>Ga0209541_10003206_pt1 | contig 30293 bp, 32 predicted proteins | sample RifCSPlowO2_01_FD_184027 | JGI IMG/M metagenome (GOLD analysis project Ga0209541, IMG submission 184027) | Groundwater microbial communities from Rifle, Colorado - Rifle CSP2_plank lowO2_0.1 (SPAdes) (version 2) | ecosystem: Environmental > Aquatic > Deep subsurface > Groundwater | place... | reverse complement strand
AACTCTATCAGATAAAACTCGCGATATGATTTTTTATAGTATTTTTTTATAGTTTCATGTGATAGAGTTGGGTGAGTATAAACTGGTTTTTCTTTATGGAATCCGTAATCATCCCAGTTTTCTGTAATAGCTTGTTTTTCTTTCCATTTTTCGTAAATCGGTGTTGAAGGTAAAGGGATCATGATGCCGAATTTTGCAATATCTGGCTCACAGCGTTTTGCAAACTCGATTGTTTGCTGCATTGTTTCTTCAGTGTCTTCTGGTAGACCGAACATAAAGAATCCATGTGTGACCATACCTAATTCTCTGCAAATCTTGAAAGCTACTTCAACCTGCTGAGGTGTCTGATTTTTTTCAATTGCATTCAAGACATCTTGATTTCCTGATTCTGCACCAATGGACACACGATAGCATCCTGCTTTTCTCATTAGGCTTATGAGTTCTCGATCAATTCTATCTGCGCGTATGCCATTAGGACATGCCCAGATTATATTTATATTTTTTTCAATAAGAAGACGACAAATTTCTTTGACACGTTCTTTGTTAGTCGTGAACATGTCATCAACGATGTGGATTTCTTTATAACCAAGAGAAACTAATTGTTCAATTTCCTTGACTGTTCGCTCAGGACTTTTTACACGGAAATTTCTTCCAAAGACAGACTTGTTACAATAAGTGCATCCCCATAGACAGCCTCTACTTGTTTCCATACAAGCTGTTGGTGTTTTTCTTCTGAAACTTGGCGGAATGTTATAGTTATAGATATTGATAATTTCATACATGGGAAATGGAATTTCGTCAAGATTCTTGATAAATGGACGTTTTTCTGTTTTGATAATTTCTCCTTTATCTCCTTTATAGACAAGTCCTTTAATTGTGTTCCATTGTTCTTTTGGTTTAGTCATGACTTCAGCAAGAGCAAATTCTCCCTCACCAACAACTGCCATATCATACGGTGTTTTGGTAATGAGATCTTCTGGTTTTGAAGATGCATGAGAACCACCAGCAACAACAATGATATCCTTTTTGTAATTCTTAATTATTTCGGCAATCTTTACACATTGACTGTATAATGTTGTGGTGAATGTGACACCCACTAATTCTGGATTAACCTCGCGTAATTTTTCTTGAAGTACTTCAGTTAATTCGCGGTTATTAATTAAGTCAAGATCTAATAGAGAAACAGGTATGGAATTTTGTTTTAACGCTCCGGCAACTGTGAGAAGATTGAGAGGTGGATAGTGCGGAAATGAGTTTTTTAGGACTGATTTCTCATATACACTCATCATTGATGGATTAATTAATAATACTTTTTTTTTATCCATATAAACCCCAAATATTTATTTTTTTACAAGGCCTTTTAAAGCTTTGAATATATCTTAAAATAAGCCTATATATTTAGGGACTTTAATTATTTAAAGCTTATAAATATTCCTTTTATGGATTCTGTAAAGTTAATTAATGGTTTATAAATAAAAGTTCATTTGAAAAAAATGAGATTAGCTTAAAACGACAAAATTTCACACTTTTGAGAGAAAGAATTTCTCCACCATTAGTTAATTATACAGAGCCCTTTTATGTTAAGTAAAGTTGTTAAGTATACAGTCTTATGGAAAAGTTCTCAGAACTTTTAAGATTTAATGAGTAACTGACAATATTACAAATTGACTTGAAAACAATGTGCACTCTCAAGTATACAATTTTATCTTCTAAAAATGAATTTAGGAAGCTTATTGACAGAATTAATTGATTTTGAGAAGTGTATACTTTAAAGGTTTACTTTACATTTTTCAATTAAGGAAATTTTTAATTAAACTTTTTTAGATAGGTGAAATATCTATATTAAAGAGAATTTAAACAGAAATTTAAAAAAACTTGTACAAGAAAATCCAGCCTGCAAGAAATAATTTTCGATAATTATTTAAATTAAAAAACTGAAAGGTTATTATTTAAAATGAAACCTCTTTATTCAATTTCAAAAAAACTTTTAATGTCAAATTATAAAAGACTTTCTAGCCCGTGCAAGATTACTTTTGCAATAACTTATGCATGTACATTTTTATGTAAAACCTGTAACATTGGCAGGAATTATTTAGCAAACCCCAAAAAGATAAAAGATGGAGAACTTAGCTATGAAGAAATCGGAAATATTTTTAAAAATTCCAAATCTTCCTGGCTGCAACTTACTGGGGGAGAACCGTTTATTAGAGATGTTTATCAAATTCTAAAATCAATTACAGAATACAATGATGAACTTTATGTTGTGCATACAACAACAAATGGGTTTGATACAAAAAATATTGTTGAACAAGTAAAAAAAATTCTAACTTTAAAAATTCCACGTTTTGCAGTTTCTATCAGCTTAGATGGCTATGAAGAAGCTCATAATGAAATTCGAGGAATAAAGGATTCTTTCAACAAATGCCTGACAACATTCCGCGAACTGCAAAAACTTGAAAATAAACACTTTAATGTCTTTATCAGTTATACTTCTTCGCCATATAACATGGGCAAGATAGAATCATTTATTCAAAACCTGGGTAAAAATTATGGTATAGACCCAAAATATATACATATGAATTTATACCATACTTCAAATCATTATTTTAAAAATTCTGACCAACAAAAAACTGTTGAATACAATAAAAGCGTTATTAACGAAATCAGAAACTATAGAAAACTCAAGAAAGGAAATGACTGGAAAGTTAGCTTTTTTGAAAGCAGGTATTCAAAATTTGTAGAGAAATTTGTAGAAACTGGCAAATCACCTCTTCCCTGCAAGGCGCTGAATTCATCCTGCTTTATGGATCCTTATGGAAATATTTTTCCATGCTTAGTTTGGGCAAAACCTTTGGGAAACATACGTGAATTTAATTATGATTTTAAAAGATTTTGGCAAGATCCTAATGTAGTAAGAATGCAGGAAGATGCAGAAGCTCTTCGATGCCCAAATTGCTGGACTCCCTGTGAAGCGTACCAGACAATTGCAGGAAATATGGCAAAAAGTTTAATTAAACTCTAAAGAAATGATAAAAACAATAAAGAGACATTTAATTTCTTTAAAACCATTTAAAATAGATTTAATTTTATTAACTCTTATAACTACTCTTCTTGGAATCATAGGGGGTCTTCCGCTGAACATACAAGATTCAATCTTGGTCCCGGCACTTAATGCTGCCAGAAGACTTGGAAATCCAGTTTATTTTTCTTCTCCTGGCTTTGTTATCTATATTTTTATGATAACTTACATTTTCCTATTTATTTTTCTTTATTTAATAGGCATGATTCGCGACACATCTGAATTTCGAACACTGTTTGAAACCAACACCCTCTTTCATAATATTTCATTTGAATTTCCAGGACATTTAATTATACTTTTATTTTCTGTATTGGGAATTATCTGCACATATTTAATCGCATACAAAATAATAAAAAAACGCAGCATTTCTTTTCTATCAGCTTTATTTGTAGCTACATCTTTATCATGGGTTACAAATTCCCATCTTTTAACAGTAAATATTCCTTTCGCTGCTTTAGTTGCATTAACAATATTATTAGTTTTAAATTTTATAAAAGAAAACGAGCCAATGAGCTTAAAGCAAATCATTATTCTAGGCATAGTTCTAGGCATTACTTCATCAACAAAGTTCAATGGCTTCTTAGTTTCTGTTGCAATTCTTGCTCCCATGTTATTTTCTTATCGTAAAAAATATCGCCAGTTATTAAAACATATTTTAATAATAGGAGTTACTGCTGTACTTGTATTTGTTATTTTAAATCCTTATATATTTCTTGATTTTAAAACATTTAACGCGTATAATTCTATCCAAAGAAATACTGTGAAAATAGGGTGGTATGGGGCTGAGAGTGAAACAAATTACTCTTGGATAGACCATATTACAAAATCTCTCTATCTTGGGTATGGATTATTTCCTTTAATATTATCTGTTTTAGGAACAATATACCTTGTCTTAAATCGAAGAACAAGCTTACCAATAAAAATTACAGTAATAACTTTTCCATTATTTTTTTATTTTGTTATTGGTTTATCAAAGTCAGTTTTATACAGATATATGCTGCCATTATTTCCTATATTGGGTGCATATTCCGGATTAGGAGTATATGGCCTATATGTAAGTTTAATGAGATTGATAAACAAAATCGCTTCTCCAGATTTTAGAAAATTAAAATTTATTCTGATCATATTTTTAGTATTGATTAGTTTTGTTTCTTTATACCCAAATATAAGGGATTCTATTAAGCATGACCTGCTCTTACGTGAAATTGATACAAGGACTGATTTATTAAATGTGTTTAATGAGGCTGGATTAAATAATATCACATTGAATATTTATTATGGAACATATTTAAGTGATGTTCTTTATAATAACTCAAACATTGCAATTGGCAAGAATTTATGGGCAAAGAGTATTAATACAAATGTTCTGGAATCTGAGGCAGATATTTTTGCATTTGATAGTTTCTCTCATGACAGAGTGATATATAGTCATAGGTCTGGTAATCAAAATATGACTTATGAAAACTATTATGGACTCCCCAATGACATAAAAAAAGATTATAAAAATTTTGAAGGATTATATGTTATTCAAATATCTCCATTTATTGCCCCTAAAGAACAGGTTCCTTTTTCCCAACAATCTGGCACTGCCCCATTTCCTCCGGATATAATATTTAGAAATAAGCCAGGACCATTTATAGAAATATATTTTAAGAGCATGATTATTGCAAAGAAAGTGGAAGATTCATGCAGAAAACAAAAAATTAATTGTATTTCGCTATCAGGAAGGGAAAGTTATTATTTCCGAAATATTCAGATCTAGTTATAATTTTTTTAAGCCTGAGAACTTTATACACTTTCTTTAATAGCGATAAAATGTCATTAAGCAAGTCTATATCTAAAAGCTTTTCGGATTTATAGCAGCTGTTAAAAATTAGCTACAGAAGAATTAGAACAGAAGTTTTTAAAGGCCCCACTAACTTGGAATCTAAAAATAGGAATTTACCCAAGAGAGATTTATTTTTATGAAATATAAAAAGTTATACAACAACATTAAAATACCACCAATAGGTTTGGGTACAGGTGGGATAGGAAGACTTTTAGATACAATTATTTTTAAAAACAGGAAAAATGTTAATTTTTTAAAACAAGCTATTTCTCTCGGAGTAAAACATATTGATACAGCAGAGATTTATGGAAACGGCTGTTGTGAAAGATTAATAGGAAAGGCTATAAAAACTTTTAATAGAGAAAGCCTGTTTATAACAAGCAAGGTTTCACCACAAAACCTAGGATATAAAGACTTAATAAATTCTGCAAAAAAGAGCTTGCAAAGATTGAGAACAAATTATATTGACCTGTATTTAATACATGGATATAATAAAGAAATTCCCATGCATGAGACTATGAAAGCAATGGACTATTTAGTTTTTAATGGCTTAGCAAGATTCATAGGAGTCAGCAACTTTTCTGTTGAAGAATTAAAAGAAGCACAAGACAACAGCGAAAATAAAATATCTGCAAACCAAATAGAGTATAATTTATTGGTCAGGGATTATGGAAAATTTACTAAGAATATGGAATCAAGGATAATCCCTTATTGTCAAAAAAACAAGATAATTATTATAGCTTATAGGTCTTTAGCAAAAGGAAAACTAGCAAGACCTGGAATTAAAATATTAGATGAAATGTCTGAGAAATACAAAAAAACACAATCTCAAATTGCCATAAAATGGCTTATTTCCAAATATAATGTTGTTACAATACCAAAGACTTTAAGTCTTGAACATCTAAAAGAAAATTTAGATGCTGCTGAGAAGTGGGTTTTGGACAGGGATGATATGCTGACATTAGATAATGGCTTGAAAATGTAAAAAGTCTGAATTAACTGCAATAACATCCATTTATGTGTAAAGCCAAAACTTTCGAAAAATATATAAACATAAATTATAAATAAAATTAACAATAGTTTATTATTTATATGGAATTTGGTTACTAACTAATTAAATGGGGAATTATTGACATGGAAAAAGAGAAATTTGAGGTCTTACTTATAAATCCTGGATTTAATCAGAAGAGTTTTCAGTTTTATCAAAATATACCAGTTGATCTTCTTGAACTAGGTTCATATCTGGTGGCAAAAGGAGTTAAGGTTAAGATATTAGACTGTTCTGTCAGAGAAAAATATGAAGATTATGTAAAGGAATTTGCAAAAGATGCAATTTTAGTTGGAATGGGTGTTATGAATGCCCAAATCACGTCTGCTTTTGAAATCATGAATATCATAAGATCTGTAAATCCAAATGCCAAATTTGTCTGGGGCGGGGCTCACTCAACTTTATATCCACATCAAACTATCAAGCATAAAGATATTGATTTTATTGTTATTGGCGAGGGGGAAGAACCATTATACAATCTTTATTTAGCTATAAAAAACAATACTTCTTATGAACACATAAATGGAATTGGATTTAAAAAAAATGGACAAATGATACTGAGTCCAGTCCAACCACTTATAGATGTCAATAAATTACCCATGATTGACTATAGTTTATTAGATGAAGAAATGCTAGACTTATACAGGCATAATGACACAGATACATTTTTTCCAGTGACTACAAGTAGGGGATGTCCACACAGATGCACTTTCTGCATAAATGTTGTTACAAAAAACAGATGGAGAGGAAAAAATCCAGAAAAAGTTCTAGGGGAATTATTTTATGTTTACAATAAATTAGGAATTTCTAAAATTAGATTCAGAGATGAGTTATTTTTTGTTGACAAGGAGAGAGTAAAAAGAATATTAAACGGATTAATTGAAAGGAACATTAAAATTGACTGGCGTGCAAACTGCAAGGCAGATTATTTTAGAAGGGGCCTTATAGATGATGAAATGATGAGATATATTAAGGAGAGTGGCTGCAGCGAATTAGGAATAGGCGCAGAAAGCGGCAGCCAGAGAATGCTTGACATGATAAAAAAAGACAATACTATTGAAGATGTATTGAACATGGTTAGGATTTGCCATAATTGGGGCATTAGAGGAAATTATTCTTTTATGATAGGATTGCCTAATGAAACAAAAGAAGAAATGATAAAAACAATCAAGCTTATCAAGAAAATAAAGAAATTAGATCCAATTTCTTTTATAATAGGACCACAACCTTACAGGCCTTATCCTGGGGGGGAGATGTTTGACCATGCACTTAGTTTAGGATGGAAAGAACCTCAAACTCTGGAGGGGTGGGCTGATAATTATTCAGAGATGGTATTTGCACCAACATCCAAGATGTTTCCTTGGATAGAAGACCCTGTTTTTGTAGATAATTTATTATTATATACTAAATTTGCTTCAAACACATTTAGACAGATTAAAGAAAGATATGCTTCTGGCTCTACAAGGATAAAAGCCCCAAAGTTATTTATTTATGGTTTTGCTTTTTGGTGCAAGCTAAGATGGGCTGTTGGCTTATATGATAAATTTTTTGAAATTAAATTAATACAAAAATATTACAGGCAAAAAATGAAAAAAAATCAACAAGTTTCCAACGCTGCTTCAAATCAGATTATGAAGTCATTTGCTTCTGAATAAACCAAATTTTGACACATAAATATTTAAATAATGACAATTAAAAAATTTTAATTTAACTGGTGAAAATGATGAAAGTGATTGTTGCCAATCCCCCGTGGCCTGGTTCTGGTTATGGGACAAGAAGTAATGTAAGATGGCCTCATAGAAGGGGTGACAAAGTTCTTACTTATCCAATTTATCTAGCTTATGCTGTTTCTATGCTAAAGCAGGATGGATTTCAGGCTTGGGGCATAGATGCAGTAGACAAAGAATGGGGAATAAGCATATTTGTTGAAAAAATAAAAGAGTATAAGCCAGCCATAGTTTTCATGGAAGTTTCAGCTCCTTCTTTTATTTATGATTTAGAAACTGCACAAAAAATCAAAGAGGAAGCGGGGTGCATTGTTGCATTTTGCGGACCTCATATGAATTATCATCATGAAAAAACAATCAAAAATTATAATTTTGTTGATATAGCAATCAGGGATGAATTTGACATTACAATAAAAGAAGTTTGCAGGGCTTTATCTGACAACAAGCCTTTGTCAAGTGTTTTAGGAATTACTTACAGAGAATTTGGAAGAGTAATCACAAATGCACGAAAACTATTTGAAGATAATTTAGATACACTGCCATTTCCAGACAGGGATGATTTTCCAATAGAAAGCTATGTCCAGGGATTTTATGCTGGCAAAAAAACAGCGATGATGCTCCAAAGCAGGGGGTGTCCTGCAAGATGCACTTTCTGCATCTGGCCGCAAACAATGACTGGTCACACTCATAGAAGAAGAAGCGCCAAAAATATCTGCGATGAAATTGAATTTTTAAAAGAAAAATATGAAGTAGATGAAATCTTTTTTGATGATGACACTTTTATTATTGACAAAAAAGCTGGAATGGAATTACTGGATGAAATGATCAATAGAAAACTAAATACTCCCTGGATGTGTATGTGCAGGGTGAATTCAGTAGACAATGAAATCCTGGCTAAAATGAAAGAAGCTGGATGCACACAAGTTTATTATGGATTTGAATCTGGCTCACAAAAAATATTAAATTCTGTTAAAAAAGGAGCAACACCACAACAGGCTTTAGATATTGTAAGAGAGACGCAAAGGCTTGGAATGTATGCTGCAGGAAGTTTTATTATTGGACTGCCAGAAGATGATTTAGAAACAATTAAAGACACTATCAAATTTGCAGTTAAATTAAAGGCAAATTATGTCCAGTTTGTTTTGGCAGAGGCACTGCCTGGAACTGAAATGTATGAAACTGCTGTCAACGAGAACTTATTGAAAATAAATTCATGGTCTGAATTAGACGGAACTCATGGAAATTTGCTGCAGACAAAATACCTGAACAACCATGAATTAAAGGGAATGCTAAGAAAATGCTATATAAAATATTATACTTCTCCAAGCATTGTCTGGGAAAATGTGAGAAAAGTAAGGAACATGAATGATGTAAGAAAATTATTAAGAGGGGCAAATTCTGTTCTGGCAAGAATATTATATTACAAGGAGTAATCTTATATTGAAAATAGAGAATATTAACTATGGAAGTTAACTATGGAAGAAAATAAAAAGATTTTATCTCCAAGATATGTAGATTCTGAAAGAGATAAAGAATTTAAAATCGAGTATAGCGGAGACAAGCAGGTAAAACAAATTAAATATTTCCGCAACGGCAAATGGGAAGTATATAAAGACGAGCTTACAGCTGGACACCAAAACAAAAAATTATTAGTAAGAAAATATTTTAAAAAGAAAGTTGATACTGCAATAAATTTAGCTAATTTAAGCAAGGAAGATGAGATTTTAGATTTTGGGTGCGGCGCCGGAACTTTAAAAAACAGGCTGAGAACAGAAGGATACAAAGTAACTGGATATGACATTACACCTGAACATTCTGACATAGAAGATTATACAAAATTATCCCCAAATAAAATTTTTGCAATGGATGTTTTTGAGCACATGTTTAAAGAAGATATAATCTTAACACTGCAAAATTTCAAAAAAATGAGCAATCATTTCTTTATTATTGTCTCAATTCCAGTAGAAGGGCTAATTTATAGGAATATAAGAAGACTGATGGGAAAAAGGCCGATAGATGTCGGGCATATAACTAATATTAAGGAATTAAAATCCATCCTGAATCATGAATTTAAATTTGTGAAAGGCAAAAATATCTTGAATCTAACCTATGTTGGTTTATGGGAATATAAAAAGTCTTTTTAATATTTTTAAAAAAAGCTTTTTACTTTAATCTCTTAGACCAAAAATGCAGGAAGCTCTGAAAAACCAAGCAATTTAAAAATAACAAAGAGCAAATTTTTCTTGGAATGGAAATAATTTTTGCATTACTAGCTGTCTTATTGAACACACTTATTGCTTTTTTAATTAGCGTGCAATACAGATATCTTGTTTGGTTTATAGATAAAAAAATAAGTTATTTCAGCGCTTTTGTAATTGTTTCACTTTCTTTTTTCCTAAGACTTATTATGATTTCCAAGGGCGGCTCTTTTTTCGGCACACCAATTGCAGGCAAACTAAAGGAAGGCATTGCCTTAAGTAAGGGCACAATTATAATTGCGTTTGAAAATATTACTTATACCTCATGGCAGTTATTTATTTTAGTTCTTATTTTAGCATTCAACAGAAGATTTATTGAGAAAAATATGTTTTTTACAATACCATTAATTTTCTTAATAATAATATTAATGATTTTCTCCCTATACAAATATGACAAATTTCTTTCTTTATTTTTTAAAATTTATAATGTCCTGCCATTTAAATTGAGAAAACTCATCAAGAGAACGGGCCTAAAAAAGGAAAACATAGACAATTATTTTTTAAAACTAAAATTATTATTTTCAAATAAACTTTTTTTGTTAAACTACAATTTTATTTCTTTTTTAATAATTATCATAAGTCCATTCCTAATCTTTTTACTAAGCAGATCCTACTTGATTCACATAAACTATTTTGATTCTTTTACTGTCTACTGGTTTTCCTATATTTTAGGAAGATTGAGCGGATTGCCAATTGGATTAGGAGTAAGAGATGTATCGGCCGGATTTTTTTTAACTAATCTTGGGGTTTCTGCTACAATAGCTTTACAGATTGTTTTTTTATACAGATTAATTTCATTTATTCCTTTTCTTCCTTTTGGGCTGGCTTATTTTATTAAATACGGAAAAGAAAAAATCCTTGGCATTTATAACCAAAATAAAAACTAAAACTTCAGTTTATAAACCTTTATGCCCCCAGCTTCAAACTGGGAAAAAAACTTTTTTTTCTGCGTTGTTATAAGATAATCTATATTTTTTAAGTCATTGTCTCTGAAAAATAAATTATGATTAAGCCAAAACCCAGTTAATGAAACGTACTGATCTTGATACTGCTGCTCCTTTATTACCATATATGTGGCTGAAATATTTGTTAATGGGTTTCCTTCAACTTCAAACAAGATGTTCTTTATCTTATCATGATCAACATCATTTAAATACAAACCAGTCTGGCTTTGAGGGCTTTCAAATATCTTTTTTGACTGATAATTGTTTATGGCAAAATTCATGACATTTACCACAATAAAAACTGCCAAAACAAGATAAACAATTTTTTTAAATTTTAATTTATTCACCAAAAAACCCACCATGGGCAAAGCTGCAAAAAAAACCAGCATTATCAAAATGATAGGCAGACTAAAGGCCTGACTTATTGAGAATTGTTTATTTATCAAATAACCTAACAATATTTTTATTGAACCTATATGCGTCAATGAAAGATTATTAATCGGGGTTAGATTTGAAAATATCAACTGGACAGATATTATAAACAAAGGAATGCTAAGCAGGATTATTTTCTTCAACTTATTCTTCTGGTCAAGACTATAATTGTTTAACCCGATTATCCCAAGCAATAAAACTAACGGGCTGAGAATGTCAATATACCTTAAAATCGGCCTTCCTGTATAAAACCTAAAAAAATCAGGCAGGGACTTGTCTGGCTGGCCAAGGGCATTATTAGACAAAACCAATGCATAGCCAAGAATTACAATGAATGCAACTATTGCAAAGCAGTATAATTTTCTATTTTGCCTGATATTCTTAAAAGCAAAGAATGAAGAAAAGAAAAAAATCAAGCCAGATGAAATTGACAAGGCAACAAAGTGCATTATAATCCAATTAATCAGTGAAAGAGAATACGACAATAAACCACCATGCTTTGACGGCGTTATGAATGACTCCAAATTATCTTTTGCAGTGTCTTCAATAACTCCAGCTAGACCAGGACCAAAATTAATGTAATTTCTTATCAGCCACGGCGAAATTAATAAAATCAATATTAAAACACCCACAATTATATTTTTAAAGTTTATTTTTTCTTTTAGAGCCAATCTTTTTACAAAAATTGAGGCAAAGAAAACAGGGATTAAAATCAAACCAAGATTTTTAGTTAAAAAAGACAATGAGATAAAAACAGAAGCAAGGACATTATTTTTTAAGGTGTTTTCTTTCAATGACTTATAAATAAAATAAATTGAAAATAAAAATAAGGGAAAAAAGAGATTTTCAGCCAATATGTAATTTGAGAAAGAGAAAAAAACTGGTAAAAATGATGTCAAAAGCACAAAATAAAATCTCCTGTCTTCATCCAATAATTCTTTAGACAAAAGATATGCTGGAATTATTACTAAAGTTGAGACAACAGAATTTATTATCTTCATCAAGAAATATATTACTTCCATGTTTTTTGCAAGATATGCTATTGATAATATAACTGGATACAGAGGGGGATAAAATGGGGATGGTATGCCCTGAGCTAAACTAAATTCTTGTTCAAAAAAGAAACTTCTAGCCAGTTTTGAATATATGTATTCATCCCAAAAACCAGTAGGGGTCTTTATAAAATAGGCAAGAACAATCTTTAGCACTACTATTAACAGATATAATTTAAATAGTTTTTTTGCAGTATCTTCCATTTTTATTCACTTAATTTAGGAAAAATTTATAATAACTTCTCTTTAAATATTTTCCTTTATGAGAAATGAAGTTTATATAGAAATAATTAATAGGGGCGTAAATAAACTATTAGAATTTCAAGATACAAGAAAAGGATCTTTGACTGAGGGCTGCTTTTTTTATCCTTATTGGAGAGATAAAAAAGAAAGTTATGTAAATTCCAGGTGGCAAGAGTCTGTATTAACCTTAAGCTGGTATTTTAATAAATTTAATAATGAAGAAATATGGGGAAGAATTGTAAAAGGCATTGATTTTTGGTGCAAATTACAGCATAATAAAGGTGCTTTTCCAGAATATTCAAGATATGATAGAAGTTTTAGCGCAACTGCCTTTTCTACTTTAGCAGTTATTAATTCTCTAAATTTAATTAATTACTCAAAGGAAAAATGGATAGATAAGATAAGAAACAGCTGTAATTATTTGATTAAAAATGATGATTTTGTTTTTGCAAGGAATGAAATGGCTGCTTCTTTGGCTTTATTAAAAGCAGGTGAATATCTACATGAACTTAATTATTTGCAAAAAAGCGAGAAAAAATTGGATATTACTTTAAAAAAACAGAATTCCAAAGGTTATTTTGTTGAAAAAAATATGTTTGATTTAAGCTATAATACTTTAATTCTGGAATTATTAGGGCATTACTATCTAAATACAAATGACAGAAGAATTCTTGAAAGCGCCAGTAAATTTATTAATTTCTTTTTCAATTTGGATTTAAAAACTTTCAGAAAATTCAGAAAAGCTGAATGGATTATAGTTGGAGGATTTGAGATATTTGCAAATGAAGTAAAAAATGGAAAAGAAGCCTTAATAAAAGCGCTAAATAATTTTAATTTCCATCATTTGGAATATGACAATAATTTCTGCACAGACCTATACAAGTTATGTTATGCTTATGATAATTTTAAAGAAGATCTAGAGCATCTAGAATTAAAATCTGATCTTAATATTAACAAAAATATATATTATCAAAACAGGCCTTCCAAATTCTTAAATATATTGAGACCTTTTGGAATCCATAATTTTATGAAAATTAAACAGAAATTATTTTAAAATCTTTTTAAGAAAAAGCTTTACCAAAAAAAAGAAAATGGATAAAAAGTATAAGACCTGCTGGAATTTATGGAAACATTTGTTTAATAGATCAGCCTGAATTACCCATATTATTTGACTGCGAAATGGAATCTACAGATGAGGAGGTAAGGTATAAAAATATCAAATTTGGCCTGCCTTCTGAACACTCTACTGAAAGTCAATTTAGAGAAGCTAAAAAACAAATTATTGATGCAGCTAGAAGTTTAATTATGGAAAGAAGATTCTAAAATTATTCTGGTGGTCTTCCTGAACCGCCTGATGCTAGAGCTAGAGCACCAAGAACATATTTTCTTAATATAGGGAAATTATCTATATTAGTTACTTTTCTAAGGATTACTTTTGGCCTAAAGTAAAAGCTTTTTAATGCATGTCTCTGCATTGCTTTTAATTCTTCTGATGTTCTACCATGAGTTGTCCAAGGAAGCTCATCATTTGAGAAACCGCTCCATGTCTGATAATTGTCCCAGTCTGCTGAGCTTGAAGTTAGATTACCATATTCTTTTGCCTCTTTGTATAATTGTGTGCCTGGATAAGGAACTGTAACTGTGAATTGAGCCCAATCAGGATCCAGCTCTTTTGCAAAGTTTATAGTTGCTAGGTCGTCTTCTTTTTTTGCACCTGGCAATCCTATCATGAAGTAACCTCTTGTTTCTAAACCTACTTGGCGAGCCCACTTAAATGCATTTCTTATTTGATCTAAGGTTGCATCTTTATGAATTGTGTCAATTAATTCTTGAGTTCCACCTTCAACGCCGAAGTGAATACCACAACAACCAGCTTCTCTCATTTTTTTCAATAAATCTAGGTCTACTAATCCTGCTCTTGTAATGCAGTCCCAGATAACTTCTTTGTGTAAGCCTTCTTTTATTATTGCATCACATAACTCTATTGTTCTTTTTCTGCTTAATGTAAAAGTATCATCCCTGATTAAAATTTCTTTTGCTCCAAATTCTTCAACCAATATTTTCATTTCTTCAATTACTCTTGGAGTTGAGTGCATTCTGTATCCTGTATTTGCTGTTGCGCAAAAAGTACATCTATAAGGACAGCCTCTTGTTGTAATCATTGTATATGCTGGAAGTCTTTTATAGTAAGAAACAGAAGGCCTGTACAAATACATTTTTATTAATTTTCTATCTGGAATTGGAAAAAAATCTAAGTCTTGCACTTTTTGTTTAGGTTCATTTTTTTTAATAATTCCATTTTCTTTATATACAATACCTTTTATATTTGTTAATGGAAGATTTTTTTCAAAAGCATCTAATAATTCTTTAAATGTTATTTCAGCTTCTCCTATTGTTACGACATCAATTGATTCTTCTTGTGCTGTTTCCATAGGCATTACAGAGGCATGGGAGCCACCAACAACTGTTTTTATATTTTTATTTACTTTTTTTGCTACTTTACAAACTTCCAATGACTGGGAAAACATTGATGTAAGCATAGCAACACCAACAACATCAAAATTATTGTTTTTTATATACTGCTCTAATTCTTCATAGGAAATACCTTCTGCTTCACAATCTAGAATTTCTGCTTTATGATCTTTATAATTAAGAAAAGTAGCTATATATAATAGGCTTAATGGCTCAGATTTGGGGCCTACTTTTTTCCCTAATTTTTTCCAATAACCGTTATCTAAAGACGGCATAACTAACAGTGCTTTCATGTTCTTAGAATTTTAACAATAGTTTATTTTTAAATGTTATTAAACATCCTAATATTTATAATTTTTTATTTTTATATGTTACTTTATAGTAATAAAACATAGGAAGATTTAAAAAGATGAAATCTCGAATAAAATTAAGTAAAATGGCAGATTTTGATTCATATAGAAATAAATTAAAGGTGAAGGATAAATTAGCTGAAGAAAACAAATGAAATTAGAAGAATATTTAGACAAGCTTAGAGAATGTAATGATGAAGATAAATTAGAAAGAGATTTTAGAATTTATGATAATTGGCCAGTTCTTTTATTTGGAAATCAGGATGAATTATTTTTAAAAGTAACAAAAGCATTTAGAGATTCTCCTCAAGAAGATGGTATTCGAGAACCTTGGAATTATATTCCAACAGAACATGTTTTTGGAACAACAGACGAATTTCTTCAAAAATTTAATTATGATGCAGGAACTGTTGTAGTTCAAATCAGAAAGAAGGTTCATGGTCAACATAAAGAAGATGAGGATAAAATTAATGGCTTGATTCATTCTGTTTTCGTTATGTTTCATCCTTATCAAGAAAAGAAAATGGAAGGTGTTAGTAAATTTAAAGCAATGGCTTTAGCAATTATTAGTTTTGGTGACTATATGATTAGAGAAAAAATAACTGCAAGATTACCATATAATCGTTTAGATATAAATCATATTCCTTAAAGAAAATGAAAAACAAAATACAATTTAAAGAAAGAATAACAGATGAAACAGAAAAAAGGGATTTAACTAATTTATTATTTGAGTTGCCTGTAGAAGTTGTATCAGAAAATAACCCTAATGAAAATCCTGATTTACTTATTGCTAAAGATGCTTTTCACTCAAAATTATATATTTGTGGAAAAGAAAGATTAACTGCATTTTATCATATACAAACTTTAGAAAGAGCTAAATTAGTTAAAGTTAATTATAGTCAACCTGAGCTTTCTTTGGTTAAGAGATTATCTCTTTCACATATTAGCGATAATAGAGATTGCTTTGCCATCGGGTTACTTGACAATCGTTTAGGTGCTTGTAATCTTATAATTTATAAATTTTATTGGTAAAATGAAATCAAAACAAAAATTTGAAGAAATGAAAGAAAAAGCACAGGAGAGATTAACTCATATTAAAGTAGTATATTCTGACTTTTTGAGATTAATGAATTTTTCTGATGGAGAAATTAGAATACAAAATTTATCTTTCAATAATAATGATGACTTAATTAAAAAATATTGGGAAGTTAATTATTTTCCTCTAAATAATCCAAATTTCAAGCAAATAGAAGAATTTGATTATTTAAAAGATGTAGAGCAATTAAATTATAATTATAATTGGAATCTTTATTATAAGCAAGTCAATTCTAAATTAGATGATATATTTGAAAAAATTAAAAGTAGAAAATTAAATGAAGGAGAATATAATTTATTAATGAACAAACCAGCACAGAAGTTTGTAGAAGATTTAGTTGAAGAATTTAGGAAAAAAGATTTAGAGGAGAGAACAAAAAGATTAGAAAGAATTTTTAAAAGATAAAAATGAATTTAAAACTGACAAAAAATGGTTAAAATAATTGATTTAATAAAGAGAAGCAAAAGATATTATTTGCTTCGAAAAGAAGTAGACCAAGCTAGAGCTGTTTCTAAACTTTTTGATGCTGTTTTAAAAGATCCGAAAGTTTACATTCCTAAAGCTACTGATGATTTAGTTGCAAAATATGAATTAAGGGAAGAACAAAAAAATAGAGTAATAGATATTTCTGAAAGATTAAAAAAAGCAAGAGATATTGTGCAATCTATAAAAGCAAGATCAAGATCTCCTCAGGAGTTCTATAAATCTTTTTTTGGAACTAATATGCCTGCTAATTCTGGTGTAAAAACCTTTGGTTTTACAGTTGGAGTTTATTTGCCTGGAGATAATTTTCAAGGCGATGTTGTGGGAGAAGCAAGAGGATTTAGCGAATTGTCTTTAGAAGAGATATTAAAATATAATACAAAACAATTAAATGGAAAAAGAAATTTTAGGGATTTACAAGTACTTTCATTTAAAGTAAATACTAGAGATCCTATTTTTCACCTTGAATTAAAGAGTAAAGGACCGGGAGAAACAACTGTTGAGAAACACGAATTAAAACATGTAATAGATGCTATAATTTCTGAAGAAGAAAGAACAGCAGAAGAACTTTCAGCAGACTTATTTTCAGGGGACTTAAGAACAGCAGAAGAATTAAATGGATTAACACTAAAAGCAGATGATCTTAAAAGAACTATTGGTAATTTAGAAAAGAGATATCAGAAGATGAGAGAAAATAATTTACCTGAGGATCTTCAAGAAAAGGCCAGAAGAAGTATTAATTCGCATAAATTAACTTTGAGTTATTTAGAAAAATTTCCATTTGAATTAGTAGTTGAAGCAGAAAAAATTGGAATTAGTTACAAAGATTTATCTTATATTGTTGCAATGACGCCTTTTGCTAAATTAGAACACAGATTAAAATTGATTGTAGATTCTAAAAAAAGAAAACAACACATATAGGAAAATTAATTGACATTCAGTTATTTCCTAATTGAATCTGCAAAAAATCCAAACAAAACTATCTGGACGCCAACTATTATTAACAACATAGTTAAAACTTGGGATGGAATGTGGCCTACTTTTCCCGATGTTATAAAGAAATACAACAATCTTAAGCCAATTATTAATCCAAATAAAATAAATATTAAACCTATAGAGCCAAAAAATTTCAATGGTTCAAAATCTCTATAAATTCTTAGTATGTTTACCCAAGCCTTTAGTGCATAATCAAAAGAATTCTTGAACAATCTGCTCTTTCTAGTCATGTTTGTTGTTATTGGCACTTCTGTAATTCTCATTTTTGCTTTTCCTGCCCTGATCAATTGTTCTTGCGTATATGTAAAATTATTAATTACAGGAAGTTCTGCAACTTCTTTTCTAAATGCCCTGAAGCCAGTTGTTGTATCTCTTAATTTTGTTTTTAACAAGCTAGAGAAAACTTTTGCGAAGGCAACATTTCCTAATTTCTTCATAAACGAACCTGAATATTTTCCTTGTCCAAATCTTGAACCTAGAACTAAATCATAGCCTTCCTGGATTTTCTTTATTAAAATTGGAATGTAAAAGGAAGGATATTGGCCGTCAGCATCTGTATGCACTATTATATCTGCCTTTAATTCCTGGCATTTTTTCATTTCTGTCTTAAATGCCTCTGCCAAACCCATATTTCTAGAATGTGAGAAAACTACAGCTCCTTTACTTTCTGCTATTTCTACTGTTTTATCTCTTGAGCCATCATTAACGACCAAAATTTTGTAATTGTAATTATTTTCATACATTGCTTTCTTTATGTCTTCTATAACTCGGCCTATTGTCCTCTCTTCATTATAGGCTGGGATTGTAACAACTATTAATTCTCTGAACATTTTAATCGAGATTTATGGCTTTAATGAGTTTTTAAAGATTTCTAGTAAATTTAAGAAAAGTTTAATTAAAAAATGAATTAAAATTTTCGTATTAGCTCGAAATATTTCTGAATTTTAATTCTTCATGCTTAATAATATAATTTACTCCAGCCCTCAAAATTTCTAATCTTCTTTTTACTGAAGGATTAGATAAAGAAGAGCTATACAACTCAGAATGAACTATTTTTTTAATTAATTGATTTAAATAATTACTCATTAAAAAATTAATAAATTTTCTAGTTTTTATATAGATTTTTGTGATTGGGTATCATACTTTCTTTCTTAATTCATTTAACATTCCCTGATATTTTTCTGCTGCTTTAGCTGGATTGTATTTTCCAGCTATTGCTCTTCCTACATTTGCTATTACATTATCTTTTCCAAATATTTTGATGATATATTGAGCTTCTCCGCCTTGTGCTCCTATGCCAGGCATTAAAACTAATTTGTCTCCGACTATTTCTTTTACTCTCTCAACTTCTTTATTTTTTAGGTGATTTGTTGGGCTTGGAGCGCCAACTACAATAGCATCAGCATTATATTCCGCTGCCTGCATTGCAAAATACTCAAAACCTTTTAAACCACGAATTCTAGAATTTTTAATTGCTTCAAATTCTGAATTTGACATTAATACTAAAGGAATTAAACCAAGACCTCTTGAATGTGCTTGAGAAACTGCTTCTCTCATATTTCCTGGAAATGGAGAATAAGTTACAGCATCAAAACCCTCTACTTGTGCCTGATATAAACCAGAGTCGTTTGTTTCTCCAATATCAACTAATTTATCATCAGTAATTGAAATTATACCTAAATCGTGAATTAATTTATTTATTTTTTGAGTGTCTTCTCTTGAAAGATCTTTTATATAATTTCTATTTGGTTTAATTGCTGCTGCAAATGGAGTTACTTTTTCAATAAATTGAAGAACCCATTCTAATTTGCTAATTCCATGGGGAATTGAATCTGCTCTTTGACCATATTCTGCTGGATCTAAACCAACACATAAAATTGAATTTTTCTTTTGAACTGTTTCTGACCATTTTTCTTTTAAAAGTCTTTTCCCCTCTTTAGGAAAACCATATTTTTCCCCCCATGTAAAAGGAGAAGATCTCCATTCTTCCACTATTTTTAATTGAGATTCTGAGATATGTTTTTCAGCTATTAATACTTTCATCAAAGTTTCATAAGTTAAAAGAGACTCTAATTGAATTTCTTCTTCCTTAAATTCTTGTTCTGTTTCAGGAAAACCATAATTAAATATTGAAAGCATAAATTTTACTTTTCCTCTTGCAATTCTTACTGCTTGGGCTGCTTTTAGAGAACTTCCACCTGTTGAAACTAAATCTTCAATAATAATAGCTTCTAAACCATCTAAATCAGAATTAGAGTCAATACCTTCTATTTGATTTCCCAAACCATGATCCTTTGGTTTATCCCTAATATAGATCATAGGTTTTTCTAATAAGTCTGCAAGAGTTTCAGCATGAGGAATTCCTGCTGTTGATGTACCTGCAACAATATTAAACTTGATCTCTCTTCTTTTAATAACTTCACGAAAACCTTCTGCAATTAATTTTCTAGTAGTATGATCTGCCAATAGCATTCTATTATCATTATAGATTGGCATAAAATATCCAGAAGCCCATTTAAAGGGATGTTCCGGCGATATTTTAATGGCTTTGATCTTGAGAGCCCTTTTTGCAATTTCAATGCCAAAGTTAACCATAGGCTTTTTTAGATAAACTTGTTTTAAAATAATATTTGTTGTGAAGAATATATAACTCTGATGCCTGGATTTGATGTTTAAATTAAGATTACGCCGATGTGAGGATTTGAACCTCAAAATCCTTCCGGAAAGCGGTTAACTCTTAAATAATTCGAGACCGCCGCTCTACCAGATTAAGCGACATCGGCTTTTAAAATCTTCTTCAATTTTGTAAGTTTAGGAATATGATTAAAACCTATTTTTTTAAAAACTTAACTGAAATAAACTATTTTCTGAAAAGTTTAATCAAAAATTATTTTTAGTTTTTATAAAGAAATTGTTTTTAAAAAATAAAAAGAAAAAAATAAAGTTTATTTGATTAATTATCGTCTCTTTTTTGCAGCTTTTTTCTTTTGTGCCATATTTTTGAGCCTCCTTTTTTAATTTTTTGAAAATAGAATTTCTTAAAAAATAAAAAAATCCAGAATTTTAAAAGATTTTATCGCCTCTTCTTAACAGCTTTCTTCTTTTTTGCAGCTATTTTTATTCCTCCTTTTTTTTCAAGCTGTCTCTCAATTTTGTTATCAATAGATAATATAAGTTTTTCTAATCTGAAAATTCTTCTCAAGCTATAAATTATACCTGCTACAGCACCCAGAAGAATGTATAATAATAAACCTGGTTCAATTAAACAAGATGTAGGCATTACATCACCTCTTTTTAAAATATAGATGCACTCATCATATAAAAACCTTTTTATTTTTCTGAAAAAAATTAATCAAAAAACAGATTGAGAAAAATTTTCAGGAAAATCTTTTTTAGAAACAATTTATTCTTCTTTCAACAAGATCTCAATAATTTTCCCAAAAGCTGGCCTGGTTATGAAGACTCCTGCTGTGATGCCAACAATTGTTGTGAATGCAAGACCTCTTACCAAGCCAGCACCAGCATACCATAGAGGTATCATGGCAACTGTTGTAGTTGCAAATGCAGAGAAAATTATGAAAAAAGCGCCTTTTAATTTTGTTTTCCAGTTAAGGTTCTTATCTTCTTTTCTTAATGTTTCATCCACAATTACAATTTGAGCATCCACACCAGTTCCTACTGCAACTATTATACCTGCAATAGAAACTAAATCAAGATTCCATTGGATTAAGGAAGCAAAACCTAGGATAATTATTATTTCAGAAATCATTGTTACTAGAACTGGAATAACTATCTTTAAATTTCGGTATCTGATGTACATAACTAATAATACACCAAGAAATGCAAACAATGCTGTTAAAAGAATATTTTTTGTGAATTCTTCGCCCAATAATGGAGAAATTGAATCGATTTTTGTTATTTCTAATTTTTGAGGCAATGATCCTGTAATTAAAACTGTTTGCAATTTATCCATATTTTTTAATGCATCCTGATAAGCTGATTCTTGATCTATACCAAATCCAGGACCGGATATTGCAATTGATGTTGCTTCCTGCCCCTTTAATGAAGAGGAAATTCTTAAACTATCTACTAATTTATCATCTAAATAAAGATCCAAATTATGCTCCAAGTAACCATCTAAAGACACTGGAATGTCTTTTGTTATTTGGGCATGTCTCTTAGCTGCTTCTGGACTTAGCCTTATTGCAAATTCAAATCTACATGAAGCGCCCTGGGCAGACTGCGAACAAGGAGGAACAATACCAGAACAACTTCCATCATCTCTGCATACATATGTAATGTCTTTTTTTCCACCTTCAAATACTGTCTGATTATTAACTCTTGCTTCAAATTTACCTTGCTGAGCTATTAATGAAGTAACTTCTTCTTTTGTTGCACCAGCAATTTCAGCTAAAATGAAGATTTCACCATTAAGATCTTTTGCTGGCCTTATTCTAATATCTGAAAGGCCGTAAACATCCAATCTATTGCTTAATATTTTTGTAAGGCTCTCAACATCTTGATCTTCAAGGCTTTCTTCTGGTTTTAACAGAACTCTTGTACCTCCAACAAGATCAAGACCTTTTTTGATATTTGATTTTTCAATTTCCTTAACTGTTATTTCTGGGACTTTGGATGACAAGTAAACAATTTCCCCTTTATATGTATTGATAGAATATCTTATTTTTTTAATTAATTCACCTTCTATTTTTATTAAGTCATTGTCATTTTTAATTTCTTTATTGTTTATTGAAATTATTGTTGAGTTTAGTTCAAGAGGAATATCTTTTTCTATTGATATTATTGTTAAATTATTTGTTTTAAATCCCAAAGAATGTGTAATTTTATAAGAGATTTCTTTCCCTGATGTTTCTACTATTATAGTTTGTTCTTTAGCTGGCTGGAATTCCAATATTATTTTGCTAAACTCTGATGGATCATTCAATTCTTTGTTATTAAAATGAGTAATTATGTCGTTTTCTCTCAAACCAGCATCAAAAGCATCTCCAGAGACTGACCTGACTTGAAGACCTTCTGTTGACAATTTTGGATTTATGGCCAAAATCATTGAAAATATGACTAACAATAACAAGATTATCTGCCAATTTAACAATAATTTTTTAATTTTCATTTTTTAAATAAATTTTTAACAAGGCTGTATTCATTAAATATGTTGAAATTACATCAAACAAAAGACCAATAATCAATACAATGAACATTTCTTTTAAAACTAAAGACTTGGAGACTAAAGTTGCCAAAATTAATGCAGTTATTGTTGCGAAAGTCATGGTAATTCCTGTTTTAAAAGATTCTTTCATTCTATGGAATACTGTGCCTTCATGTTTTTTCAAAACTTTTGTTGTCAACAATATATCAGTATCTACACTATAACCTATCATCAATAATAAAGCAGCAATTGTAGCTTCTGAAACAACAAAACCAAGAAGATTTATTACTGCGATTGTATTTACCATATTTAATATAGGTGCCATTATTATGGCTATAGAAGGAATGAATTTTCTATAAATTATGAAAACAGTAACTGCCATAAACAAGAATGCTATTATTATAGTTATGAGCATTTGCCTATAGAAACTTTGCCCTAATGAGGAAGAAGTTTCACGCACAAAATAATTTTCATCATCTTTTAATTCCAAATCAAGATTTCTTTCTAAAAAAGGCTTAATTTCCTGTTCTTTTATGTCAGAACTTTCTATTACTAAACCATTTTGAGATGTTTCTGATAATTCAGCTGTTTTTCTTACCAAGAAATTTCCTTTTGGAAATTCATTTTCCAGAGATTTTTTTACTGAATCAAGACTTATTATTTCTTTTTCTGTGTATATCTCAATACTCAACCCACCTTTTAATGAAACATCTTTATTGACTATATCTCCTGTTTGATTATAATTATTAAGAATCACCAGAATACTTAAACTGAATATTATTATAGGTATAAACATTAATTTCTTGTAGTTTTTGTTATAAAATTGTTCCATTTATATTCCTGTAGAGTATTTTAGCTAATGAATAAGCAGCATCAATAACTTGCTGTGCTGATTGTTTTTTCCCTGGTTTATAACTGAACTTTGCTTCACCAATATTATAAATTACATTTGGGCCATTTTCTCTTATTATTAATTGTTTGCCCAAAATTTTTATATCACAATATTTTAAATCTTCAGCAGACATTCTTTCAATTTCTTCTAATTTCAATTCTCTGTTATCTTTTTTTACTATAATTCTATTACGAGCTCCCAATTTGTTTTCTAGGACCATTTTGTTGCGAAAGTTAGTTTTATATATTTAAACTTATTGATTTATTTTAAAAAAGAGGATATTATGAAGTTAATATGTAGTTTATTTTTTGTAATTTTATTAAGCTTAAGTATAGCTTTTGGAGCAAATAGCCTAAATTTAGAACTTGAAAAGAATGTTTATGGACCTTTTTCTGAACTCAAAGGAATGTGTACTTTAAAATTAGACGATTCTTTGGATTTAGGATTAGAGCAGAAAATAAAAATAAGCATTGGAGACAGAAAAGAGGAGAGAGACGCCTTAAGTATTTTAATGGGGCTAGATCCTGATTTAGACATTCAAGAAAGCTCTATTGAATTAGGCAATTCTGCAAGCCAAAAAACTTTTGACTTAAGTGCTACAAGCTTGCTTGGAATTAAACTTCCAAAAGGAAGCGAGGTTTCTAAAATAGATTTTGATGTTGAGGGAGTAAGCAACAATGGATATCCTAGTTCTCCTTTTATAGATTTTAACAATGATGACAAGTATGAATGGTATTACAAAGGAATATTTACTGGCTGGAGCAATGAAATTGTTAATGCAAAGGGATTAAATGAAAATGGAGCAAGCGAGGATATTATTGTAAGAGATAATATCTTCTTATATTGCAACATAATTGACTTACCTTATTCAAATAAATTTAATGTTTCTGCAAAATACACTGTTGGAAATACTGGGGGAAACATAAGCATGCAAATATTTGAATTTGACCAAGAAGTGAACAGCGCTTATGGAAAAAAAGGCGATTGCTTATTAAAAAATGCTGGCAGAGCAACTGAATCAAGTTGTGTAATTGAAACTGATTCTTTTTTAAGTGGAGAGCATTTATTATGCTTTTATAATTCGAAAAGTGAAGGCAGTTATTTCTTAAATTTAGATAGAGATGGGGAGGGAAGTTTTGAATGCGATTCTGCTATTTTGGACGGCGAGGAACAATGCAATTATCTTCAAGAGGGGGATTTCTTTTTTAAGGTTTACAAACCAAATTTTCAGGGTGAATTTAACAGAATAGGAAAATTCAGTGAGTTTGGAAAAGCTGGTTTTGAAGATGATTTAAATGATTATTTAGCTGACTGCGAAGAAGATGAAAATGATGACTGCAACATAATATTAAAAATTGGGAGTGAAAATAGAAAAGGCAAAGCAAGATTGAGCAATTTAAATATAGAATATTCAAAAAGTGGCGGAGCTTCTTTTATAACAAGAAAAATTTATGATGTTGAATTTGTAAATGCAAAACTTTTGGGTGTTTTGGGGGAAGATTTTAATAACTATACTTTAAATATTCCTTTAGAAGTTTTTGACAATTTGACTGTTCCAAATATTACTGCAAATGTAAGCACAAGAAATGTTCAAATAAACTTGGGAAATTTAAATGACCAGGAAAATATTCAAATTAATAAAAACATTATTTCTTCTGCCCAGAGCGAGATTGATAGTTTAAGATTAAAACTAGAGAGCTTGAAAAATAAGAATGAGCTAAGCGATTTTTTCAGAATTTCTGGAATTGATTTAGAAAAACCAATTAACAGAATGAGAGATTTTAAAATAAATTTAGATGCTGTGAACAACAATCTAGGTTTGGGAATAGGTGAAAGAAGCACTGAAGCAGAAAAAATTATAGAACAAGCAAAAACATATACTGGTACTTTTCCAAAAGAGATTGACATAATTGAAGATATAAGCTACCCTAGAGTTTATCCTGAAAATATTAAGCCAGAAATTTTGGGAAGAGAAAGCCAAGAATCAATTTTAGCTTTGCAGGAAGAAGTGGATATTGACAACAAAATAAAAGTTGTTCTTGTTAAGAATTTTGACGGGACAACTTCTGAGAAGACTTTAATTAAAAGAACTTTAAGCAGCAATCTTGGAGAATATTTTGTTTTTGAGGATATTCCAAAAAGTGTAGCTGCAAGTGCCGGGGCTATTAAACTTAGTTCAGGAGCAAGCGTTGTAAAAGACGACCCAATTATAAAATGGAGAGTAAATGGGAATGGAGAGATTGGATATTTAATTGAAGGAAATGCTTTGGGGAAAATAAGCGAGATAAAAACAATTGTCGTTTCTTCTGAATCTCCTTTGATAACAAAAGAATTTGGAGAAAACTCTTGTGGGGATGGAATTTGTACAGAAATTTTAGAAGACAAAATATCTTGCCCCGAAGACTGCACTACACAATTTAATATAAATTGGCAGTTAGTTATTGTTTTAATTATAATATTAATTTTAGGATTATTGTATTTTAATTTCTTTATGGGAAAAAAGAGCTTAAAAGAAATTGTTATTAAGAAATACCCCTTCCTTTCAAATACTGATGAAGCTAATTTGAAAAATTTTATTTCAAAATCTATAGCAAAAGGAGTTCCTAGATCTACGATTTACAAGATCTTATTGCAAAAGAAATGGACTAAAGAACAAATTGATTATGTATTCAAGAAAGTTCAACCTCCGAAAGCAAATTAAATTCTATTTTTAATTTATTGAAGAAAAAGAAATAATTATAGAGCAAATTCATTGATGCTAAAACATAAAGATTATACTTTATTGAATGATGGATGTCCTGAAATTTCAGGATTCTGGATTAATTTCTTTTTCAATGATTTATGGAGAGAAGAATATGGCTGGTATTTTTCTTTTGTTTCTGAAAATGAGGAGATTCTAAGAATTTTACCAATTGAAAACAGCGTTACTATTGTTTATATTGACAAAAATGTGGATGGATTTATCAAATATATTAATGTTAATTCTGGGAAAAAAAGAATTTATCTTGTTAATACGATAATTTTATAAGGTAAATCTTAACTATTTTTCTTAATATGCGCTGGTGGTCTAATGGCTATGAAGTAAACTTTTGAGAAAAGTTTAATTAAAAGTTGAAACTTAGCAAACTGCGGCCTTCCAACAAACTTTTAGAAAAGGTTTGATCAAAGAAGTGAGCCGTATGTCCGGGAAACGCATGGACTGAGCGTTCGGAAATTCGAATCCCGGCCGGCGCATTTCAGTCCTATTTTAAAATGAATAAAAATCTTAAATTTAATGAAAATAGTGATTTCTTTTATCTATTTTCCTTACCTTTCTTTTGAATACATTATATTTATGAACTAATTTGGTTATCATATAGACTGAAGATGCAGCCATTGCTAGGCCCATTATTTTTAATAATAAATAATCAAAGAATTTTAGCAATAATAAGCCTAGACCTACAACAGCTAAAAAAACATTTATTTCTGCAAGTAATGTTCTTTGTTTGGCTAAAATTGTTCTTTCAAGATCCAGCTCTGCCTTTATGTGATGTTTTTCTATTATTCTACGTTTCTGCTCTTCTGTTAAGTGATCCATCAGAAAATCAATCTTTTATCAGTTTAAAAATTTTATTGTAACTAATTGCTCGGCTAGGAAGGATTTGAACCCCATTATTAGGTTGTGGCTTTTGGCTGTTAGGTTTTAGCAGTTTATTTTTCATAGTTTTCATCTCCCAATTTTTTATTAACAACTAAATTACTTTTCCATAAAATATTTGCCCATAATCATATTCGGAATCTGGAAAGATTTCATCAAGTCTCCCAATTTTTTTAAATCCTAGCCTTTTATAGAAATTATGAGTTTTATTTTCTTTATAATCTCCAGTTCCAAGATAAATTACTGGAACTTTTAACTTTTTACAATATTTAATTAGTGCTAATATGAGTTTAGTCCCTAATCCTTCTCCTCTTGAAATTTTGTTTATTGCCAATTCTTGAATAAATACAGAATTTCCAAAAGGAGGTTCAACTTTATTTATGGAAAAAGCAATATGTCCTAAATATTTCTTATTATCTTCAATAACAAAAATCTCGCTATTGTTAATTTTTATATCAAAAAATTTTGATTCTCTATTTAAATTAGTCTGGGGGAAACTAGCTTTTTGAAGTTTGATATAATCTGTTTTATCTTTTCTCACAGCATTTCTTATTTTAATTTTTTCTTATCCAATTCTTTTAATAAAATATCCATTTCAAGCAAAAATTGTTTTGCTCTTTGCAAGGATGTTTGGGCTTTTGCTTTTTTGTCAATATCATCAGTCTTATACTGAATTATTCCTCTTTTTGTTTTTTCTTGGTCAAAAGATTCAATTAGAGAATCCGCTTTTATTCCTGCTAAATTGAGTGCTTCTTCTTTGCTATTTTCATATCCCTCAATTAGACTTTCTTTTAATTTTCCTCTTGCATAAACTATCAAGGCATCAGCAGTGACTTTATGTGCAATTTTTTCTCCAACTTTATAACCTAACTTACGAAGAACTGCATTAGCAATATAGAACATAGAATAATAAGAACAAACAATAACCCACAAATCAGATATTTTTTCTGTGTTTAATTTTTCTGCTGATTTTGTGCTTTCCTGAGCATTTTTTAGCAAAATTCCAAGTGCGTCTGCATTTAAGATTTCTTTTTTTAACAAGCCTTCTTCTAAATAAGCCTTAACATTTGTCTCAGCTTCTTTTATTCTATCTTTCGCTAACATTTTTTAATAGCCTATAATACTCCTCTATTCCGATTAATATAAAATTCTTTTTAAGCACTTCGCTTACAACACTAAATTCTTTACTTCTTGCCATTCGTAGAAAGCTTTTATAGGTCATAGGTGTTAGATGAATATCTTGTGGAAATATAGCTATTGTTTCTTGAACTTTTTTAAAATATACTTCATCAGAAATAAGAAGAAGGTCTATGTCTGAATGTTTGGTTGCTGTGCCTTTGGCGTGAGAACCAAAGAGTAAAGCTATAAATGGAAACTTAAGTTCTGACAATCTATTGTGAATTATTAGAAAATCTTTATTTTTAAATAAATTTTCTCTTCTTAAATACTCTGCTTTGAAGACTAAATCATTAAAATTATTGTTAAATGAACATAATGTAGTATTTCCTACACTCTTTAACTCTACAATCTTCTCTTTTCCAAGAGTTTTTAGTGCATTATAAGCAGACTTATAATTTATTTTTCTTTGTAGGGCTATTTTTCTTATACTATAGGTTTCTTCTTTATTTTCTATTAATAGCTTTAATATTTCTATCTTTTCACTATGTTTATTATCCATATCAGACCATAATACTATGGTTTAAATACATATATAAATCTTTTGATGAATATTTATAAATTCGCACCCCACAAGCTTCGTCCTACCAGCTACCCGCTCCTTAGAAGTAATCGGGCCTGGAAGGATTTGAACCCCATTATTAGCCTTGAGCTTTTGGCTATTAGCAGTTAGTTTCTTACTTTTTGACATTTTTATCCCAACGAAAGTTATATAATTATTATATATTTATTCTTTTTATGTCTTTTGAATATTCAAAGCACTGGTTAAAAAAGAGAGAGTATAGAAAGGAGATTACTGAAGACTTAATTGACTATTGTATTAAAAATTCAAACAAGCTTAGGGATAAATATTGGGAAGACGCTTGGAACGCTATTTCGCGAGTTCCACCATCAGGAAGAATACTTAAGGTTGTTTATAAACCAAAAGGTAAAACTATAAAAATACTAACAGCTTATTGGTTGGATTAAGATGGAAAGATGGTATGATAAGGAAGAAGACATTTTAAATGTCCAATTAGAAAATAAAGAATACTGGAAAAGTATTGAATTACCTAATGGTATAATTATAGATGTTGCTAAAGATGGTTCTATAACAGGTATTGAAATTTTAAGAGCGAGTAAAGTTTTTTCTGGTGATGTTAAAAAAGTAATTGAAACTGCCAAAGTTGCTGCTTAAGAAAAAAAAATAAATTTTTGAATTTTTAGAAAAACATAAGAATTTAATAGGAAATGAAGAATAGGATAAATAATAAATTATTTAAAATATATTTTAATTGAACAATAAATTTTTATATATTATAAAGTCCCTAGTTTTTATGGAAAAAATAATTTATGAAGGACGTGATGATAAATTCTGTACTAGATATGAATTTAATAGATTATTAGAGAATATGAATGTTGAGGAAATATTAG
>Ga0209541_10003205_pt1 | contig 30295 bp, 40 predicted proteins | sample RifCSPlowO2_01_FD_184027 | JGI IMG/M metagenome (GOLD analysis project Ga0209541, IMG submission 184027) | Groundwater microbial communities from Rifle, Colorado - Rifle CSP2_plank lowO2_0.1 (SPAdes) (version 2) | ecosystem: Environmental > Aquatic > Deep subsurface > Groundwater | place... | reverse complement strand
TTCCCTTCACATAAATTGCCTTATATTTTTTTCCAAAAAATATTATCTAAACTCCTATATTTATCTTTCCTTTAGCAAATTTGTGAAGTATCGAAGCTATCAAAGTCTGATAAGGTATACCGGTTTGAATCGCTTTTTCTTGAATGTCTTCTAGATCTTGCTTATTAACACGGACCGTAATCCTTTTTTCCTTTTTCATCATCTCCCTAGTGTACTTAGCAGCTCCAACTAATTTTTCAATTTCTTCTTTTTGGTTAGGAATTTCAACCCATTCATCGTTTTCTATAGATTTTATTAATTCTTCTTCATACTTATCTAACGGTGCAAATGGATCAATCTTTTTAGTCTTCTTCATAGATCAAAATGAGATGAAATTTATAATTTTTTACTTAAATACTTTTTTGTATATTTTCTGCTTGGATAAATTGTTTTTAGAAAAAATTCTTTCTCGGATTCTACATAGGGTACCACATAAATATATTTTTTAATTTTCACCAACATCATTTTTTGATTTGGGAATTTCTTTTTATTCGGATAGTCTGTTGATTTTAAAATTTGCCTCTCTTCAAGAGCCTTAATTATTTCAGAAAATCCAACGCCCCTTTTTTCTTTCAAAAACTTATCTTTATCTTTACTGAACCTGTACGGCTTCATTTATTTTAAGAGTATAGAATATTCTGTGTACATTGTCAACATATAATTTCCGCTTGAAAAGAAGAAGAAGAAGAAGTATAATTTAGGTCATTATGACAATTAAAGTAAACGACTACGTTACACAAGAACCAGCTGAAAAAAAACTTGAAGAATCAATAATAGGTAAAGTAGTAAAAATAAATGCGGACCAAAGCCCTATTTCATTAGACGTGCGGATAGTTTATGCACCCGAAGGAATTAATTCTGGAATTGCTGGCTGGTGGCTTTTAGGTTCATCTAGAGAACTTCCTGCCCAAGAAGTACAATCTTTATTAAGTAAAAGATTTAGAGTATAGTCATTTTAAAACCAAATTCAATATCTTCCCCCTCACATAAATCACCTTATATTTTTCTTTGTCCAGCGAAGCTTTAGCGAAGTTGGATTCCAAATACTTCCTCACCTTTTCATCTTTAATTGCTTTGTCAACTACTTCTTTTTCTAACAACTGCCCGCCCCTCGAAGCTGCCTCCTTCGCCGAAGTGGCTACGAAGGCCGAGTCAGCGATGTGGGTAGCGGAAACGGATTACAAATTTTTCTTTTAGAGAAGGTTTACTTTCTCCATTACCCGCATCCTGATAAGCTGAGTTAGGCCAAGACCTTTTTTTTGCGCTTCATCCCTGACTATGTCACGTGCCATAGAGTCTAATCGGAGTTTTATGGCTGTTGATAAATTTTTAGCACACTTTACCTTCGTAACTTATTTTTTCCAGGCTTTGAAATACTAAGGATGTTCTATTCGATTAACAATCTGATAAAAAAAACGTGATAATACCTTTGCAATTCTTCAAAGCTTAAAGAGGATCATTGTCTCCGGATTTTGCATATTTTATATTGAGTTTAAGTTCACGTAAAGTTGTTGAGTCAATTCTACCTACTACTTTCATTTCTCCCACATGACTTCCGTTTTTCACTGACATATCAATTTCTTCATGACGACTATGTCCAAAACCTCTATTTGACGTTAAAATAATTCCTTTCCCAGTTTTTTTATTAATACCTCCAAAAATTCCTAACCTACCAAAAGTTTGCCCATTTTCTTCATGAACTATTACAACTCCTACATCACCAGATTGAGGATTTTGTGTATAAACGGCATTTGGCTCTGAAATAAAAAATTCGCCCTTTAATGCATCTTTCATGCATTGTCCATTTACTAAATAAAAGGCTGGATTAATTTTTTCTCCATCTCTTAATTCTCTAGACTGCATTTGATAATTAATGTTGTGAGTTTTTATATTTCCTAATGCAGTTAATAAACCAGGTTTTAACCTACGCCCAACTTTTTGATTAGTGGAATAATCCTGATCACCTTCATTTCTATTATTAGAATTATTAAATTGATCAGATAATAATTTTTTATTTCTACTTCGGAGATTTGATAAAATTCTTAAAGCTGTCAATATAGTTGTTATACAAGCTAATCCTATTCCTATATGATATAGCTTATTTGAATTTGGAATCGAAACTGCATCGTTATTCTCGACTGGTTGTGCCGGTTGAAACATCTGTGTTTCAGCTTGAATATCGTCCTCAGTCGCACTTTCCAGATGAAGCTGAGTTGCCTGTAAGTTAGTTTCACTGTTTTGATTAATAGGCGCAGTTATCATACACAAAACTGTTTTTCCTTTTACTCCTATTGTCATAAAAGGAGTTGGATCCCCAGTTTTATTATTAGGATCATACGGAGCACCCCCATCCACGTTATAGGCATATCCTTCTTCGAAAGTATCATCATCCTGACTGTTCATATCGGGTAATTTCTCAGCTAAGTCTAGAAGATTTCTACCAAACCAGGGATCATCTACAATTATGCAACTAGAGGCTTGCGCTTTATTTATATTTTTTAATTGTTCTAGATATTCTAAACTAACGGTATTAATTATTGCTGGATGCTTAGTAATATAAGTTTCTGCTTGGCTTTGAATTGAAATTAAATCCGCTGATTGTGTAATATTAGCTTCAAATAACATTGAAATGATATTGTAACAAATTAAACTACTTTTATCAAATAATATAGGATAATTTATGATTCTATAAGAACACATTTTAAATTGATAAAGAAGTTTAATAACAGTTTTATTGGACAACTAAATTCAAAATCTTCCCCTGCACATAAATCGCCCGATATTTTTTCTTCGCCAAATACTTTTTCACCTTCTCGCTCTTAAGAGCTAAATCTGTGACTTTTTTTTCATCAATTAACAATTCACTATTAACAATTAACAAATCTCTCACTTTCCCGTTAACCTGAACCGGAATCGTTATTGTTTCTGCAACTGTTTCCATAGCTTTCGGCCAACTTGACAAATGAATTGACTCCTTTTCCCCAAATACATTTCTCCATATCTCCTCGGTCATATGCGGCGCAAACGGCGCCAAAATCTGTAAAAACTTCTTCGCATTTTCAACAGACAAACTATTATTCAGTTGTTTCATTGTTTCATTGTTTTTTTTATTTTGGATTTGGGATTTAGGATTTGATTGGAATTTAGAAATTAGAAATTGGGAATTAACGACTGTTTCCCAGTCGTTTATCATCTCCATCATCGCAGCAATCGCCGTATTCATCTTGATCTTCTCAATGTCACTGGTTACCTTCTGAATAGTTTTATTCAACTTTGCAACTAAAGTTTTGTCTTGGTTTTGAATTTTAGATTTTGGGTTTGATTTGTCATTTGGATTTTGAGAATTTGGATTTGATTGAAAATTGAGAATTGAGAATTGAAAATTTTGATATATTTTCCACACTCTATTCAAAAATCTATGTACTCCGGCTATTGTCTTATCCGACCACGGACCGGTCGCCTCATACGGCATCATAAAACAAAGATACATCCTTACCGTGTCGGTCCCGTATTCCTTCACTACTTCATCCGGATTAATTACGTTTCCCTTTGATTTACTCATCCTGTTTCCGTCAGGTCCCAAGACTACACCGTGCTGAATTCTTTTCAAAGCAAACTCTTCATAATCGACTAAACCTAAATCATGGAAAAATTTGGTGAAAAATCTTGCGTACATCGTGTGACCTAAAGTATGTTCTGAGCCGCCGAAATAGACATCAACGGGCGTCAAATCCTTAACCATTTTTTTATCGAAAGGGGCTTTATCATAGTGCGGACTAACATATCTAAACCAGTACCAAGCTGAGTCAAAAAATGTATCCAAAGTTTCCGCATCTCGCTTCGCATTTTTTCCACATTTTGGACACTTTACATTGAGCCATTTTTCATTCGACGCGAGAGGAGGCTTGCCCTGAGCGGAGCCGAAGGGCTTTCCTTTTGGGGTGAAATCAACTTCATAAGGGAGTCCAACCGGCAAGTCTTTTTCCGGAACCGGAACAGTTCCGCAGTTTGAACAATTAATCATCGGTACCGGAGTTCCCCAGTATCTTTGGCGTGAAACAGACCAATCGCGCAAATGATAATTAAAATGTTTTTTCCCGATTTTTTGCTTAACAATCCATCCAACAATTTCCGCAAGACTTTCCTCTATTTTTTTTCCCGTAAAAAGTCCTGAATTTTTCAAAATGCCTTTATTATCGTGCGCATTTACCGGTGTCTTTTTATCCGATCGTTCCACAACCTCCTTTAGCTCTATCTTGTACTTTTGGGCGAATGCATAATCCCTGGGATCGTGTGCAGAGCAGCGGATAATTCCGGATCCAAAATCCATCAAGGCAAAATTAGAAATCCAGATGGGCATATCAGCGGGTTTACCCTGAGCGTAAGCGAAGGGATCTTTCGCATATCTCCCTGTAAAAACGCCTTCTTTTGTATCGATTTCTTTTAATCTCTCTTCTTGTGTTTTACCTTTCATCCTCTTAACAAAAATTTCAGACTCTTTTTCATATTTTGTTCCCTGGACTAATCTTTCAACCAAAGGATGTTCCGGAGCAATAACGATAAATGTGTCAGCCCAAAGCCAGGCGGGGAAAGCTGAAAAAGATTCAAACACAAGATCTAAATCTCTAACTTTGTGCTTAATAAGAACTCCTTCTTTTTTTCCAATCCAATTATTCTGCCCTACACGAACCGACACTGGCCAATCTACGCCATTGGAATGATTATTCCAAAGCAATCTATCCGCATAGTCGGTAATCTTCAAAAACCATTGCTCAACTTGTTTTTGTATAACCGGATTTCCACATCGCCAACACTTTCCATTTTCAATATTTTCATTGGCTAATACTGTCTGACAGCTCGGACACCAGTTTGAAAGTGCTTTGCCTCTATAAGCCAATCCTTTTTCCCAAAATTTTAAAAATATCCACTGATTCCAACGGTAATATTCCGGAAGACAGGTAATTACAACATCGTCCCAATTGTTCAGCATTGTTCCCATTGTTTGAAATTGTTTAGTCATATTTTCGACATTTTTAAGAGTCCAATCTTTTGGATGAATTTTGTGTTTAATAGCAGCATTTTCCGCAGGCAGTCCGAAAGCATCATAACCGATTGGATAAAAAACATTAAACCCGTTCATCCTTTTAAATCGTGACAAAATATCCGGTATTGTGAATGAAAACCAGTGCCCAACATGCAGATCTCCCGACGTATACGGCAGCTCAACTAGAGTATAAAATTTTTTCTTCCCTGCCCCTAACGTAGCTCTCTGATTCAGAGAGCGAAGTGGGGTTCCATATAATCCTTCCTCTTTCCATTTTTCCCTCCACTTCCCTTCAAATTCTTGTGGTTGGTATTTGGCTATCATTCTCGTATTGTACTAATAATCTGTAACCTTGACAATACCTAATAATTCCGTATAATTTAAACTATGGGATCAATTAATTATGAAGATTTGGCAGAAGACTCATGTAAAATACATAAATAATTCACAAGCAGCTCGACTCTTCCCAAATAGAATTGTATCAATTCCGGATTTAAGATTTACTCTAAAAGTAAATCAGTTTAAACAAGTTGCAACTGTTACGAAAGACGTTTTTATTGATTTAATAAAATTTTATTTATATGATGATGGTAGATATTATGCTATCGCAATGATAACTGATATGAGTAAACTTCCAACAGATTATGATATTTCAGAAGGTAATGCTACAAAACTAGAAAATGATATTGGATATTTGTGGCCTGCATGGGTACATTTTGCGAAAATGTAAGAATAAATTCAAACAAACCTTCCAAAAATCCCCTCAACTTCCTTTTTCTTTTCCTATTCTGTCAACCTTTTACCCAGATCTTTTGCTAATTTTCTATAAAAATTTTTTAATCGATTGAGAGTTAGCGGTTTAATCATTTTAGGAAGAGTGTCAAATTGCTCAACTGTATAACCCAAATCCGCTCCCAATATCCAGTAATCTATCTCCTGATTAAACTTTACTCTAACTCCCTCGATCAGATCCCAGATCGTAAACTTATCTAAAAGAAAATAAAGATCAACAAAATCCCTGACCGTACTTCTCTGATTAATTGCGGAAAGTTTGTTTACTGCAATATCAAGAAGACTATCGACTGCGAAATTGCCAAACATTTTTCCTTTTTCTAATCTTTGATGAGGATAGTAACCAAAGTCTAGTTTTAGGCTGGTACCATAACTAAAATTGAGTATAAAAATATATACAAACTCAACAAACTCAGCCTTAAAAGTAAACTTGTGATCTTTTGACCAAAGCGAGACTTTTTCTCGAACAATATCTAAGCCGAACTTTTTTTCGGGAAAAAAATCCAGATCTTCGGAATAACGATGCTGTAGATAAAATTCGGATAAAGCCGTACCGCCGGTAAAGTAAAAATTTGTTCTAAAAAAATCAGAGTTCCTTACTTTATCGAAAATAAGCTTTTGGGTTGGTGTGAAGTGCGACATTTTTTCCATATTAAAAGCTCAAGCAAATGTTTAGGCGCTTCATAAAGGTCTAATCTATCCCAATATTTTTTAACTTCCGAAAGTTTGATTCTTTCATTTGGATCAGGGCCATAGTTAATCATCCTCTCCAAAATTAAAATCCTCCCGGTCTCAGTTTTTTCCAACTCCTTTTTGTCATAATCCCAAATAAACACCATATTTAATAACAATTGTATCCTAATCCGCTCCTCTTGACAAGAAGAAGAAGTAAAATACGTTTCAGATATGGATAATCATGACAATCTAAAATTGATTCAACAGACAACTTCTCGCGTTGTAGAGCCTTGGCGTCAAGCCTTGCCTACCTTTCCCTGGAATGCGGTTGAACAGTTGACAACGGCTATTATTTTTAAACATCCTCAAATTCTATTGGTAACAATTGATCAGGCTAAAAAAATAATTTCAGAAGAAGGGATTGACTACCCGCCTCAATTTTCAGTAGGTGATATTGCCGGCAGAACAAATCCAGCGCTTGTTAAAACGAGAAGTGCTTTAAAATAGTAAATCCTCAATCAAATTTTTTCAAAATCTCCTCAACTTCCCTTTTCTTCTCCTCCTTTATTTTAGCTCATCCATTTTCATCTTGACAAACTTATAACTTAACTTTAAAATTAACTTATATGTTAATTGACACAAATCAAATAATTCAGCTCACCGATCTTCGATCCAGACTATCCGAGATCATTGATGCTGTCTATCAGGGTAAATCCTTTATCATCACTGAAAAGGGCAAAATAAAGGCTAGAATTATACCCACGCTAGAAAAAAGTAACGATGTTTTTGATCGAATCGAAAAGATCGCTACCAGAATCGATAAACATCTCAAAAAGAAAACAAAAGTTTGGAACTCCGTTGATTTAATTAGGAAAATGCGGCAAAACAGGACTAAACACCTTTTAAAATTATCAGGTATTACTTATAAAAAATAATGCGAACATTAATTTTGGATTCTTCTGTTATTATTAAGTGGTTTAAATTCAAAGATGAATCAAAAGTAAAAGAAGCCAAATACTTCTTAACCGAATTTAGGAATAAAAAATTAAGGATAATTATATCCCAACTTACCTATTTTGAATTATTAAATATTAGCGCATTTGATAGCAACATTCCGGTGAATGAGTGGCAAAATATTATTCAGGTTTTATTCGATATTGATTTTACTTTACTAAGTTTGACTTATAACTTGGCTCAAGACACTTATAGCATAGCTAAGAAATTTAAAATATCAGCCTATGATGCAAGCTATATAGCCTTAGCAAAAACACATAAAGTTGACTTTATAACAGCCGATCAAAAACTCGTCACTAAAGTAGACCTACCCTTTGTTAAATTACTCTAGTTCTCCTCTCATTTTGATCCGACTTATCAAGACCTATTGAAATTTCTTCAAAATTTCCTCAACTCCCTTTTTCTTCTCCTCTGTCACCTCAACCATCACAACTCCCAAGTCAATCTGACCATATAAAACTACAGAATTAAGCGGAGCAAAAAGAATTGCAGGAAGTGCCAAAAGATCCTCCTCACCTTTTACTATCATTAACTGCTTTTTCCCCGTCTTAATAAACTCATTTATTGATTTTTTTATTTCGTTAGCGGTTTTAATATTTATTGTTCCCGGATCATTTACTAAACTAATAGATTCTGGAGTCGCTTCATAACTCATCGCTCCCAAGAATGACATCATTCTGGCTTGCCTGCCCCTCGAAGCTTTGGCGAAGTGGGGTCCAGAATCTGCTTTTTTAATTTGAAATTTAGATTTTGAAAATTCATTGAGTATTGATAATTGAGAATTGAAAATTTGTTTTCTCCTACTTCTTAAGTCTATAATATTTACGTCCGGACTATAACCCGCACCGACTAATGACTTTGTCACAATATCTCCAACCGCGATCACCATCGTCGGCTTTATAAACTTTATGAACTTTATAACTTTATAAACTGTTTCTTTTAGCTCATTTTCTGATCCACTGATAACCTCTCCCAACGGCTTCCTCAACTCTTCTCTTAAATTTTTAGGTAATTTAAGTTCTTTTTTTTGAAAATTGAGAATTGAGAATTGAGGATTGTGGCCGTAGCGGTCTATCTCTCCCATCCTTATTCTCTCCGATGTCACAACCTCTCCATCCTCTCCCCTTACTAATGGTTCTGTGATTATCCTTAAATCCCTAATACCCCTCAATTCCCTCATTTTATTTATCCTCGCCGCATTTTTTTTAGTTAATTCCGTCACTAATATAGAATCAAAATCATTATCCTCTATAGATGGACCATATATGTCTTTTAAAACAAAAAATTGAGCCCTTTTTAAAAAGTTTTTTGTTATTAAATATTTTTCTAATATCGAATATCTAATATCTAATTTCTCCACTATTTGGCTCAACAATTTGTTCTTAATCATCTCATTGGTTGTAATCCCAATTGATACTTTATCCGCCAGTTCAAAAGCCTTATCCAGGAGTTTTTTATGCCCAACATGAAGTCTGTCAAAAGTTCCGGCAAAAATAATATGATTATATTTAAACATAATGAAAAATAAAGTAGGTGACAAAAAAGAACCTCCTTCGCCTTCGGCTACGGAAGGTCAAGAAGGGAATGCTTGCCCCACGAAGCTTTATGCGAAGTGGGGAATTTTTTGACAGAATCTACTTTATTTTAATCAATTTAACAATATATTCGGGAACTCTATCTTCCCATGGCTTATCCGATTTAATTAAATTTCGTATCTTCACTCCTTCATACAAATACCTTTTATAAAAACCCAAGCGTAAAACCTTATAACCCGCCCTTTCAAAAATTCCGTTTGTCCACTCGTTGTTACCTATCACTACATCAAACTTGTCAACATTTTCTAAGGTATGATCGAGCCATAACTTATCATTATTAAAATCTTTCAGGGGAACTATTTTTTTTATTTTTTCTTTCCACCCTTCTTTCTCAATCGCCAACCTCAGGATTTTTTTTCTTATTTCATACGACAAAAAGTTGTCTTTATCTATTATTCCCACACTCCCTATTCCAATTTTCATTTCATCAACATATTGAAAAGATTTTCTCATCAGATGCAGGTGTCCTTTATGAAGTGGCTGAAACCTGCCGATCAGTAGTCCGACTTTGTATTTTTGCATACGGATAAAGTATACTATACTACTCTCATATGGTATCTTCCATTCCAAAAATTAATCCAAAACAGGAAACGGATAAAATTGGAAATTTTATAACCGAAACTCTCGAAAAAACGAGGTTTAAAAAATTAATTATCGGTCTTTCAGGCGGAATCGATTCTGCTGTGTCAATTTATTTAGCCGGCAAAGTTTTGAGTCCGGAGAATATTTTTGTCGCTCACTTATATTATTTTAAACCCTTAACCACCCTTATTCAAAAAGTCTTTTCCGAACTTAAAATTCCTCCCCAAAATCAATATATCCTCTCTATCCAAAAACCAGTCGATGATCTCGCACTACTCCTTAATCCTTTGGTACGTTTTAACAACGGCCGTCGCAAAAACATACCATCAGAAGAAGACCAACACAAATCAACTTTAAGAAAAGCTAATATTATGGCAAGAGTTAGGATGATTCTTCTTTTTGATCTGGCAAAAAAACATAAAGCTCTGGTGCTTGGAACAGAAAATAAATCCGAGCACCTTTTAGGCTATTTCACTCGTTTTGGCGACGCTGCCTCAGATATCGAACCTATATCTCATCTCTATAAGACACAGGTTTATCAACTGGCAATGTATCTCAAAGTGCCGGATGAAATAATCAATGCTAAACCTACTGCGGGTCTATGGTCCGATCAAACCGACGAAGGCGAATTCGGTTTTTCCTACCTGGAAGCCGACCAAGTCATTTATCTGTATTTTGACAAAAAAATCCCTCTCAACAAAATCAGTAAAAAAGAATTTCCCAATGCACAAAAAATAATCAATTTTGCCAGCAAAAACTCCTTTAAACTCAAAGTTCCATATTTCATTTGACTTTTAAGTTATTTTGATTAAACTTCAATTAATATGACAGCTCAAGTATCTCAAGAGAAATACAACTATCTTAAAATAATATTTAGCTATCAAACTCTTTATGGACGAGTAGACAATAGATCTGACAACGGAAAAAGATTTTTACTATCGACTGGGTCAGCGGGAATTGCATTACTAACAGCTCTTTCTTTTCCTGGATTAAAACCAGAGGCTGGACAGCTTGCTTATTATTATTCTCTATTAATGTTGATGCAAATATCCTTTGCTATTCATAAAACCTTGAATAAATCTAATCCAGCATAAATATGCGTAGTTATCTATCCACGTTTATCGGCTTCTACTAATCAAATAATTTTAATTATCAAAAACCCCACATAAGCCAAAAATAAAATTAGCCCTTCATTTTGATAATTCTTACAAAATAGTCTTTGAACTTGCCTAATAATTTCTCAAGTGTTATTATTAAATTGTGGCAAAAGCCAAGATCAGTTCTAAATTTCGAGATAGACTATCTGAAAAATTAATGGAATTGGGAAATTTGACTTTAGCAACTTTAGCTCTAGGTCAATTTGTAACTGATAAAAAATTTTCCTGGTCTGTTTTTGGTTGGGGCGTTATTTTTATGTTCCTCTGTTATCTTATGAGTTATATTATTAGTTTTGAAGATAAATAATATGGAACCTTTAGCCTGGTTTTTTGTATTATTATCTATATTGGTAGTAGTTGGCGGATTACTGGTCAAAAAATACAGTAAGTAAATACTCAGTGTAAATCCGCGTAACTATCAGCGTTTATCCGCTTCTTTACATAATCTCAACAATCAAAAATCCTACATAAGCTAATAATAAAATCAGCCCTTCATTTCGGGATATATCCTGCTTGGATCTGGAGAATATATAGAAGAGTCCAAGGCCGCCAGCTACAAAAATAAACGTCTGTAAAAAATGATTCTTAATCAGAAAATCTGAACCCCTTATGACAGTCAAAACTCCGAAAATTACTGTATTAGCTACAGCCGAACCCAGAAAATCACCTAAAGCCACTTCATTCTTTTTCAATAATACCGACCGAAAAACCAATGACAATTCAGGCAAATTTGTCCCTACAGACAAAATAACCAAACTAATTAAGTAGGGTGAAATATTATAAAAATTCGAGAAAAAAATCGTGCTATCAACTATAAATTTGCTGACAATAAATACAGTAACAACCCCAACAACTAATTTGACAAGGTCGGTATCGACCTGATCCGTATTATTGATAATTTCGTCTTTTATTCTTTCCAATAATCCCTTTTTTTTCTCAATAATAAAAATTAAAACAATATAGAGAAAAATCGAAGCTAACCCTTCAATAATACTAATCCTACCGTCCAGGATAAAAATCGATGGCGCTAAAATGACAAAAAGCGCAAATAAAAGATTGTCCTTTGACATCTGGTGGTTTAACTTTAATCCATTGCCAAAAACTGCCAGCAGTGGAATTACCAATAGAAAAATTACCAATATCCCGCCAATTAAATTTCCGGCAAAAATTTCCGGTTTATTATCAATCAACGAGTTTATCCCTACAGAAATTTCAGGAATTGAAGTCAAAATACCCAATACAAAAAATGACACTGAAAAAGAAGAAAGGTTGAGCTTATGAGCTATCCTATCAACAGAATTTACTATTATTCCGGCAGCAAACCAAATAATACCGAAAGAAAAAATATAAAGAATAATTTGCGCCGTCATTCTTATATAATAGCAGTTTGTATGTTCGAATTTAAGATCCTTAAAAAGGATAAAAAAAACAAAGCGCGACTGGCAGAATTTAATACTCCTCACGGTAAACTGACGACCCCCGAACTTGCTTTTGTCGCAACCGAGGCAGAGCTTAGGGCAATTCCCAAAGAATTCATGCCTAAACTTCCGGTTAATTTAATTATCGTCAACACCTATCATCTCTGGACTAAAAAGATTGCAGATAAGATATACCATCTAGGTCACGGCCGTGATCTAGATGGTAACACAGTTCATAACTATGCGAACTTCCCCAAACCAATCATGTCCGACAGCGGCGGTTTCCAGGTTTTTTCTCTGGGATTCGGCAAATCACAGGGTGTCGGCAAGATTGCAAATATTTTTCCGGACGAAGATCAAAAAGTAGGTGTCGAAGTTTTAGGGATCCCGGCAGCGCGCAGTCGAGGCCTATCGAATCCGAAGCGAGCACTGACGGGAAAAAAACTGAGACAGAATCTACTTTTTGATACTGGCAATCCTCTTAATATTTCAGATGAAGGAGTAGAATTCACTTTCAACGAGGAAAAATTAATGCTTTCGCCGGAAAAATCAATGCAGATCCAGCAAAGAATCGGAGCCGATATTATTTTCACCTTTGACGAATGTACATCGCCTTTAAATACTTATGAATATACAAAAAATGCGTTGAATAGAACTCATGAATGGCTCGTGAGGTGTATAAAACAAACTAGAAGTAGTCAAAATGCGGGTGTCGAAGTTTTAGGGATCCCGGCAGCGCGCAGTCGAGGGCTATCGAATCCGAAGCGAGCACTGACGGGAAAAAAACTGAGACAGGTCCCGCATTTAACGAATCAGGCTCTTTTTGCGATTGTGCAAGGTGGCGAGTATGAAGATTTACGTCTTCAATCATCTAAATTTATGGCTAAACAAAACGTTCCGGGTTTTGGCATAGGAGGATCCCTAGGCATGTCAAAAGAAGACATGCACAACATTCTCGATTGGACTATTCCTAATCTTCCTGAAGAAAAACCCCGCCACCTCTTAGGCATAGGTCAGGTCAAAGATATTTTTGAATGTATTGAAAGAGGCGTTGATACATTTGACTGCGTCATTCCAACGCGTGAAGCCCGTCACCGTGTTCTTTACACAAAAAAAGGCCATAGAAACATCCGCAAATTACGGAGTTTCAATGAAGTAATTGAGAAGGATTGCGAGTGCATCGCATGTTCCCAATCAGTCACATTTGTCCAATTAGCCCAATTATTTTCCAAAAAAGACCCGCGCGCTTTTTTCTACGCAACAGCCCACAACATCCAATTCTACGCAGACCTTATGAAGAATATAAGAACATCTATTGAACACAATAGATTATCAAAGCTTAAAGAAAAATATCTCAGATACTATCAATAAAGTCCAAGAAACAACTCACAAGAAACAAAAAATGCTCAAATAAACAAAGTCTAAATTTCTGAAATTTGAAATTTGGAAATTGAGATTTGATTAGAAATTAGGAATTAGAAATTCAATAGCTATTCTCTATTAAAATCAGTTCTTGGTTTGGGTGGTCTGGCTTCTGAGACGACGAGTTTTCTTCCTTTGTTATCTGTCCCATTTAGGGTATCGACTGCCTTTTGAGCGGCTTCCTCTGTGTCCATCTCAACAAATCCGAATCCTTTAGATCTACCTGTATCCTGGTATCTGATTATCGAAGCTGAAACCACTGTTCCCGCAGCGCCAAAAAGAGTCTTAAGATCATCCTCTGTTACTTCATACAATAAATTTCCTACGTATAATTTCTTATTCATCATTTATTCACCCCCTATCACAAATGTCATTCTGGCTTGCCTGCCCCTAACGTAGCCAGGTGCAGTCTTGTACCTGGCGTAGTGGGGTCATTCTGGCTTGCCTGCCCCTAACGTAGCCAGGTGCAGTCTTGTACCTGGCGTAGTGGGGTCCAGAATCGTTGTTTGTAATTCTTTGGTTTTTTGTCATTCCTGCGAAAGCAGGAATCTAGCAGAATATAGTTCACAAGTAATTATTGAATAAAATTTCGCGGTTTATTTTGAGGCTTTAAATTTGCAGCCAAACAAAAATTCAAAAACGATTAACAATTATAGTATAGCTATTAAATATTGAATTTCAACCGAAATCATTGAAGACTACTACAACCTGTTATCGACTAAAGTCTTTGACAAGTTCTTTCATTCTTTCTTTTCCGGCTATCCACAACTCTCTTGCTCCAAAACCTTCTCCAGTTAATATCTTTTTATGATAAAGTACAACATTCCCCCAATTAGTTTTCCTCCAGCTTTCGACAAAACCTAATTTGTGATTGACTCTCTTCCCAATCGCATATTGTTCTACTTGAAGATTTAAACTATTAAGAATTAAATCAAATACATCATCGTCGCCAACACCAACTGTTTCCATCATATTTGGATCTTTTTTGGCTTTTGCCATAAATCGAAGAATATCTGATTTAACTACTTCTCCCCGTCGGTGTAAATCTAGAATATCAAATTCTTTCATAATGCCCCATAGTTTACTCTCTCTCTCTCTCAAAATCAAGCGCTTTTTTTCCACCCTCATTTTCTACTCCCCTAATCCCCTCTAAACTCCTTTAAATTCCTTTATATTCCCTTAATGATCTTTAGATGTAATATAATCAAGCTATGCCCAAAAAACCAGTATCCCAAAAAATCTACGCATTTATTGATTGTCAGAGTTTTAATTTGAAGCAAAAATTAGGTAAAAAAAACGGGAGTGTTGTTTTAAGGACAACACCTTAAAACTTCCCTCCCTCGTGATTAATTATATGTTAAGATATTCTAAATTCTTGTCAACATTCAAATGACCGTAGAAGAAAGATTAAATCTCATAAAACAAGTCGGGGAAAAAATAATTCCAGTAAATATTGCTAAACAAAAATAATCTGTTATAATTAGAATACAATTCGTTAAAAGCATTGAAGGAGAAATACCCTCCTTTGTCCGCCGAAGCTTCAGCGAAGGCGGATCAGCTGAAAAGTCGAAAGAATTTTTAGGTTTAAGTAGACTTTTACGGTTGTTCCCGTAATAGAACTAGAGTGTCACTGCAGAGTCAAGCACTCAAATAACAAGGTAAAATTCCTTGAACTTTGAGCCCGCAGCAGTGCGGGTTTTTTAATAGGAATTTTACGAAACAAGGTGGTAACGCCCTTATCACAAGAGCCCTTGTAAGATCGTCTATACCTTTTGTCATTCCGAGCGTAGCGAGGAATCCAGCGAAGCGAATTCAACAAGACGATTTTATGAGGGTTTTTTTTGTTAAAAAATTTTACCGCAGGTGGCAGAACGGCGATGCAAAGGACTGTAAATCCTTTTCAAGTAGGTTCAACTCCTACCCTGCGGACAATGAAAAATAATTTAGGCAATTACACCCATCAAGTAGATAATCCTGATAGTTTTTTACGGTTTGATCTGACCGAGGGTGATTGTTGGTTTAAAGATGATATTAAATCGTGGTTCAAGGAAATAGATATGCAGGATATAATTCACTATCCGGACGAGAGAATATTAAAAACAAAAAAATTATTAGCCCGCTGGCTTCACATGAAAGAAGATAATATTGCAATCGGTAATGGAAGTGATGAGTTAATTGAATTGATCCAAAGAATTTTTACAAATCCTGAGGATAAAATATTGACAATTGCCCCTTCCTTTTTCCGCTATACAGAATCATCTTTAAGAGCAAAAAATTCAGTTATAACCATAAAGTTGAATAAAAATAACTTTGAATGGGATAACTCGTCGATAAAAAAATTTTTAAAAAAAGCTGAGGATAAGAAGGTGAAATTAATCTGGTTAGCAAGTCCTAATAATCCAACAGGTATTGATATCCCGGGGCCGGTATTACTGGAGATAATAAAATCAGGAAAAATCGTAATTCTGGATAAAGTCTTAAACGGATTTACCAAGGAGCTGCGGGAAGCTTCAATGTTAGTCCGGGATAACTCCAATTTACTTATTTTATCCGGATTTTCCAAGACATTCGGACTTCCCGGATTAAGATTTGGCTTTGCCGTAGGTCATCCTACAATTATCGAATCGCTTGAAAAATGGCATTTGCCTTTTAACGTTAGCGGTCCGACATTATTTATTGTTGAGAAACTGATCCACTCCTTACTATCCAAAAAAATAACTTTAAAAGATGGATTCAAATTTATAATTGAAAGGGAGTTTCTGAAGGAAAAAATCGCCAGGTTAAAGAATATTAAATTAGCTAGCGACTCAAAAACCAACTTTATTTTATTACGACCAGAAAAACCTTTGGATCCTTTTAGGAAGTTGTTAGAAAAAGGTATATTGGTAACTAATTTAAATAAAACTAGTGGAATTAAGAATAAAAATTTCATTCGAGTCACGTTGGGGGATCGGCAAAAAAATATTTTATTATTAAAAGCCCTTCAGGAAATCGATTTAGAAGTAACAAATTAAATATCATGAAGACATTTCAGTCAATAAAACAAAAACTTGTTAAGAATAGAATTATTTTTAATGAAATTACTTTTCCTAACAAGGCTGTTTCAGCCAGAACTGAAGCCATCTCGCTTACTAATAATTATAATCCGAAAAATGCGATTAAAACTTTGGTAGTTAAGACGAAAAATAGTTATTATGGATTAATTATGAGGGGTAGTGATCTAATTGATGATAAAAAACTAAAAAAATATATCGGAAAATGGTCTATTGTAAATACTCAAACTCTTAAGGAAAGATTTGGTTTTTTACCAGGCTGTGTTTGCCCCTTAGATCTTGATCTACCCTACTTAATTGATGTTAAAGTCAATAAACTTGAAGTTTGGAGCATAGGAGCTGGAGATCCTAAGAAAGGAATCAATATACAAAAGGATATTGCTATTTCTTTAATTAACAATTTTCATGTAGTATCATTAACCTAATGACAAATTTGAATATAGAAGAAAGACTAAATCTCATCAAACAGGTAGGAGAAGAAATAATCCAGGAAGATGAACTTAAGAAACTTCTTGAGAGCAACGAAACACTCTACGCCTATGACGGCTTTGAACCGTCCGGTCAGATTCATATTGCCCAGGGAATTGTCCGGGCAATCAATGTCAATAAAATGACTAAAGCCGGAATAAAATTTAGGATGTGGGTAGCCGACTGGCACGCCATGGCGAATAACAAACTCGGCGGAGACCTCGAAAAAATCAAAACTACCGGTAAATATTTTATTGAAGTCTGGAAGGCCTCAGGTATGGATCTTACGAATGTCGAATTCAAATGGGCTTCTGACATGGTTAAAAACAGCGACTATTGGAAATTAGTTTTGAACATCGGCAAGTCAAATGCCTTAAAAAGATTTATACGAACAGCCGAGATGATGGGTAGGCAGGAATCATTGGATAGCCTAACCGGTGCTCATATTATCTATTCCTGTATGCAGGTTGCTGACATATTCATGCTTGGAGCTAAGATTACTCAATTAGGAATGGACCAAAGAAAAGTTAATATGTTAGCCCGCGAGATCGGCCCTCTCCTCGGCTACTGGAAACCCGTCGTTGTCTCCCACCACATGCTTATGGGGCTACAAAACATTAAAAATCAAAACAATGAAACAGTGAAACAATCTAACAATGATACATCTAGAGCTGCAGAGAGATTACTATCATCATCCATGGATCCTAAAGCTGCGTCAATTAAACGTGCAATTGAACGTAAAATGAGCAAATCTCTACCGGACAGTGCCATCTTCATGACCGACACGACTGATGATATTAAACGAAAGATTAACAAAGCCTACTGCCCGGAAGGAATTGTCGAAGAAAATCCGATACTGGAATATTACAAATATATTTTATTTGAATCACTCGATAAGTTACAGCTGCAAAATATTGTTCTGACGCGCCCACAAAAATTTGGAGGTCCGGTAATTCTCAATTCCTACGAGAATCTTGAACGCCTGTTCAAAGAAAAACAAATCCATCCTCTGGATATTAAATCCAAAGCAATCGAGTTGCTGGACAAGCTTCTCCAACCCGTCCGCCGCCACTTTGAAGAAAACTCCGAAGCGAAGAAATTGTTGGAACAAGTCAAAAGCTTTCAAATAACAAGATAAAATTAAGGATTTCTTCTGGTTTTTACTTTTCCTCCCTCACTATGTGAGTGATAATTTTGAGGAGATTTTATTTTTCTTCGATTTTTAATAAAACTATATGCAGAAAGTCCAAGTATACCAATTGGGAGAAGAAGTACAATTAAACCTGGGACAGCTTCGAGTATTTGCTTAGCCTCTGGATACATAATCTATTTTGGTCATTTTACTTCTTCTTCTTCTTTGCAAGAGGAAATTGCCTTCTAACGGCCTTACGACTTTTGAGACGACCGCATGCAAAGTCGTTTCACTTGATTTTTCCTATGAAAGTAATAAAATATTACTAGTATGAAAATAGGAATCATTACCAGACCAAATAAAAAAGGACAGGTTGTAATCCCTAAAAAAATTAGGGACGAGCTTTATATTACCGAAAACACACCACTTAATTTAGTATTGAGGGATAATGGTATTTACATCTACCCTATCGAAAAAATAATTCCAAAAACGAACAAAGACGAAAGCTTTGCTGAGATATTAATTAGAACAAGAGGTGCTTGGGGCAAACCTTCAAAAGAAGAGGTAAAAAGGGAAAAACAAAGACATAGGTTAGAAATACTTTCCTCAAAAAAGAATAAAAACGCATGGTGATCTTGGATACCAATATCATTATCGATCATTTAAGACAAAAACAGGAATCCTTATTCGAAAATCTTGTAAATAAAATAAATAAAAATGAACTCGCAATATCGGTGATCACCATTCAGGAATTATTTACCGGTAAAAGTACAAGAAATTTAATTGAATGAATTATCTTTTATCTATAATCTCTAATTTAGAAATCTTGCCTTACAATTATGATGTTAGTCGACTTGCTGGTAAAATAATTAGGGATACAAGCAGATACGTAGGCTTTGCCGATGCTGCAATCGCTGCTACAGCCGTAGTTAACGACGCCGAACTTTTCACTCTAAACAAAAAAGACTTTCAAGATATTAAGGGTATACATTTTTTTATTCTTTGAAGAAAACTCCCAAGCTATAAAACTCCTAGAACAAGTGAAGAGTTTTCAAATAACTAGATAGTGCAAAAAGTTTTTTTACTTCAGTTGAACTCCATTATCTAATTCCTTAACTTTATCACGTAAAACCTGAGCAGCTCCATGTGCACCTGCTGATTCTAAATTTTCGGCATCTCGATCATACGAGGCTGCTAGTGCAGAGTTTGTAGCAGGAAATTTTACAGTAATCCTAGGTTTTAAATGTACACGATTTTTTTCCATTGCTTCTTTATTAAGCTTTTGGCTATATCTTCCTAAAGCAATTAGGCCTCCAGTAAAAATTAAGGAAGTTCCGACACAAATAATAGTTACAGCTTCTGAACTCATAGTACGGCCTATTTTACTTCTTCTTCTTCTTCTTTTCAAGCGGAAATGAAGCTCTAAATATTTTTACGACTTTTGAGACGACCGCATGAAAAGTCGTTACACTTGATTTTTTCAGTGACTTCCCTCAGAATAAGATCTGTTCACTTGTTACCTAGTTTGCTCGTTAACTAGTTAACCAGGTAACAAGCTAACCAGCTAACAAAATATGATAATTCCTTCTGATGAAATAGTTGATAAATCTTACATCAAAGATTATGAAAAACTTTATCACGATATTCAGGAGCATCCTGAAGCTTTCTGGGAAAATATTGCCAAAGAACTTTCCTGGTTTAAACCTTGGAATAAGGTATTGGAGTGGAAATACCCATATGCCCGCTGGTTTGTCGGCGGCCAGTGCAATATCGTTAATAACGCTCTGGACCGGCATCAAAAAACTGCGGTAAAAGATAAACTTGCCTACATCTGGGTAGGTCAGCCCTTCGACTCCGCTCAGGGTAAAGAAATGCCTGTTCGAAAATTTACTTATGGCGAATTAAATACAGAGGTCTGCAAATTTGCCAATGTTCTCAAGTCCTTAGGCGTCAGAAAAGGCGACCGTGTCACAATCTATCTCCCGCGAATTCCTGAACAATACATCTCGATGTTAGCCTGCGCGAAAATCGGCGCGATCCATTCGGTAGTTTTCTCCGGTTTCTCAGCTGATGCATTAAAAAATAGGATAATGGATGCCCAATCAAAAATCGTAATAACTACTGATAAATATCCCTACAAAGACAAAGTTCTCGATTCCAAAAAAACCGTCGACGAAGCCATAAAAGACATTTCCTCAGTTAAAGATGTTATTTTAATTAAAAGATTAAAATCTGAAGCTGCTGATTCTAACGGATTTCAACCCGCTTCGCCAAAGCTTCAGCGAGGCGAGCCGATTTCAACTGGTTTAAACTATCACTGGTATCACGATCTCATGTCTCAAGCCGACACAATCTGTTCAACCGAAATTATGGAAGCAACTGATCCCCTCTTTTTACTCTACACTTCCGGCTCAACCGGAAAACCCAAAGGAATCCTTCACGGCCATGGAGGATATATGGTGGGAGTTTACTTAACTCTTAAGTATGTATTCAATCTCGATTCACAAAATCAACCAGTTAACCAGGCAACTAGCCAACCAGGTAACAATTCAATTGATGATATTTATTTCTGTACAGCTGACGGTGGCTGGATTACAGGTCATAGCTACATTGTCTACTCACCGCTTATCAACGGCGCTACAACTTTTGTCTATGAGGCAACACCTGATTATCCGCATCCCGGAATCTGGTGGGAACTGATTCAGAAATATAAAGTTACAAAATTTTATACAGCACCCACTGCAATCCGCGCCCTAATGAGATTGGGTGACGAAATTCCAAATAAATACGATCTTTCATCTCTAAAAATATTAGGCAGTGTCGGAGAACCGATTAATCCCGAAGCCTGGCTTTGGTACTATAAAACAATCGGTAAAGAAAAATGTCCGATCATGGATACCTGGTGGCAGACGGAAACCGGAATGTTCATGATTACCCCTGTTCCTTCGGCAAATTTAAAGCCAGGAAGCGCATTTAAACCTTTTTTTGGCGTTGAAGCAGACTTGGTTGATGATAAAGGAAACTCTGTACCAGTTAATACTCAAGGCTTTTTAGTTATTAAAAAACCCTGGCCGTCGATGCTTCTTGATGTCTACAATAATCCCAAAAAATATCTGGAAACTTATTTTGAAAATGAATCTATTAACAATCAACAATTAACAAAAAACAATCAATTTCTCTACTTCAGTGGCGATTCTGCCAAAAAAGATGACGATGGATATTACTGGATCATAGGTCGAAACGACGACGTAATTAAAGTTTCAGGACACAGATTAGGCTCGGCAGAACTGGAAAGTGCCTTTGTATCGCACCCATCGGTTGCCGAGGCAGCTGTCATCGGAAAACCGGATGAAGTTAAAGGCGAAAAAATCAAAGCTTTCGTAATTTTGAAAAAAGGAATTCAAGGAAGTGATGAACTAAAAACTGAATTAGTAAAACAGGTTCGAAAAATGATCGGTCCGATTGCAACTCCGGACGAGATCGATTTCGTCGATAAACTCCCCAAAACCAGAAGCGGAAAAATAATGCGCCGCGTCCTCAAAGCCCAAGAACTGGGCCAACCCCTCGGTGATACTTCAACATTAGAAAACTGACAATTTATTTTATATAATTACATTCTTATGCCTGAAAGACTGCCTGTTTTACTTGGACCTCAAGCCGAATTTTGTAAATTAACTAATGGACTGTGCAATCGAGATGGAAAGTGTCAAACAAGTGTTGAATTTCTAAATAAGTCTACAACAGGAGGACAAGCTTCTTTAACTGAAGAAGCAAGAACAGGATCTTATTGGCCAGAGAAAAAATGGGATGATTACTACAGTAGAACAATCGGAATTTCTGCACAATGCTCGAGACAACCATACTTATTTCAACTGTTAGCAGAAGTTGATAACGATAAAAGAGAACGAGGAGAAATTTTTTGAGAAGACTATGTATAAAAAAACGCACCGAGTCCTTCGAAGTGTTCTCCGGACTCGGTAGCGCGTAAGTTGCGAATTCAGATTTTAATGATTAAACCTGAATTCTGTCTTCTGACTCTTATTTATCCCCCGACACCGCCTGCTGGTTCATTGATCAAAACCTTCGGTGCCTCGAGGATTATAAGAGTTGTTTCGTCCCTTCTCATATAATCTTATAGTAACTTATAATCGGATCCTTCAAATTAATTTTTAACTTCTAATAAGAGAAAAATTAACTATATTATTAATATAAACATACCCTATAAGATTTGTCAAGGGGTAAATTAATATACTAAAAAACGAAGAAATTAACTAGAATAATTAAGCATTATTCTTTGGAAGATCTAACATAGACTTGACCACATTTCTTCCGCTACTCTTTGCTAAGTATACAGCTTTATCTGCTAATCCTAGCAGATCTGATTCACTATTAATGGAAAAACCCTCATTAGCTGGAGAAAATGTTGCCACTCCTACGCTTACAGTCATATTTCTTGGACGATTAGATATATTATTAGAACTAAAGTTATGCTCCATTATCTGCATTCTGATTCTTTCGCCAAGATCAAGAGCTTGAGTTAGATTTGTATCCTGCGCAAGAATTAGAAACTCCTCTCCACCATATCTTCCTACTACATCGCTCTCTCTAGAAATTGTTTTTAATTCACAAGCTAGTGCCTGTAATACATCATCTCCGGCTTGATGACCATAAGTATCGTTTACATTTTTAAAATAATCACCATCTATAAAGATTAGAGACAAAGAATCTCCTGATCGTTGAGCTTCAAGAAACAATCGTTTAAGCTCACCAGAAGGATTAGGTTGATTTTCATCTCCCATAATGTATCTTCTTGAATATAAACCGGTTAGCGCATCCTTTATCGATTTACTCTCTGCTTCGGCGAGTTTTTTTCTTTGCTCGATAAATAAACTATTACTTATTTTTTTTCTCATATGTTTTAATTCCTTTGCTACTTTATTTCTAGCCTGATTTTCCGTTAGTTTTCTTCTCAAAGGAGTAGCATTTAACATATGTTCTAACACCCTATCTTTATATTGGGATTTTTGAGTCTTTGGTGAAATTATTATCTCTGGATTTTGATCCATGGTTTACTTAATTAAATAATAGTCTTAGTAGATCTAATTTAATGTCCCATTGCGCTTCTTAAACTCTTTGTCCCTAATAAAACAAGGGAAGCCATAAATATATAAGCCAGATAGAAGTAGATGGAAACAGATTCTACCTTAAAGATACTGGATAATACCGGAGTTTTAACTATTAAGGCCTGAGTGATAAATGGAAGAGCAAAGGCAAAAATAAATATTCCGGAGATAAATTTTTTAAAATGTTTTCTGATTGACTGATGCGATAACCAGAGATCGACAAAAATAAACGACTGAATCAAAGCTAGAACTGAAAATGCCGCGGTTCTTCGAAAAACCTGCCCATCTACAAAAATAAAATAAGAAATCAGAACAATAATTGTAGCCAGAATTCCAACTCCAAAAATATATTTCTTCCCAAATGACGTAAGGAGCTCAAGATCTTTTTGCGGCGACTGCCGCATCGCATTTTCATCGCGGGGAGAAAAAGCCAGGGCTAGGGCAGGAACGCCATCGGTAACTAAGTTAATATACAAAAGTTGAATCGCATAAAAAAGATTCGGGATACCGATAATAAGTCCGACAATTAAAGAAAATGCCTCAGATACATTACAGGCAAGAAGATATTTTACGGCATTTTTTAAGTTCTTAATTATATTTCTCCCCTCCTCAATTGCATTAACGATAGTTGCAAAATTATCGTCTGTTATGACCATATCTGCTGTTTCCCGAGCTACATCTGTTCCAACCAAACCCATGGCTATTCCCACATCCGCTTGTTTTAAAGCAATTGCATCATTAACTCCATCGCCGGTTACCGCGACTATTTCACCCAGTTTTTGATACAGCTTAACTATACGCGACTTGTGAAATGGAGTGGTTCTGGCAAAAATTTTTACGTTTGGTAATTTTTGCAAAAGCTCTTCATCGGAAAATTCTTCGAGTTGTTTTCCGGTTATTATCTCGTCACCTTCTTCTATAAAACCCGTAGACACACCTATTGCTTCCGCAGTAATTTCATTATCACCAGTAATCATCACGGTTTTAATCCCTGCTTGTTTCGTCTTAGCTAAAGCTTCCAATACTTCTGGCCGCGGTGGATCATGAATAGCAACCATACCAAGAAAAGTTAAATCAGTTGCAGCTTCTGATTTTAACTGACTTTGACTGATTTTAACTGGTTTCAACTCTTTATATGCCAGTGCTAATAGTCTTAATCCTTTTTTTGCCCATTTCTCCATCAAATCTTCAATAGCCTTAATTTTTGCTCTTGATAACTTTTGAGGCTTTTCACCGATTAAAATTGAATCGCATATCTCCAGTATCGACTCAGGTGCCCCTTTTGAAAAAAGAAATTTTGAATTTGAATTTTGTTGGACTAAAACACTCATTCTCTTCGTCACACTGTCAAACGGTTGTTCATCTACTATTTCCCATTCTTTTCTTACCATTTCGGGTATCAGTCCAATTTTATGTCCAAGATGCAGCAATGCCCCTTCGGTTGGATCCCCAAGAACATCATAAGTATTATGATCATGTATATACACTAAGGATGCAGTTGAACAGAGTATTCCATCCAACAGCATCTTGGAGAAAGGATGGTTGGAAAGACTGGGTGGCTTTTCTTCAGTATAGACTTTTTCATCAACATAGATTTCTTTAACCTTCATTTTGTTAGTTGTTAATGTTCCGGTTTTATCTGTTGCAATTAAAGTAACGCTTCCCAAAGCCTCAATAGCAGAAAGCTTTCTGATGATTGCTTTTTTCTTTGCCATCTCCTTAACACCGATGGCTAAAGTAATCGTCATAACAGCCGGTAAACCTTCCGGCACAACCGCGACTGCCAAAGATATCGCCAAAAGAAATGCGGAAAAATGCCCGGCTCCCTGAAAATAATTTAAAGCAAAAACGATTATGGATAAAGAAATACCTGCGATTCCGATTGTTTTAGTCAGACTTTCAAGTTTTTTTTGCAGAGGCGTTTTTGAATCTTCAATCTTTTCAATATGTTCAGCTATCTGGCCGAATTTGGTATTCATAGCGGTTTTCTTAATTTCTATATATCCTCTGCCTTTTACTGCAATCGTTCCCATGAAAATTTCATCTTTAGTATTCTTAACTACAGGCAGTGATTCCCCGGTTAAAGCTGCTTCGTTTATTTCCAGGTTTTTGGCTTCCAGGACTTCTGCATCTGCGGGAATTTTCACCCCTTCTTCAATAAAAATTACATCTCCGGGGACCAAAAAACGGCTGTCAATTTCCTGTTCTTTACCATCGCGTATCACCCTGACCTTGGTTATGGTCATTTTCTTAAGCATCGCTATGGCCTGTTCGGCTTTTCCTTCCTGGTAAAGTCCAAAAAGTGCATTCAGAACAACTATTCCCAGAATCAAAACTCCGTCAACTGTTTCCCCGACAAAAAATGATAGAAGAGCGGCAAAAATAAGAAGAATGACCAGGAAATTATTGAATTGCTCCAGGAATTTTACAAACAGTGATTTTTTCTTTTGCTCTTTTATCTCATTTTTCCCGTACTGCTCGAGTAATTTTTCTGCTTCTTTTGAAGTTAATCCTTTCATTGTAATTCTTAGATTTAGTTAGGTGGCGCGAAAGAAAGGGACCCGCAAGCGCACAGAATTTTTCCAGTTTCTCCTGGTTCGAGCACTTGTGGAAATGAAATTCGCGACAGAATCTAACTAAATTAAAATTTTCAATTCACTTTTAACTTAATATAAACGTCTTCCATCGTCTCAATAATCTGTCCAATAATTTTTTCGGCTTCAGTGAAACTTATTGCTCTGGTATTATGAGGAAAATAATGAAAAATTTGATTCCTGCCTAACTTCCAGGTATTCCAGACTTTTTCCGCAAAATCAATGTTTACTTTTTCCCGCATTTTTTTATAAAGTGATCTGTCTCCCAATCTTGCTTCCAAATTAGGCGACATTAACTTACCCAGTCGAAGGTGATCGGATATGTAATCAAGATGGGAGATAAACTTAATTTCTTTAAAAAGCTGTTTCAAGAACCCTTCATAGGCTTTTGCAAAAGGAAAAACCAGAAAAGAGTAGTCCTTAAAACGATAAACATTATTACGCAAAACATCATTCATCAAATACTGCCCCTCTAAGATTAAATCTTTTTGTTGTTGAGAAAGATATTGCCAAAACTCTCTATATCTGTCTGTCGGAGCATCCATTTATATAATATAACATTAGGCCTTGACATTTACAGTATTAAAAGTTAATTTTAGTATATGTTAGACGGAGATGGAACTGGTTCCATGAACCAAATTCCAAAAAACAAGATACAAGAAACAAATAATATTCAAATATCAAATAATCAATTTTCGATTTGTTTGAAATTTTGAATTTGGATTTTTTGATTTGTTTGTAACTTGTGAGTTGTATCTTGGAATTTATAAAATATGTCTAGATTTTTTAACTGGATAAAAAATAATAAACTCACTTTTGTACTTCTTATAGTCGTCGCTTATTTTATCTACAATAAATACTCCCCTCAGCGCCCCATTCCTTATGATGCTTCGATGAGTTTTCAGCAGTCTGAAGGCGTAATGAATCCTTCGATTAGATCGATGGGTAAAGTCGGAATCGGAGGATATGGTGGAATTGTACCCCCAGCCTATGAGGCTGCGCCGGCTCCGGATGTAGCCAATCGTTTAGTTGTAAGTGAGTCGTATCTTTCTATTCTTGTAAAAAATGTTATAGAAACTCAAAAACAAATTATTCAGACAGCTGAAAATCTCGGAGGTTACATGGTTAATAGTAATCTAAGCAACCCTCAAGATGCGCCTACTGCAACACTAACCGTTAGAGTGCCAGAAAAGAGACTTAATGAAGCTCTCCAACTATATAGAGATCTGTCTGTAAAAGTCGTGTCAGAAAACCTCACTGGACAGGATGTAACAGATCAATTTGTCGACAACGAAGCCAGACTCAAAACTCTGGAAGACACCAAAGCCAAATTCCAAGAAATTTTTGATCAGGCAACCAGAATCGAAGATATTTTGAATGTACAACAACAAATTATCAACCTTCAATCACAGATTGACTCTGTCAAAGGTCAACAAAACTATCTGGAAAAAAATGCCCAGATGGCTAAACTGACAGTCTATCTTTCTACTGATGAATTTGCCCTGCCCTATGCTCCATCAGAGTCATGGAGGCCTGAAGTCATCTTTAAACAAGCAGTCAGATCCCTAGTTTCTCATGTAAGAAAACTCGGCACAGCCCTAATCTGGCTCGCAGTCTATTCTACGATTGTAGTTCCTGCACTGCTTCTGATTCGCTACTTCATAAAAAAGAGATAATCATTTCGTTTAACTGTATTTCTTTAAAGTGATTATCAATTACTATAAGATAATGTATAATATATCATCTAGAACCATGGAAAACAGTTTAATTCAACTTCTACCACAATTGACTAGAAAAGAAATAGTAGGATATTCATTGATGCTATTTGGAGGATCTCTAATGATATCTCAAGCATTTCTACATAAAAAATTAAATTGGAGGATCCCGATTATGGAGCTTGCTGGAGGTAATTTAGCAATGTTAGGTGCAGGCATGGTCAATTCTTCACCTGAAATAACTATCTCAATTCTTGGAATAGGAGGTCTATTAGCTTCAACTGTTATAGATCCATTTCTATGGTCAAAAGGAATTGCTTCTAGTGAGCGATACCTGATAAATTCGAACCTTATAATTTATTCAATACGTACAAATGGTCTCTTTACTTTTAATTTAATGGCAACCTACCTGACTAGCGTTAACTTTTTAAGGTAAATCTTTCCAGTTAATTTCTTATTGATTTTTAATATTCGAGGACTACTATAAGGCATGAATAATTGTGCTTCGTTATTCTGGGGAACGAAGCGACTCCGGAATCGTTGTTCTAGATTCAGGACGCGCTCACCTCGTTCGCTTGCCAGAATAACGTTAACTTTCGATTACCTTCTTAAAAAGAGCGGACATTTTTATGGTCGTCTGGCAAATCAATTTACAATTGTTTGATTTTTCCTACGACTTTTTTCTGGTCATTGACATTAACTAAAAAATGACCTTTATCAGTCAGTGCAATTGACTATAAATAAAGAAGCATAATCTTTTATGTATCATCTTTGTACGATCGTGATCTAGATGCTACTTTTTAAGCAAGTTGAAAGAAGATTTTAGCCTCGGATTCATCCTCTATTTTATCTGCAATGATATATTTCATATATTTAGCTCCCTCGACAATTTTTTTAATAAGCTTTACTTCCTCTTCGCACTCATAAGGAAAAAGGTATACACTTTTTTGGTACCTGTAAAATCCAAGTTGTTCTAAAAATCTTCTTAGATAGTCTCTTTTAGATCTTTGACTTTCCGGAACATCAAAAAATACCAAAAACCATTTTCCATCCCATTTCTTTTGCTTTTTCTTAAAGTCAAGAAGTAACCTTAATGAATATTTTGCGACTTTAATTTCACCTTTATCTTTAAGATGAACAAATATTTCATCCTCTTTTTTCTCAATCCAAATAACCTCTCTTTTTTCTAAGGCATGAAGAGTTCTTTTAATTTTTTCATCTTTTATTTTCTGTTTTTTAACTTCTAAAACGTACTTAAGAATATTCCCTAATAGAACCGGCAAGCTTGGCCCCGGATAACTTTTCATTTTAGTTAAATTATCCGCAATCGCCTCTAATATAAGATTCGTAACCTCTCCATAGCCCATCTTTTTTCTTTTCTTTATTGTTTCTTCTCCTTCGCTTACCATATAGTTCGAATGTATCATCTTTGTACGATCGTTGTCAAGATGATACATTTTACATACAAATTAAGGCTGTTACAGCAAGCACAACTTCCCTTGCTTTTTTTAAATCGAGTACTATGCCGCTTCGCATTTTTTTATAATGTGGCATACCTATCGTAGCTTTCATATTTGATGCCCTACTTAATTTTAATAAGCAATAATTATAAAATAAATGCTACTTTAGGCATTACCCCGTTGAATTTTGAAAGCAAAGGGGTACAATTGTGGTAAGTATATATGAAAAGATTATTTCAGCTTATCAATAAAAATATTTTCGAGGAATTATTTTCCGGCAGAAAAAAGGCTGTTCCACTGGAACAAAAATTACCACTTATAACTATCTCGCGCGAGATGGGATCCGGCGGCAGACCGATTGCCGAAAAGGTCGCAAAAAAACTGGGGATTCCCTGGAAAGTATTTCACAAAGACATGATGGATGAAATCGCTAAAGAAAGCCATCTGGAAAAAAGGCTTATTAAGGAAGTCGATGAAAATAGAATCCCGCTAATCGATGAACTTATTGGAGATTTTTTTGGCAAAAGGTATCTTAATCTCTCAAATTACTATAAACAACTTGTAAAAATATTGACAACTGTTGGACACAGAGGAAATGCAATTATTGTCGGCAGAGGTGCTCATTATCTATTTCCGGAAGCACTAAAAATCAGACTTATCTGCGAGATGGATCAGCGGATAAAGTGGATGATGGAGTTTGAAAATTTATCTAAAAATCAGACTTTAGACCGTATTGAAAAGTCTGATCAGCAAAGACTTGAATTCGAAAAAGCCGTTTACAATCATGACTCACGCAAAGCCCACCATTACGATCTGGTCATCCGAACAGGCTCTCATCTGGGAATAGAGGATGCTGCCGAAATTATTGTCTTTACCGCCAAAAGAAGATTTAAGATATAAAATTTTCGAAGTTAAACTTTATCTAAATCCAGCTTTATAGAAGGACTCATTGTGGTTTTGATAAAGGCTGATCGAATGTGAGCTTTACCAACAGCAGACAGGAAGGCTGAAG
>Ga0209541_10003204_pt1 | contig 30302 bp, 38 predicted proteins | sample RifCSPlowO2_01_FD_184027 | JGI IMG/M metagenome (GOLD analysis project Ga0209541, IMG submission 184027) | Groundwater microbial communities from Rifle, Colorado - Rifle CSP2_plank lowO2_0.1 (SPAdes) (version 2) | ecosystem: Environmental > Aquatic > Deep subsurface > Groundwater | place... | reverse complement strand
TAGTGCACTTATCACCTTCTTTTAGCTTTACCCAGTCACCGAAAATAATAATACCAACAGAATCTTCTTCCAGATTTAGTGCAAGACCGGTTATATTGTGAGGGAAAGCAACAAGTTCGGAAGATACAACATCAGAAAGGCCGGAAACTCTAACAACACCGTCGCCGACCTCGATAATTTTACCCACATTTTTAGGAGTGGTAGTGAGTTTAACTTTGTCAATTTGTCTCTCGATGTCTTCGATTATTCCCATGTTTAATTTTTAAAACATTTAGATTTCATTGAAAATTTCAGATTAAAAACTTAAAATTTTCTGACGTTAGACATTAGTCAATTTGCATTAGTCAACTTTGCAAGCTTTGCTTGCAAAGTTTCGTCAAAGACCCAATCTCCATGGGTAATTTTGGTCCCAAATACAAGATTTGGATTAATTTTGTAGTTAATTCTTTTGGCTCCTGTTTTAGCAAGGATATTTTTCTCAAATTGTTTCTGATTTGACAATTTTTGGGCTGTTTCTACTGTAAGTTCTTCGCTGGCTAGAGAATTAGTGACTAGTTTTTTATAGATTTTTAGAATGTTAATGAATTGAGGAGGTGTTTGGCGAGTTACTTCACTCAAGATTAACTTTATTTTTTTGGCATCGATTGTACCATCTTCGGTTAAACTTTTTTTCAAAAGTATTTTGGCTATTCTCTCTTGTTTTCTTCTATTTTTCATTGAATTTGTTTAGTAATTTGTTTTGCAGCCGAGGTTGTTAATTCCTGTTTTTCTCCACTCTTTAAGTTTCTATCCAGTACTTTTTTGACTACAGCTGCAACTAGCTCCAAAGTATCTTTTTCTAACTTTTTCTGCATAGATTGCCTTTCTGCTTCAATTTGGTCTTTAGCATCGGCTAGTGCTTTTTCTACTGCTTTTTTTGCATCAAGCGCTGCTTTCTCACTTATTCTTCCAGATTCCTTTTTGGCGTCGGTTAACAAAACTTGGGCTTGATTTTGGGTGCCCTCAATAATTTTTTTCGATTGCTCTTGGGTTTTTTGCAGCCTTTCTTCAATAAGATCAGCGTTTTTTAAGCTTTCTTCGATCCTTTGTTTGCGATCCCCTAAGACCTTTAAAATAGGTTTGTAAAAGAATTTTTTCAAAAGAAACAAAATAATCGCAAAATTTACAATTTGCGCGGCAAGCAGTGTTGGTTGTATTCCAAAGTTTTCCAGAATTTCCATTTTTATCGAACTAAATCATTTAGCCGGTGAAGGCTAAGATTAATGAATAAATAGCAATGGCTTCGGCAAGGGCCATCCCGATAAGCATGGCAGGTAAAATTTTTCCAGACGCGTCCGGATTTCTACCCATGGCTTCCATCGCCTTAAAACCTATTAGGCCAATGGCAATTGCTGGGCCAAAACCGCCGATTGCAATTACTGCACCTTTGGCTAAAATTATTTCCAAGTTTTAATTCACCTCCTATAAGTAATTTTTAATTTTAAATTCTTAATTTTTATTCAAAGAAAAGCTTTGCTTATTCAATTTTAATGATTTAATTTTTAAAACATTTAGATTTTATTGAAAATTTCAAATTAGAAATTGAAAATTTATCTAGTGTTCGCTTTTCTGCGTTAAGATTACCATAAAAACTAATGTTAACATAGCAAAAATTAAGGCTTGTACAAAGCCAACTAGAATTTCTAGAAAGTAGAAGGGGATAGGGACAACATAGGCGAACAAGTTGGTTGTTGCCGTTGTCAAAAGTACTTCTCCCGCGAAAATATTTCCAAAAAGCCGAAAAGAAAGGGAAAGGATTTTTGTAGCTTCGCCTATGATTTCAAGAAGTCCTACAAAAAGGAAAATGGGGTTTAGTGCGAAGAATTTGCCAAGATAACCGCTAACCCCTAGATATTTGATTGCAAGATAATGTGTTGCAAATAATGAAACTAAAGCGAGGGCAACTGTTGTATTAAGGTCGGAATTTATTGACCTTAAGAAGGGGACGAAAACTTCTTTGCCATTATGATACTCAAAAAACCCGATCGAGCCGATTCCGGGGAGTAGTCCTAAATAATTACCAAATAAAATAAAGAAGAAAAAACTGGCAACAATCGGCAAAAAAACTTTGGTTTTGTCACCGGCAATTGTGGAAACTAAATCGTTGAAAGTGTCGACCATAATTTCCGCCAAGTTTTGAATTGTGTTTGGAACCAATGAGACTTTTTTGGTTGCAAAATATGCAAATCCAATTAAAACTGCCGTGACGATCCAAGTAGTAAGAATAGAATTAGTTATGGGCAGTGGCCCAACGTTAAATAAGGTTTCTGCTGCGAGTGCTACGTGTACATCGGCCATTGGTTATCATATTTAATTGAATATTTTTTGAAAAGATAATACTTAATGATATCTTCCCTTCGCATTATAAATCTTTGATTTCTTGAAGGGTAGCTATTAAAGTTTCAACTTGCAACTGGGGTTTTTCTTTAAGCAGTGCCTTTTTTAATTTTGTGGCATTAGACTTGTGTGCTGCTTCAGAATTATTATCACCGTAGGCACCGCAATCTTCGTGTTCGTAGATTAGTACCTCTTCCGGATTATGAAGTTTTAATGATGTGAGTGCGGCACTTAGAACGTTTCTTAAATCCTTTGATGTTCCAGGCCATAAAATACGGTCAAATTCTCCATAGTGAGATCTAATTTGCAAATCTTGATCTACGATTTTCTGAAATCGAAGGTCTGTGCAACCGATTGCCAAAATTTTTGCTTTATGCATTTCAACCTAAAAAAAGACGCTCTGCGCATTTGCAGAATGTCCTGTTGGGTCAAATATTAGCAAATTTGAGGTTGGAGATACAAGTGGTAGAATTGGGGTTGGAGGTGAGAGGTGCGAGATGGGAAATTGGATATCGAAGTGAGATGCGGGACCTAGAAATTCCAACTTCAAACTTCAAAATCCACGTTCTCGTTTCAAGCTTCCCACTTCGAAAGGGAGATGAACATAGCAGTCAAAATTTTCTTTATAATCCTGGCAACAGGCGGAATAATATTAATTTTTTACGTTTCTTGGTTCTGGCGCGCACTAATTGGGCCGATGGTTGCGATTTTACTTTGGGATGTTGGGGCGAGTTTTTTGAGGAAGAGAAAGGGGACTAAAAAATAGGTTGTTTTCAGTCTCTGCTTTGAGATAAAATACGTATCATGCAAACACAGAATCAAATTTTAACAATTCTAAATAAAATGCAGAAAGACTTGACTGAAGTCAAGAAAAAGATAGAGGATCTAGAACCTGTTTATGGCAGTGATACGTGGTGGGCTTGGTCAGACAAGCGTGCAATGGATGATATCAAGGCAGGTCGTTACACTACTGTTCGTTCCAAAAAAGAACTTGTCAAATTTATGGATTCTCTCAAATAGTAAAAAGAGTGAAGATCCATTTTACAAAACGGGCAGAATCCACATACCGCAGGCTCCCACCACAAATTCAAAAGAAAGTTGATAAACAGTTATTGCTTTTAGCTTCGAATTACCGACATCCTTCGCTGAGGACGAGAAAAATGGGAGGCGAGGATCATTTTGAGGGACGAATTGATAAGAAACATCGGTTCACTTTTGTTGTTGAAAGTGGGGATATTTACATTCTTACCATTGGTCTTCACGATGAAGGTTTAGGGAAGAATTGATTTTACTTTGGGATGTTGGGGCGAGTTTGTTAAGGCCTAAGCCAGGCTCGGTAAAGAAAAAAGGGAAAAAATAATTTATCGAGGTTGTTCGAGTGGGGGTGGAGTTGACTGTGAGCTTTCGGTGGGTTGAGTCGGCTCTGTTGGAGGAGAACTTTGCGGTGGTGGTGTTTCCCGCAAGGATTGATCTGATTCTGCTTGTGTAGGTTGTCGACCTTCTGCGCCTTCGCCGTTCATTAAAATCCAGTTTAACTCAGTGTAAACTGCTCACCTCGATAATCTCAGTGTAAACTTCAAAACTTATAATTGCTCTAACTTTAATTTTTCTTCACCTTTGGGGATTTCAACCAAGGGGAGGTAGCGCTCGGTAGTGGAGAGGCGTTTGTGGCCGGCGATTTTGGAAATTAGAACAAGTGAAGCGCCAGACGAAAGATGATGGGCGACCCATGTGTGCCTGAGATCATTTACTTTAGCTGCCGCAATCCCGGCTTTTTTGTAGTATCTGTCGATTGCAGTTCTAATGTTTCTGACAAGTAAGGGTTTACCGGTTTTGGTCACGAAAAGCGCTTTGTTTGTTGTTTTTGGTCTAATTTGAATGTATCTTTTGAGTGCGTTTTCTGCAGCTTTGTTCATTGGTACGGTTCTCTCACCCCTATTTTCCATGGCTCTAATAAACAGGGTTCCTTCTTTGCCACCTTCGGAAAAATAGATATCGTCAACTCTCAAATTAGCCAGTTCGCCGATTCGGATTCCGGTTTGCAGTAATATTTCTATAATTGCAGCTATTCTTGCGTCATCGCGAGCAGCATCCCTTAGAGCTCGGTATTCGATAGGGGAAAGAATTCTGGGTGGTTTTGTTTCAAATTTTGGATGATCGACCAAACTTGCAGGATCGTCGGTAATGTATTCTTGAATTTTAAGATATCGGAAAAAAGTTTTTGTTGAATTGAGTTTTCTGGAAATAGATTTTTGCGTGTATCCACTCTTTTCTAGGTTAGAAAGGAATGTTCTGAGATCCTCCGTCTTAACTTCGTGAACCTGAGCTTTTTTAAGATCGTCGACAAGAAATTTAACAAGTTGTTCTATGTCTTTGCCGTACGCGAGCACTGTCGCCGATGCGCGTTTTTTGCCTTTTAGATGGTCGACAAATTCGGTATGCGCTTCGTTTAAATGTTTCACTATATTAAAAATTTATTGACAGTTTTTGACAATTATGCAGGTTTATTGTCAGATAGCAGGCTGGCAGCTGGATACCATACGGTATCAGGACACTCAGGTACTGCAGATGTACCTGAAAAGTTAAGGGTAAGTATACTCTCGCGCTATGGGTCTTGTCAAGATTTTTATGATATTGTTATAAATTCTTGCTATGAGTTGCTAATAAGTTAGTATCTCTTGGTCTAAAAACCCAACAATTACGGGATTTTGGCTTTATGTGAGTAATGGGTTTAAAGAATATATCTATAGGTGTATTCTTGCTAATTTAGGTTGAGCCAAAATATCATAAGTGCATCATCCTTTATGACCAAAGTCGGTTCTGACTCGTGGAGGATGCCGAGTTGATCTGCTGCTATAATTTATAGAAGGATTCTATCCCTTGAGCCTGTGAAACGTAACCTGCTTCTCATTTTTGCTGTAGTTTTCGCACTTTTTCTGATGGTGAATAGCGCTAGGCGAATAGTGACTTTTAGAGGAACCAGTGAAAAAGTTGGTAATGCAGAAAAAAAGCTTGTGAAACTATTAGAAGACAACAAAGAATTAAAGCTGGAGCTTGAATATAAAAAAGGCGAGGAATTTAAAGAAATGGAAATCAGGAATAAACTGGGGTTGGTAAAAGAAGGGGAGGCGATTGTTATTATCCCAAAAGAGGACGATGTTGAAGAGATAGAAACACTATATGTGCCTAATTGGGTTAAGTGGCGAGAGTTGTTTTTTGGCGATTCTTAAAAATATCTTAATAAAAAACTCACTCCGCCTAAAGTGTTTACACTCAAGCGAACCATGGTGGTGAGTGAAATCGAACCACGAAGTGAGTCGAAGTGTGCTTCGATAGACTCAGCACCATCTGCCGCGCTCTGAGTGCTTGCCATGAGCAATCCTGAGCGTAGCGAAGGCGCGTCGAATGGTAGCCCTCAAATTAACTATTTCAAACCAGATTTTAGATGAATTTGTGGCTGTTCTCAAGGACTGGAAGGTGATTTTTGATTCGTACCCAATTGCACGGAATTATATCCGCAGCTAAATTCTCCGCGAAGTTACTTGTTTTAAACAAGCCTTGGAGTTTTATTGGTAAAAGCGTTGGGGAAAACGAGGAAACTATTGGGTCATAATCTACCACGCGGATTTTTGAACTTTAGCCATATCTAGGTGTTTTCGAGCCATTTTTTTACATTGATGGAAACATAACCTCTTTAAAGTTGTATATATTTTTATTGTCAACCGGATAATAGGTTTTATCAGGGAGAAGTTGTAAATTGGTTCCAAAATAGTAGTTTAGAATGATCCTAAATGTATTAACAGGACTTAAGTTTGGAGTAAATCCAATTTTTTCATAATCTATCGGTTTTGAAAAATCCTCTTTGCTTGGCAAGTAGGCAACATTTAATATCGCCCCATGTATGAAATAGGAATCGAAATTTTCAGGTACTGACTCTCCATCTCCATTGAAATATTCAAGTGGCAGAAAAGGACCTTCATCAGATTGAAAAATAATTACCGATGGCCGACTTGAATCTGATTGGATTTCAGACATCAAGGATCTCATGACAATATTGGCACATTGAATCTCGTTTAAATAACCATTCTCATAATTTTGTTGCGAAGATGTACTGAGTGTGTAAGAATCGCATTCTGGAGAAAATACATATGGAGGGTGGGGAAGAAGAAAGTGTCCAAAAACAAACAATGGCTGAGGTTGATTTTTCTGCCTATTTATTCGATGCAACCTGTAATCTAAATTTAAACTTATCTTATTAAACCTTTCTGTTCCAGTGAAAAGTTGTTTCTTTTCAATAATTCCCCTCATAGCATTCAATAATGTTCTTTCATAAATGTACAAGTGGAACTCGTCAAAATCTGCAAGCAGATTGTAGTTTTCATCTGCAATACCTTGTTTTTGAAGTGGGTCCCAAGAACTCCCAAATAGTACATATTTATAACCCTGCGATTTTAAAAATCGTGCTAGCTGATTATCTTGCAAGAGTTGGCGATAAACATTAGCTTGATCAGCTTGTTGATCACCCAAAATGTCAGTCAGAAATTGAAGGTAGGACATATTAAGTGATGAGCTCAAAGAAAGAAAGGTGTTCGGATAGTTGGCATAACTCTCGTCTCCAACCCAAAAACCATTTGATCTTAAATAATCAATGTGGCTATTATTTTGAAAATCAAAATATTTTTCTAAAACATCCTGCCTAGGGTAGCGATCGAAAACAAAGTAATATATATTAGGCTTGAAATTGGCCTCACCGGAAGTCTCTATTTGGCCCAAATTTTTGGAAACATATTGCTGAAGTTTTCCGCCATCAATCCATCTGTTTATTTCAAAAGGGACAATTTTAACTAAATTTATAATTAAAATGGTGATAGAAACTAGAGAAAAAAAGATAATGAATCGCCTGGTTAATTTAGTCTTAAAAAGAAACCACACATGGTTAGGAGCAAAATAATCCCATACGTTCCAAACAGAAGTTTATTTAAACTTAGCGGTAAGCTACCCGATAATTTAGTTTCTCCTAGAACTAACAAAATGTAGCCGAAAGAAAAGAAGAGGATGACCCAGACAGCGGTAAAAACGCTTGCTTTTTCTTCGCTTTTAAATATTGCATAGGCAACACGCCCACTCAAAATCATAAAAGCTATTGAATATAAAATAGGAACTAGCATGCGTTCCGGCCCAATGAGATTTATATTGTGCACATAGACCGCCAGTGTAGGAATAATCGAAAAAAGAATTGGAGGCAACCAGATTATTTTTCCTTTAATGTATTTTAAGAAAAAGCCCTGTCTCTTCATTTCTTTCTTTCCATTAAGTACACAATACGGAGAGAGTTGTTTCCAATTGGGTTACGTTTAACAATTCGAAAATACTTCGAAAATTCAACTTCAAACGTTTCTTGATTATACCAAGGAAAAATATCTTTTCTGCTTCGAAGCAGAATTTGAACCTTGCTGTCTTCTTTAGGAACAAACTCTATTATCAAACTCTTACAGATTTTGGCCAAATATGACGCAATCATCGAAAAAGGAATATTCTTGCTAATGCAAAGATGATGAACTAGAGCTAAAGCCATAGCCAAATCGCTTGGTCCTCTTGAAAGAAGTGACTTTCTTTCCTTATGTGCCCAGCCTAAATCCGTAGTGGGATTGGCAAGATCCATAAGCAAAGGCAAAATATTCATTTCGCCATTTTGTTTTACTTGTAGGTAATTATTATTGACTGCAGAATGATCAGAATCTAAAGAAATTGTCGCAATTCCCAAACTGGCAGCTATTCGGCTGAACTCACCCGTATTTGCGCCAAGGTCCCAAACATTTTTCGGTTTTTGTCGAACTAAATATGATTTAACAATTTTTTTTTTATTTTCAAATGCCGCCTTTGTATAATTCATCATATTTGAATATTTTCCCCATTCCGTTGGGTCGTCTGAATACTTTATGCTTTGAATTAGATTTTCCAGATTGTCAATAATTCCCAAAAGCATGTTTTTTGTCAGGGCTTTTCTCTTTAACCGAACTTGTGAGGGGTTCCTGCCATATTTTGTCTGATTGTGCGAGTGCAGGTGAATATGGGCAAGGATTGGAAAATTTAAAAAAGTGTATTTAGGTAAAAGCCGACTTGTAAAATCCAAAGGGATTCCGTCAAGATAAATCCCTGAAAGCGTACCTAGCCGAGAGTCAACTTTGCTCATCAAAAGCAGCGGACCCAAAAATTGCTGACAAAACTGTAAATAAGCAACCCAAGGCGAACCTTCTTTGTAACGTTCAAAGGAAAGAATGTCGATCATAATCGGTCTGCCTTTTAAAAACTGGATATTGAAGGCGCTGGCATCTTTAAGGCTCACACTAGCCTCTAGACAAAGCCGCTGAATCTGTAGTGTGCAAAGGGCAGCGTCCTTCAGCTGTTCAAAACACCATTCATAAGGGTAAGAAATAAACGGAATATTTTCAGTTTTTAAAATGACAAAAGCTTCACTATTTTCATATTTGAAGTCAGAAACTTCCCTAAACGGGATCAGTAGTTTTTCAACTACCAGTTTCTTGTAAAGGCCTGAGTTTTTGAAGTAGAGATAATCATTCTTATACGAGATATTCACTTGCCGGTAAATTGTGTTGCCCAAGTAGAAAACAAAACCGCTGGGATCGCGAAATGAGCTAGTTTCTCTTATTAGTTTTCTTTTTCTCATCAGTCATTCTAGGCTTTCTAAATAATATTCGAAAAATCGAGACTATTTTTTGCCAATAAACTTTAAGTAAATAGAGGCCTCCTGCTATAAATCCGATCATTAATTGAGTGATATAGCTACCAGTTCCAGGATCAAGGTAAGCATAAGTGGAATCAGGCAAAATAAAAAGAAATGAAAATAACAAAAAAACAGTTAGATACATCAACCCACAGATTTTACCAAATTAGTTTTTCAGTTAGCAAAGTCGGGAAACGCCCTGGAATACACATCCACAACCACTCCCGAAGTGAATTAGGTTGGCAGTTTATATTTTCAATTCCAGAATTTTAATCTTCTTTGCCCGACTCCACCCTTTTATTTGCCTTTCGCGTTTTAATGCCTGCTTCTTGCCACTATGCTGTTCTTGAAAAATCAACTTCACTGGTTTATGTGACCTGGTATAGCGGCCACCTTTGCCATTCTTATGATCCAGGAATCTTTTTTGAGGATTATTTGAAACGCCTGTATAAAAACTTTTATCTGAACAAAGAAGTAAGTAAACGAACCACATTTGAGAAATTCTAACAAAAAGAAAATTGTATTTCTATGAAATCTGTCGATGTGCTTGCATTGAGCGGAGCGAAGCGGAAAATAATTCTAGTCCTTCGACTCGTTCTTCGTTATACTCAGAACTCACTCAGGACATTTCTTCTCCGCTTCGCGGAGTCGAAATGTAGCGGGGGTGGGAGTCGAACCCACTTCTGGAGATTATGAGCCTCCCGAGATACCGTTTCTCTACCCCGCGATGATTGTTTAAGGAGATAACCTACGGTTTTCTCCTTAATATTCCTCTTTCCCTTAAAGGAAAAATTTGAACTGGCAAAAGCCAGATTCAAATTAAATTTTTAATCGGGTTTCTCCTCTTCAAAATCTCTAGGAGATTTTGATAAAAAGAGAAAACCTTAGAGGGTTATTCTATCAAAATTCACTATTGATAGCAAAAATGATTATTAGACTAAAATTTGGGTATTTGTTAAAATTCGGTTACATTGGCAGGGTAGCTCCCGCTCATTTTTAATGAGCGAGGCCCGCCAAATAGTAATTTGGCGGCAGTTGGTCTCCTCCTTCGCGTAAAGCTTCGGAGGATAAGAGAGCGAAGCCCTCATATCAGCTATTTACGTTTACGTAAATCCTGATATACCAGAACAAAAATTTATTAGGGCTGCGTAGCTCAGTGGTAAGAGCGAAGCCCTCATAAAGCTTAAGTCGTTGGTTCGATTCCAACCGCAGCCACTTTTTGAATTTTTGTAGCTGATATGATGCTGAGGCCGTGGGTCTGCCCCTCATAAATCGCAGCATGAGACGTATTTGGATAGAATTGAAAAGTCGAATGCTAAGATTGGGAGGGTTCGATCCCCAGCCCTGCTACATAATTATTCCTTGAACATGAAGGAGTTTTAATGGGAAAAGAAAATCCGAGAGGGAGTCAACAAATTGATAAAAAGGTAGCCTTTGTGCTTGTTGGGACGCCAATCCTGATTGTATGTGGCGCCGTAGCCGGTATGTATGGTTACGAGGCCTTGGGTTTCAATGATGCTCTAAAAACCAGAGAGCCCAGTGTGACAAGAATTGGTGATGACCTCATTGAAATTGACGGTGGTAATCGTTCGACCGCTCATAGTGATTACAATCTTTTAAAAGGAATCGCAAACCTTAGTGAAGTTTGTGATATTGAAAAGATTAAAAGAAGCGGGTCTAAACTTGTTGTTAATGTCGTTGACGATAGTTGCATTGAAGGAGAAGTAAGTCTTTTTGATTAGCAAACTAGACCACTAACTGCTAATTTGGTGTTGACATTCGCTATTTTTCGCTGATATAATTTTAGTATAGCAATGCTTTTGTGAGCCGCAGACTGAACGATTAGCAGTTAGGAAGTCTAACTGCTTTGTCATATTACAATGAAAAAAGATTTAAGAACATTTCAGTATTTTTACTTTACTCGCTAGGGCGGGTTCTGTAGTGCCCACTTCGCATTAAGCTTTGAGGGCCAAGGGTTTTTAGGTCTTAGAAATTTAAAAACAATAAATAACTCGCCAAGAAAGGCGAGTTTTTTAGTGGAAAAAAGGAGGTGCAAAAAAAATGAGCGAACGTTTAAGGGAACTATTGATGCATAAAGATATTGCGAAAGCCGAAAAGATTATCAAAGCGGCAAATTCTGCGGCCAGTATAATGGTTTCCGGAAGCTCAAAGGAAGCAGTTGATAAGCGAATTGATTTAACTCTCGCTATAATGCAGATAATAACAGACAAGGAAGGATTATCATCGGTAGATGGCAAATCTTGCGCAAATAGAAAAATTCCTAAAGCAGAAAAAGTTGCCGTATAAAGTTGTTGATTTGGGCGTTGAAGTTTTTACAGTTGAGGGGGTAAAAAAAGCCGGAGTTAGTGAAGATGATATCGTTAAGACTTTGATTGTGAGAGGTAATGATCAATTTATAGCACTAGCAGTAAGGGGAAAAGACAGGGTAGATTTTAAAAAAGTAAGGAAGCTTCTTGGAAGCAAAAGTGAGCTTGCCAGTGCACAGGAAGTGGAAAAAGTTGTCAGAGTGCCCATAGGTGCTGTTTGTCCAATATTACTTGATATCCCGCTCACATTTGACGAGAAAGTGATGAAATTAAAGCATGTGAATATGGGCTCAGGAGATTTAAGGATGGGTTTGGAGATGGATTTAAGAGATTTATTAAAGGCCGTAGTAGAATATCAAGTAGAAGATTTAGTTATAAAATAAAGGAAATTTAAGAAAGTTAAATGAGAAAACGAATTTTGACCCCACTTCGTCACCCACTACGCTCAAAGAGCTTCGAGGGTCAAGAAGACTTCGAAGGGCAAGCAGGTGATTTTGAATGAAACGTATCTTAACAGGCGATAGACCGACAGGGAGGCTGCATTTGGGTCATTATGTCGGCTCGCTTAAAAACAGGGTGAAGCTGCAAAGTGAATACGAATGCTTTTTTATCATTGCAGACCTTCACACGCTGACTACGCAGCCGGAAAATACTAAAGATCTTAAGGAGAATATTCACCAACTGGTTTTAGATTATCTTTCCGTGGGGATTAACCCTGAGAAAGCGACGATTTATGTCCAATCACAAATTCCGGAAGTAGCAGAGCTGGCGGTTATTTTTCAGAATTTAGTGACCGTGCCGCGGTTGCAGCGATTGCCAACACTAAAGGATGTCATGCGTGATGCTCACATAAAGATTCCCTCTTTTGGGCTTCTGGGGTATCCGGTTCTGCAGGCGGCGGACATTTTAATGGTGAAGGCGGATTTAGTGCCGGTTGGGAAAGATCAAGTTTCCCATATAGAAATTACCCGTGAAATCGCCCGTGAATTTAACAGGATCTACAGTTCTAACGATACCGGATCGTTAAGTTCCGATCCGGTATCGAAAGATGGGCTATTTCCGATACCCGAAGCTTTGATTCCTAAAGATATGGGAGTTCTGCCGGGAACCGACGGTAAAGCAAAGATGAGTAAAAGCGCAGGTAATGTAATTAATTTGTCTGACGACAGCGCAACTATTAAGAAAAAAGTTATGGGAATGTTTACGGATCCGAAAAGGATTCACGGAGATGAACCGGGGGATATTAAGAATAATCCGGTTTTTATTTATCTTGATGCTTTCGCGCCAGAAGTCAAAAATCAAAGTGCAAAAGTCAAAGTTGAAGAGTATAAAGAAAAATACATAAAAGGGACGATCAAGGATGTGGAAGTGAAAGAATTTTTAGTTAGTGTTCTTGAGGAGTTCTTGCAACCACTGAGAGCACGGAGAAGGAAGTATGAGAAGGACACTGAGTATGTGGAAAAGATCTTGAAAGAAGGAACTGAAAAGGCCAGAGCCGAAGCTCAAGAGACGCTTACACAAGTCAAGCGTGCAATGAATCTTGACTATTTCTAAATTTCTCTAGCAATTTAAGTTTTCAAGTGATATCATATTCCAACTTTGTTGAATGCCAAAGTTGGAAACTCGAAGCACTAAATACGAAATCCTAAACAAACATCAAATTATAATTTTCAAAATTCAAAATTTTAGTGCACTGAAATCATATTTAGAATTTAGATATCAGAATTTAGTATTTTTAAAAAGTATGCCCAAAGATCCAGGCGGAAAAACTAAAGAAAAGCAAAATAGGGGGTCTGAAAAGAAGGCTTTATCTTCCAAGTCGCCGATTCCCCAAATGAATTTACCTAAAATGGGCAAAAAAAGCGGCTGGCGAGGGTTTGTAATCTACGCAATATTAGGTTTACTGCTCTTTGCATTTTTTGTGGCAACTTCTAATCCGGCCGCAAGGTTGCAGCAGGTTGAGCCGATTTCCAAAGTTATTAATGATATCAAAAGCGAGAATATAAAAAGTATTGAAATAGATGAAGACAAACTTAACGTTGTATTAAATGATGATTCAACATATGTTTCCCGGAAAGAAGAAAATCAATCGTTTTTTGAAGCGCTGCAAGCGGCTGAAGTCAACCCTTCTTCTGTAAATATTTCGGTAAAAGACAATACTTTTAGCAAAGCTTGGGTTACAATATTAACCACATTTTTACCGCTTCTAATAATCGTTGCATTCTTTTTCTTTATATTTCGCCAGGCAAGAGAAGGTGCTTCTTCTGTATTTTCATTTGGTCAAAGCAAAGCAAAGCAGTTTTCCTCCGCTTTACAAAAAACTACTTTTAATGACGTGGCAGGAGTAGATGAAGCTAAACAGGAACTGCAGGAAGTTGTCGACTTCTTAAAACACCCCAAAAAATATAGCGCCGTTGGAGCAAGAACCCCAAAAGGTGTGCTTTTGGTTGGTCCTGCCGGAACCGGTAAAACTTTACTGGCTCGTGCAGTTGCGGGTGAGGCGGGTGTGCCGTTTTTTTCGGTTGCTGGAAGCGAATTTATGGAAATGCTGGTCGGGGTTGGAGCTGCTCGAGTTAGAGATTTGTTCGGTAAAGCTAAAGCAGCAGCCCCCGCAATTATTTTTGTTGATGAAATTGAATCGATTGGCAGGATGCGCGGCCAGGGATTTTCCGGCGGACATGATGAGCGTGAGCAGACATTGAACCAGATTTTAGTAGAAATGGACGGATTTGCACCGAACGACAACGTGATGGTAATGGCTGCAACCAACAGGCCGGATTTACTGGATCCGGCCCTGACAAGACCCGGAAGATTTGACAGGCGTGTTAGCCTTGATTTGCCGGACATTGAAGGCAGAAAAGCTATTATTAAAATTCACAAAAAGGGTAAACCGTTTGCTAAAAGTGTTAACGACGAAAGACTTGCAACAAGAACAGTCGGATTTAGCGGAGCAGATTTGGAAAACATGTTAAACGAGGCTGCAATCTTGGCAGCAAGAACGGATAAAAAAGCGATCGATGATTTGGATTTAGAAGAGGCTGCGACTAAAGTAAAATTAGGGCCACAAAGGCGCAGAATGCAATCAATGGAGGAAAAGAAGCTTACTGCTTATCATGAAGGCGGTCATGCTGTTGTGGCTCATTACATGCCGCACGTAGATCCGGTTCACAGAATTTCTATTGTTGCGAGAGGTATGAGTGGTGGTCACACTTTGGTGCCACCTTCAATTGACAGATATACGGAAACCAAGAGAAGACTGATGGAGAGAATTGCAACACTTATGGGTGGCAGGGCTGCGGAGGATATTGTTTCCGGAGAATACACAACTGGGGCTGCTTCGGATCTCGAAATAGCCAGCAGTATTGCTAGGGAAATGGTTACCCAATTTGGGATGAGTGATCTTGGACCGACTATTTATACGTCTAGGCCGCAATACGGGATGTGGCCCGGCATGTCCGATGGTTCACAGGTTTCGCCGGAGCTTGCTGCCAAAATAGATAAGGAAATATCTAAAATAATTGATTCCGGCTATCGTGACGCAAAAGATCTGCTTATTAAGCATAAGACAGATTTAGACAAGGTTGCTGAAACTTTGCTTGAAAAAGAGACGCTAGACCGTGACCAGTTTGAGAAAATAGTCGGCAAGCCGACAAGCGATGGGGAGATTAAGTTCAAAGTAAAACCTAAAGTAAAAACAAAGGCAGCTCAAGCTTGATTTTGAATTTAGAAAGTTGTTTAATTAACACTTATGACTGAAAGAGTAGACGTAGATCAATCTGGTTTGGAAAGATTGTTTCCAGAACCCGCAGTAAGGGATATTGCTACGAGGTTAATTAATGCCTCAAAAGAAATTGGCGGGATTAATGCAGTAATCGGATTTGTAAGGACTGAGACTGAGGGGACTGAAGTTTTTGAGAGATTAGTATTTCTTGCAGAAGGTACCGATTGCCCGAGAGATGTAACTTTACACCAATGGCTTGGGACATATGACAGAATATGCCCGACAGTTTCGCAAAGAAAGATGTTACAATTGCCGCAAATTTTGACCGAAAGAGAATTGAATTTACATAAAGCTGCTCTCAAAGTAGACCGTCAGTTTTTAGACAGAGAGATTGTTACAATTTGGGAAAGACCCCAAGAACCAGCCCCAGCTGCCTAAAATTTACCTCAACTCAAGCCTCACTTTGTGCTAAAATTTCTTCGTGAAGTGTGTGCTGTCATTGCGAACTCCGCTTTGCGGGGTGAAGCAATCTTGAATAGATCGCCACGCTTCGCTCGCGATGACAAAAAAGGTTTCAACTTTACTCCTCATTGACGGGAATTCGCTTTTTCATCGTGCTTATCATGCACTCCCACCGATAACGGATAAATCTGGTGAAATGGCCAATGCGGTTTTTGGCTTTTCCAATATGCTGATTAAGGCAATCGGCGAGGTAAAACCGGATTATATTGCATGTGCATTTGATACAGCAGCTCCAACATTTAGACATGTGGAATTTGAAAAATATAAAGCTCAGCGCAAAAAACCGCCAGAAGATTTGTACCCGCAACTACCAAAAGTGAAAAAAGTTTTGGATGCGTTTGGGATTGCCTATTTTGAAAAAGAAGGTTATGAAGCGGATGATTTAATAGCAACACTTGCTTCGCAAGCGATGCGTAATACGACTAAAGCTAAACGACTAAAGCATGAGAAGAAAGCGTTAAACGTTAGTCGTTCGTCGTTAGGCATCATCATACTTAGCGGTGACCGCGATGTTTTGCAGTTGGTTGACGGTAACGTCAAAGTTCAGGCTCCAGGTTGGAATTTAGCTGAAACAACTTTGTATGGCGCAGTGGAAGTTAAGAAAAAGTTCGGGATAACCCCAGTACAGATGGTGGATTATAAATCGTTAATGGGAGATGCTAGTGACAATATTGGCGGAATCGCAGGAGTTGGGCCAAAAACTGCGTCAACTCTTCTTCAAAGATATAAAAATTTGGAAAATCTTTATAAACATATAAATGAAGTCGAGGGATCAGTTAAGGATAAGCTTGAGGCAGGAAAAGACGATGCACTGGCTGCCAAAAAACTGGTTGAGCTCGATCGCGATGTCGATTTACCACCCGCTTCGCCCGCGAAGCGAGGCGAGTTTACTATTAACGATTTACGGTTCGATCCGGATTGGGATAGGGTTAGGAATGAGTACAAATCATTAGGTTTTAAAAGCATTGTCGCAAAAATTCCGGGAAATGATGAAAAGGAAGAATCAAATGTTGACAAGCAAGACAGTCAATCTCAACTAGAGTTGGTTTAATGGAAGAAACAGTTTCAACATCCGAGAGGGAAAAATCATCGCTTCAGCTTATTATTTTTGATATGGACGGATTGCTGATTGATTCTGAGCCTTTATGGTTGCTTTCTAGAAAAGAAATATTGCAGCAATTCCGTCAAGTTTACACACCTGAAGATAAGAAAAAAGTTATGGGCACAGATTACGAAGTTGGTGTCCAGATGCTTATAGATGAATACAATTTACCAATAACCGTGGGTGAGTTTTCTGAAATGGAAGTTAAAATCCTAGATAATCTTTTTGAAAAAAAATTGCGGTTTATGCCTGGTGCAAAAGAGTTCCTAGATAGAGTTGACGCTGTTGGTATCCCTAAAGCTATCGCAACAAGTTCCAACAGGCATAGATTAAATCTTACAAATAGAGTATTGGGTCTGGATGATTTTGACGCCTCTGTTACTGGAGAGGAGATTAAAAAAGGGAAGCCTGAACCAGATATTTATTTGGCCGCAGCTGAAAAGTTAGGAATTGAACCAGATAATTGTCTTGCTCTGGAAGATGCGCCGGGAGGAGTGAAAGCGGCAAAGGCGGCTGGGATGGTTACTGTTGCAGTTTTAGATACGAGATACTCTACTGCTGACGATTTTAAAGGTGATGCAGAACCAGATTTGTTAGTAAATTCACTTGAGGAATTAGATATAGATCAGCTAAAAGGATTGTTTAAATGAAAGTTGCAATTGTTCATGACTATTTGAATGAGTTTGGCGGGGCAGAGAGAGTTTTGGAAGCTTTATGCGAAATTTATCCAAAAGCCCCGATTTATACGGCTTTTTATAAAGAGGGATCTGCGGCTCATGAGCGGTTTAAGAAGAAAAAGATAATTACTTCGTGGGCGCAAAACGTGCCGTTTTTTGCAAGTTACTTGCATTCACCGCTTAGGTTTTTAGCTCCCAAAATCTGGAACAGTTTTTCCAGCCAGCTGGCGGATTATGATTTAGTAATTACTTCGGCATCTTGGTATGTGACGAAAGGCCTCACACAGCGAGGCCTAAGGCCTGGCCTTTTGCCTAGTAGTAGACAAGCACAAGGTCAGGCCTTAGGCCGGCCAGTTGAAATCTGCTACTGCCATACGCCACCGAGATATTTATATGGCTACAAGACCGCACGGGATTATAAGAAAAACCCGATAATAAATGCGTACGCGGTATTTATCAACCATTTTATCCGTATGTACGATTTTGAGGCTGCGCAAAGGGTTGACTGGTTTGTAGCAAATTCCAAAGAAGTTGCCGCAAGAATTAATAAATTTTATAGGCGGGATTCAAAAGTTATTTATCCACCGGTGGACGTAAATAGGTTCCAGAGACCAGTAACCAGTGACCAGAAAAATAATAAATCTAGCAACTTGACTCTGGCAGCTGGCTACTTCCTTGCCGTTTCGCGGCTAGCTGGGGCGAAAAATGTCGATCTTATCGTCGAGGTTTGTAAGAATTTGAATTTGCCGCTTAAAGTAGTTGGGGTTGGACGAGATGAGGGGAGATTGAGGAAGGAAGCAGAAAGTACTAGCGTAGAAATTTTGGGAGAGGTTGATGATAGGCAATTAGTCAAGCTTTATCAGAATTGTCGGGCGGTGATTTTTGCTGCGAGTGAGGAAGATTTTGGGATTGTGCCGGTTGAGGCAATGGCTGCAGGAAAACCGGTGATTGCTCTTGCCGAAGGCGGGGTTTTGGAAACGGTTATTGACGGAAAGACGGGAGTATATTTTTCTCCGGCGACAGCAGGCTCATTAACTTTGGCGATCAATAATTTTATTGACCTTGAGAAAAAAGGTTATTTTGACCCTGAATTTATCCGCAAACATGCCCAAAAATTTTCTAAAGAGCGCTTCAAGCGCGAGATTTTGAAGTTTGTGGAAGGGAAAGTGAAGTGAGCATCAAATTTTCAGATCATGCTAGGAAGCAGATTAAGGAAAGAAAAATTCCAGTCAATAGAGTTAATGAAACCGTTAAAAATCCCGAAAGAAAAATATTTAGCTCAAGAAATCGTAAGTTGCGCCAAAGGCAATTCGGTAGTAAAATTCTGGAGGTAGTGACGATAACGGAAGGGTCGAAGATAACAGTTGTTACGGCATACTACTTGTAGAAAAAATGAAAATTAGCTACGATCCAAAAATTGATGCAATGTATATCTGTTTTAAGAGCGGTAAGTATGACCGCACTAAAAAAATAACGGATGATATTTTGGTGGATGTTACAAAAAAAGGCGATGTGTTAGGTTTGGAAATTTTAGATGCCAAAAAGCAGTTTGGTGATATAAAACAAGCAAAGATCGAATTTTCTCCAAAGCCTTCCTATCAGAGTGCGTAATCCAGATCTTCAGGAAATTGAAAAATTTACAGAAAGCGCTGAAAACTCCCGAATTAGAGCGGAGCTGTGGGGCGATTTTGTAGGGTGGAGCGGTAGAAGACGCGGGGAGAATGGATTTTTGATCACTCAACTTAAATATCATACGGCAAGGAGAGTCCTTGACGTGGCTCTTGGTGATGGTGCGGACGCAATTTTCCTATTGCAGAAGGGTTTCGATGTTGCAACAAACGAGCTAGACAATGCTTTTAGAAAAAAAGCCATTGAGAATGCAAAAAAAGCAGGTCTAGGGCTAAATCCAACTTCACTTGACTGGCGAAATCTCTCAAGCGAATATGAACCGAATTCTTTTGACGCACTGATTTGCATGGGTAATTCTCTCACATGTATTAAGAGTAGAGAAGGCCAGGTTGATGCATTGCGGCAATTTCGCGAGATTTTGAGTCTGGGGGGGGTCTTATTAATTGATGAGCGGAATTATCAAAGGATGCTTGATAATCGCGAAGCAACTATAGCAGGTACTCTTAAATCGAATGCGAATCAGGTATATACGGGGACAAATAGAGTAAAAACGAGATTTCTTGAACTAAATAATGAAATGATTTTGGCTCAATATACTCATCTTGAGAGCGGCATGAAAGCTTATTATAACGCTTATCCCTTCAAGAAGGGTGAGCTTTTGGGTTTATTGAAAGAGGCTGGTTTTTCAAGGATTGAAAAGTTCAGTGATTATGAACCTGGTGATAATCCTGACGCCGATTTTTACCAATATGTTTGTGTGAAGTAGGCTTTAAATTCCTCCCTTGCAACTTATAGTTGATTGGAGTTAGGCTGGAATTAGGATGAAAGAAGGAGATGGCGGGCGGATGCCTGCTTTTTGGGATGATCGGAATGGTCATTTAGTGACTAGGCCTAAACAATTACCAGATGTTTACCCGCAGCTTGCAGAAGATTGGGTAGGTAGTGAGACCGACGGTCATCCTGCGAATAATGAGTTAGTTGTGCCACCCCCGACTGACACTTTGGAAGATGTACGGCGAAGAACTCCGGAGCTAGCACCAGACCCGTTTGCGCGCGCTATAGAAAATATAGAGTAATCGCCCTTTTTAGCAATTGTTTTGCACTTTCCCTCTAAGTTAGAATAACTCACAATATGCCAGAATTACCGGAAGTAACCCTCCTTCGCATAAAGCTTCGGAGGGCAAGCCCCACTACACAAATGTTTCGAGGGGCAAGCCGTTATAGGAGGATAATATTCCAGAATTACCGGAAGTAACTGTTATTGTGAATCAGCTGTATATCAGCAGGTCGCCTTGCGAGACTAAAGTCATCGCAATGGCGCTCCTCTGATATTTAATTGATTTTTGATAAATATGATTGCTTCAATTAAATAACGTTAATGCCTGAACTACCGGAAGTTACTGTCATTACTAATCAATTAAATAAAAAGCTTAAGGGTTTAGAGATAAAATCGATCGAATACGATTGGCCGAAGAAATTCCACTGGGGCGAATTTTCAATAAAAGATTTAAAAGGTGCAAAAGTTTCTGGGGTTGAGAGAAGAGGGAAGATAGTCATTATAAGATTGGTCAGTGGGTCAGTGGGTAAGTGGGATAGTAGGAAAAATCAAAAAAAACCCACAAACCAACCGACCTACAAACCTACAGACCTATCCATTCTCATTCATCTAAAACTTACAGGCCAGCTGATTTATCAAGACAAAAAGACAAGGATTGCCGGAGGGCACCCTTTGCCACCCTTAAATAAACCTGTACCAAATAGTACGACAAGAGTCACCATTACCTTTGATCGAGGCAAGCTCTATTTCAACGATATGCGTAAGTTTGGATGGGTAAAAATCATTGAGGATAAAAAACTGGAAGAAGAGGATTATATTAAGAAACTGGGACCGGATCCGCTAAAAATGAAATTCGATGAATTTCGCGAAAGGCTAAAAGCTAAACGCCAAGGACGTATTAAGAAAACACTTATGGATCAAAGTGTAGTTGGGGGAATCGGAAATATTTACAGTGATGAGGGTTTGTGGCGCGCGAAAGTTCACCCAAAAAGATCAATTATCAGCTTGAATGAAGCTGAAATGAAAGCTATTTACAATGGTGTGCGTGAGAGTTTTAAGATTGCAATTGAAAAAGGCGGATCAAGTGCAAACGCCTATGTGGACAGCGGCGGGGAAAAGGGTCTTTATCTTTCGTTCGGAAAGGCTTACCATATGACAGGCAAACCATGCGCCAGGTGCAAAACCCCGATTGTACAAGAGAAGATGGATGGGAGAAGCGCACATTTCTGCCCAAACTGCCAGCGTCTGAAGTGATGATTTTTGTTCCGAGAACCTATATCGAAGTTTTAAAACGTAGGGATTTTTTTGTATTGATCCTGATGATTTTGTTCGGGCAGCTTGCTACTGCCTTTTTGATTCTTTCTTTAATTGTTTCAGTTTTCGAGAAAACCGGAAGTACTTTTGCGGTTTCCGGAGTGATTCTTTCGTTAACCGTACCGGCATTTCTTTTGATGGCTGTTGCAGGGCTAGCTGCTGATATTATAGATAGAAAAAAAATTATGGTTGTAGCTTACAGTTTAATAGCCATAGTCGTGTTCTTAATTTTAGTACTGCAACATTCTGTAGCAGCTTCACTTCCGCTCTCATTTCTATATTTTGCCGGCAATACTTTTTTTATCCCTTCTTCTTCTGCAGCAACTGCTCAGCTGGTTAAGAAAGGACAATTTTTGGCAGCAAATTCTATTTTCATTTTTACTTTGTCTGCAGCGCTTTTAATTGGATTTTTCTTTGCTTCTTTTATACAATTTTTCTTCGGTAGCGCAACTACATTAGTTGTTTGTTTATTCTTGTTAGTCATTTCGATTATTCTTGGTTTAACTCTCCCGCAGTTGAAACCAGTTACATATAACCACCCTTCTGTTTTAAAAAATATTCAAAATATAATTTCGGGTTTTAAATTGATTATGAGCTCGAAAGAAGTTTGGTATTTTTTCGTAATATTTGCATTAATTCAAGGTTTAATTTTATTTGGTGTAACTTTGGCACCGGGGTTTTTCAACGACATTGCAAGGATAACTATAGACAGAAGTCCAATTATAGTGATGCCTCTTGTAGGTTTGGGAGTAATTATCGGATCCTGGTTTGTTCATAAACCAAGCATGGGGGCAGGTTTCTTAGTAACTTTCGGTTTGAGTATTATTGGCTTATTTTCTGCCATTTTAGGTTTAATTTTGAAAGTAAATTTAGTTTATACAAATGTTATTTTGTTGATTGCAATTTACTTGATTTTGGTGGGCTTCGGTGCTGTTCTGACGTTAATCGCTTCTAGAACCGCTATTCAACAGAAAGTACCACACAAGAATTTAGGAATTGTTTTTGGTGCCAGCATGATCTTAACTTCGTTTATGGCTGCTGTATTTTCTACCTCCGCTGCTTTTTTGGAGGCGGCATTTGGCTACATTAACATTTTAATTTACGGTGGTTTATTATTTTTAGTGCTTTCTGCTATCTATGCCTATTTGGGTAATCGATGGAAATATTAAGTCTTACGTTAACTAATTTCCGCAATTTCACAAGCAAAAAATTTGTATTTGATAAAAGTTTAACTGTAATTATTGGTCCGAACGGGATTGGCAAAAGCAACATTCTAGAAGCTATTTCGCTTGTTTGCGGGGTGAGGCCAAGCCAAATTGATACGGATTTGGATTTAGTTAAATTTGGAAAAAGAGAAGCGAGAGTTGAGGCAAAAGTATTTGGTCAAAGTGAAAAGAAAACACTGATTATCAATTTTCAGGTAATTGATCCTTCGACAAACTCAGGACAAGCATTGATTAGAAAATCTTATCTGATTGACGGTTTTAAAAAAAGATTCACGAATTTTCTGGATGTTCTTTCAATTGTTGTATTTCACCCCGAGGATCTGGGTTTAGTTGCCGGTTCGCCGAGTTTAAGACGTCACCATTTGGATTCACTGCTTAGTGCAAGTGATAAAGATTACTGGCGAAATATTTCAGCTTTCAACAAAGTTGTTACGAGAAGAAACAGGATTTTGAACAGAATTGCCGAAGGGCAATCCAAGCCGCTTGAGCTTAATTTTTGGGACCAGCGGATTTTGGAACACGGCAAATATGTTTCCAGGAAGCGCGAAGAGTTTATGGAGTTTTTAAACCTGATGGAATTAGTCAGCTTCACCTCCGAGGTGAAAAATTCTCACACCTCGGAGGTGTTGTTTGGAGGGTTAAGGTTTGAACTTAAACAAAGTTTGATTTCGGAAGAAAAACTGCTCAAGAATCGAGAGCGTGACGTTGCAGCGGGAATGACGCTTTCCGGGCCTCACAGGGATGATTTCAGGTTTATTTTTAAGGGAAAAGATTTAGCATATTTTGGGTCTCGGGGGGAACAGAGAATGGCGGTTTTAGCGCTCAAACTTTCGGAACTGGAATATTTACGGGTGCAAAAAGGCGCAAGACCGATTTTGGCGCTTGACGATATTTTTAGTGAGCTTGATTGGGAACACAGGGATACGGTTTTGTCTGTTATTGGCAATCAGCAGACAATTATTACTGCTGCAGAAAAAGAATCGGTTCCTAAAGAGATTTTTAAAAAGGCGAAAGTAGTGGAGCTATAGTTTTTGTTGTGGCAAAACACAAAAATTCTCTATATAATAGCAACTTGTTTCCATGAGACTAGAAGCGGAAAGTTTTCCAAGACTTAATTCCAGGGGTGATTTTACCGTTCAGGCTGTTGTCAGATTCGGGGATGTTAGCGCTACTGCATTAGTCCCATCCGGTGCTTCCAAAGGTACTCGAGAAGCTTTAGAAATCCCAGTACATCAAGCCTTATCAAGCTTCCGAGAAATTTCTGAAGCCATTGCTGATTTGGATATTTGTGACCAAGAGCGTATAGACCAGACAATGATTGAGTTGGACGGTACGGAAGATAAAAGCCGTTTGGGTGCGAACGCAATTTTAGCTGTATCGCTTGCGGTTGCAAGAGTAGCGGCAGAGTATGAAAGAGAACCCCTATTTAAGTATTTGGCGGAAATGTATGGTGAGAAAAAGCCCACTCTTTTGCCGACGCCCATGATGAATGTGATAAATGGTGGTGTCCACGCAAACAATAGCTTAAAGTTTCAGGAATTTATGATTGTACCGATGGGTGCACAAAATTTTAATCAGGCTGTTCGTATAGGAAGTGAAGTCTATAAAACACTTGGAGGACTTATCCAAGTGGCTGGTGTTGGTGACGAAGGTGGTTATTCGCCGACAATTACTCCGCGGGATCAGCTAGGTCAGATTAACGTCGTTTTAGACACGCTATTTGCTGCTATAAGAAAATCTGGATATAAACCAGGCAAGGATATATCTCCTGCTCTAGATCCCGCAGCGAGCGAATTTTATAAAGACGGAGTATACGAATTATCGGATGATGATTCTTTGCGGATCACGCACGTTTTTATGACAGAAATATATAAAAGTTTAGTCGGTCGTTACAACATCGTATCAATTGAGGATGGGCTTGCCGAAGATGATCGTCTCGGCTGGTGGCATTTGACTAAAAATCTCGGAGACAGTGTGCAGTTAGTCGGTGATGATCTTTTTGTGACGAATCCAAGGCTAATTAAGGAAGGATTGCAAGAGGGATTAGCTAATGCTGTTCTAATAAAGCTAAATCAGATTGGTACACTAACAGAAACCTTTGAAGCAATAAGAGTAGCGAGGAGATTTGGGGCGAAAGTTATAATTTCTCATAGATCTGGAGAAACAGAAGACACTTTTATTGCAGATCTTGCTGTTGCAACAAGAGCGGGACAGATAAAAACTGGTGCTCCAGCAAGAGGTGAAAGAACTGCAAAATACAATAGACTTTTGGATATCGAGCAAATTGAACTACCCAGATTGGGTTTTGAACCTGAATTTGCGGGGGTTTCTCCATATACAAATTTTCGTGATGGAATTTGAACCAGTAACCAAAGAAATAACTCAGGGAATGATTAATAATTGGGCTGATGTTATCGGTGATCATAATCCAATTCATATTGATGAAGAATATGCCAAAACGACCCAATTTGGAGGGACTATTGCGCATGGGACATTACTTTTAGCGTTTGTAGATCAATTAATGGTAAGGGAGTTAAGTGACAGGTGGTTAAAAGGAGGCTGGTCTTTTAGATCCAAGATCAGACTACCTGTTAGACCTGGAGATACGGTTAGGGTTGTAGCCAATGAGGTCGATGGAGATATAAATCTTGAATGGCTGAATCAAAAAGATGAAACGCTTATTACAGGGATAGTTAATTTTCAATAGTTTTGGTTTTTGCGGTAATTATGCGATAATTACGGTGTGTCCTTCGATAAAACTCAGGATGACGTAAGATGTCATACTCTCCTAAATTTTCCATAACCAATACAATCCTCAAGTTTATCGGTCGCATTGAAGCTGCGCGGGATTTTATTGAAAACGCACCGCTTGTGCCTGCATATGAAGCTAAATTTCGGCAAGAAGCAATTATTCGTACTGTTCATCACGGAACGCATATTGAGGGAAATCAGCTTGATACAGGTGAAGTTGCAGCTGTTTTGGAAGGACAGCGAATTGATGCAAAAGACCGTGATATTCAGGAAATTCTCAATTACAGAAATGTGTTGAGATACATCGACAAGTACAATGATGAAAAAAATTCCCGAGGTGTCAACCTAACACACACCGGGGGTGGAATAAGTAGACACATAAGGTTTACAGAAAAGGATTTACTTGGAATTCACAAGTTAACGCTTGAGAAGATTTTAACTGATGATAAGGTTGGGAGGTTTCGAAGCACCCAGGTTGTTGTTAAGAATTCTAAAACCCGAGAAGTTTCATTCAGACCTCCACCAGCTGCGCAGATTAAAATTCTAGTAAATGAATTTTTCAGCTGGCTTAATTCTGCTACCGCAGAAGATGTCCATCCGGTATTAAAGGCCGGGATCGTCCATTATATTTTGGCTTTTATTCACCCTTTTGTCGACGGCAACGGCAGAACAGCCAGAGCTTTTGCAACACTGGTTTTATTTAGCGAAGGTTATGATATTAAAAAGTTTTTCTCGCTGGAAGAATATTTTGACCGTGATGCCAAAAGGTATTACAAAACTTTGCAAGCGGTTTCTAATCAAAAGGTTGGAGAGTTATCAGATAGAAACTTAACGAGCTGGCTTGAATATTTCTGCGAAGGGCTTACAGAGGAACTGGAAAGAGTGAAGAAACGGGTTCAGAAGCTGTCACTTGATTCAAAACTCAAGGGCAGAACCGGGCAAATTGCTTTATCCGAGCGGCAAATGAAGCTGGTGGAATATATTGAAGCTAACGGATCTGTTAATAATCAAACATGGCGGCGGCTACTAGCAGAATTTTCCGACGACACGATTTTAAGGGATCTTAAAGATTTGCAAAAAAAGGGTTTAATTAAGAAAAAAGGCAGTACTAAAGGGGCGATTTATCTTCTAAAGTAATTGCAATTATAGCCCCAGAGGTGTATAATTATAGGCTGTTATGGGTATAAATTTACAGAACGAAGTTCGAGTTGACAAATCATTATTTTCTGCAAATGAACAATCATTTTTGTTTGGTATTAGTAACCCTAACAGTCAAAGGATGGTTGACGAACCCGATAGACCGCAGGTATTGCTAGAAAGTCTTGATACTTCGACAGAAAAAATTAGGGAAGTACAGAATGCCAGAAGAAAGTTGGGGGAAATTCGTAGTCTGGTTGCTGCATTCCATTACGGAATAGAAGATTTGCGTGAAGTTGCGTTAGAAATTGGCGATCTTAATGAGGAAGGTTGTGTTGTCGAATTACCAAAATTAGTCGGCATAGCTGATAGTGAAGATAGTGAAGTGAACCGCGATCCTGATGAGCTTAAAAAATATCGTTTGACTTTGGAAGCCCAAGCAAGATTTGTTTTGGGTAGAGAATTGAGTTCTTCCGGAGTAGAGCGTGAATAATTTAGTTGACAAAATTTCACAAAAGACTTAGCTTTGCAGACAATTTGGTAATTAACAACGGTTACACACGAGCCGGGGAAGCCAAGGTGTTGTAAAATCACTAAAGGGCAAATTAGCAAAATAACTTTTGGCTCATTTGGCTCTCTTGAAACATTTGTAACTTTTTATTTAAAGAATGACTTTTGAAAAATTTTCCCAGTACTTCGAAAAGCTTGATGCTACTACAAAAAGATTGGAGCTTATCGATATTCTTTCCAAATTATTTAAAGAAAGTAAAAGCGGAGAAGTTGGCAATATTTGCTACCTGATTCAAGGAAGAGTCGCGCCGTTTTTTGAGCCAATTGAAATTGGAATGGCAGAGAAAATGGTAGCTGAGGCAATTGGAAAATCATATGGCAAAAGTAAAGAAGATGTACTAAAGCTATACCGCAAAAAAGGAAATATGGGTTTGGCGGCGCAAGAATTAAGTAACAAGAAACACGGAACCCTTCGACTTCGCTCAGGGCAGGCACGAGACACGAAACTTTCGGTAAATGAGGTGTTCGCAAAACTTTTGGAGATTGCCAAATTTGCGGGCGAGGGAACTGTCGAGAAAAAGGTTTCAACGCTGGCGAATATTTTGACGAAGCTAGATCCAACTTCCGTTAAGCACGTTGTAAATATTCCACTTGGAACATTGAGGCTTGGAATTGGTGACCCGACTGTTATGGACGCATTATCTCTTGCTAAAACAGGCAAAAAAGATCTTAGGCCGGTTATTGAAGATGCATATAATAAAACTTCGGACCTTGGTTATGTAGCCGAAACTTTTTGGGCGAAAGGCGAGAAAGGTTTGGAAAATGTCCACTTAGTTGTAGGTAAACCAGTGCGGCCGGCTCTTGCCGAAAGATTGCCAAGTGCCGAGGAAGTTATTAAAAGAGTGGGTAATGAATTCGCGGCTGAGCCAAAATTCGATGGATTTCGCGTTCAAGTGCATTTAAATAGGGAAGGTTTTTTGGGTCCTGTCATTGCGAGGAATTCGAAGAATGACGAAGCAATCTTAGAGGATAGATCGCCACGCGGAGTTTACACTGAGTTTGTCGAACGTGCTCGCGGTGACAAAGAATTGAGTCAGGTCAAAATTTTTTCCCGCAATCTCGAGAATATGACACATTCGTTCCCTGATTTGGCAGAAGGAGTTTTGAAAGAAGTAAAAGCAAAAAGCGCAATTCTAGAAGGCGAAGCAATTGCTTATAATCCACTTACTGCTGAATTTTTGCCGTTTCAAGAAACCACAAAAAGACGCCGCAAGTACAAAATTGAGGAAAAAGCAAAAGAGCTGCCTTTGGTTATGTTTGCGTTTGATGTTTTGTTTTTAGATGGCAAGGATATTACCCAAAAACCATACAGCGAGCGCCGGAAGCTTTTGGAAAAGATCCTGCCTGCCGGCAGGCAGATATCTTCGAGTCAGACTGTACGTCTTGCCGAGGAAAAAATTCTGACAAATTCCAAGCAGATTCTGGAGTTTTTCAATGAGTCGATTTCGGAAGGACTTGAGGGGATTATGATTAAAAAGCTTGATTCGCCTTATAAAGCCGGGGGCAGGGGGTTTCACTGGATTAAGTTTAAAAGGTCATCAAGCGGAGATTTAGCAGATACTGTGGATTGTGTACTGCTCGGGATTTACGGCGGGCGCGGAAAGCGTACGGAATTTGGGGTTGGAGGTTTGTTGGTTGGAGTCTACAATGCACGCGACGATGTGTTTGAAACAATTTCCCGGGTTGGGACAGGATTAACAGATGAGGAATTTAGAAAGGTTAATGAAATTGGAAAGAAGTTAAGAGTTGCGCATAAACCGGCAAGGGTGAGGACAAAAGTTGAACCGAGCTATTGGGTAGAGCCCGAAGTGGTTTTGGAAATTAATGCAGATGAAATTACCAAGTCGCCAATTCATACGGCGGGATGGGATCCCGATACCGGATCAGGATTCGCACTGCGGTTTCCGCGTCTGGTTAAATTTCGTGAAGAAGACAAAAGGCCGGAGGATGCGACCACAGTAGAAGAAATTGAGAAGATGTATAGACAACAGTATAATAAGCGAAAATGATTCAGCAAGAGGTAGATACAGGCGCTGAAAGCCAGATGGTATCTTATAAGTTATTGAAATTAGTCTCACATGGGGTTGCTATCAGGCAAGGCTTACCAGTCGAGGCGCCTGTGTTTGTATCGCCATACGTTTCTAAAGAAGCGCAATGTGGTCAGTGTGATGAAAGAGTAGGTCCCTTGATGTATGCTGCAGGCCAGGAAGTTACAGCTCATCACTTTCATTTTATGAGCGGCGGCATTTATTATCATGAGGTAAATAATAATTTTTGGGAGAATGAGAAGCAGAGCTTACGTGGTTGGATTGGGATTTTACGACCGAAGGGGGATATTGATTTCCAACGAGCTGAGAGGGTTAAAGTTGATCAAATAAAAGCTTTTTGTTTTGATTGTCGCGAGGAATTAGAAGAAGGCGTAGTGACTGGAGATGGTGATGGGCTTCACGATATGATTCCTGTCTGTGATTTGCAAAAACATCCCATTCATAAAGCAGAATATCAGTTCCAAATCAGGGATGGTCAAGTGCTTTTTAGCCAGGTTTAAATTTCATCCCCCAAAAACTTGACAAGCGTGCTACCATAAGCCCATAATTATTATAGAGGCTATTTATGGCTTGCCAAGAGAGGGGGCCGCAAGCTTCCTCGAATCGAGTTTCAGTTTCTTCGCTGCCCGAATCCCTGAAAAAAGGTAATAATGCATTGGAACCCGGAGTAGAAGCAGACGGCAAATCTTCACCAGGAAGAAGACAGCTTGCTCATGCAGGTAGGGTACTATCAAGACTTGAGAATGGGTATAACACCCCCCTTGTGAGACATGAGGCGGAAGTCACAATTTCCAGGTTGCCTGTGGGAAGTCAAGTTCTTGAAAGATTACTCAGAGATGTAACCGAAACTTGGCGTCACCAAGGCCCTGTTGAAGATTCAGAACTTGATACTTATCACCAATCAGCGCTAAGGGATTAAGGCAGAATTAAATAGTCAGCAAGTACCACTGTTTCTCAGTATCTAGACATACCACTTATTTTCCTCTAAATTGTTAAACACAATGGGATCCCGATACCGGATCAGGATTCGCACTGCGGTTTCCGCGTCTGGTTAAATTTCGTGAAGAGGACAAGCGGCCGGAAGACGCTACAACAGTACA
>Ga0209541_10003202_pt1 | contig 30307 bp, 39 predicted proteins | sample RifCSPlowO2_01_FD_184027 | JGI IMG/M metagenome (GOLD analysis project Ga0209541, IMG submission 184027) | Groundwater microbial communities from Rifle, Colorado - Rifle CSP2_plank lowO2_0.1 (SPAdes) (version 2) | ecosystem: Environmental > Aquatic > Deep subsurface > Groundwater | place... | reverse complement strand
TTCCTTCATCAATCACCGACCGAGAAAAATTATTGGTTTTAGATTAGCGAGTGTGTATAATTATAATTTAACTTTGTCCTACTTCAGGGGTTAAGAGAGGGCCCATATCTAGGTGTAAGTATAGCATAATGGATAGTATTTGTCAAATTGACCTTTATTTAGAGCCATTTTATGGTTTCTAACAGATTTTTAGCTTCTACCCCTTTCTCTATATCGACTTCCTTCAAAAATGAGATCTTGCCTATAAGGGATTTTCTCTCTTTTTCTGGATTATCACTTCTTAATTTGCTAACACCGAAATTTTTAAGATCTTCTAAATAACCCATCAGATCATCCGTATTTTTCAAAAATAATTTTCCGCTTGAAATGGAAATACCATTTATTTCTTTCGCTTCTCCTTTTCCATATAAATATCTTTTGGAATTAATTCTATAATTTTCTGATCTAATAATTTGCTTGATAGTTTCTTCAATATCCAAAATTCTTTTACTTCCCGAAAAAGAAATATCATCGAAATAGCGTGAATACAAAATATGATTTAAGCTTGCTAATTTCATAAGTCTTTTATCTAAATTATTTAACGCGAGAGATGCAAGAAGCGGGCTTGTGGGTGCACCTTGCGGAAGTTCGTGATTATATGTTGTGAGTATACACAAAATTTCGGACACAGAATCATTGAAGCCCAAGTCTTTAAAAATCTGCCTCACTCTTTCGAAATGAACGCTCGGAAAAAAATCTTTTATGTCCAAATTGAGCAGATAATCATTTTTGGAATGATACTTGGCATTTTCTACGATCGATTTTCCACTTGAAAAACCGTAAACACAGCTCGGTAATTTTATATCAGTAAAAATTTTATCCAAAACACACCTTTGAATGTCTCTTAACTCCTGTTTTGGAATAGATAATTTTCTATAGCCTGCATTATTTTTCTTTAGGATTGGAGTTAGCTCGTATAATAATGGAATAACTTTAAAACACTCTTCAAATTTTTCTTTTTTCAATCCTAAAAACGAGATTAACTTCTCTCGCGTATCAATGCTACTTTTAGATTTTTGTATTTGTAAAATTTTTTTCATAAAAACAAAACATCGCCAACAAAACGGCGATGAGTGAGGTGGTAAGACTGGAAGATCCTCATGACTATCGAAATCAATTTCTTGATCCACGGTAGCATCGAGGAAATTCCAGAAACGACCTTGGAGACACTTTCCGCGAAGCTTGCGAAAGCTTCAAGTCCCTTGAGCAATTTCTTCATTTTATTTCCTCAAAAAGGCCACGTAGCCCTTTCGAAAATTAACCTTATAATTCGACCTTAAGCTGAGAAACATCCAGCTTAAAATATAAGTTCTGTAATACTGCCGTTTATAATTCTGAACACTTGAACATTATCGTCATGTTGAAGTGTGAAGAATCTATCATGAATTTCCGATAGCAGGAATAATTCCTGAAAAGGAAACTGCTTTCGCAGTGAGTCGAAAGGGCTATGATTACAAGGTTCGTTTTTTATTATAGCATTTTTTCTTTTTTTAAGTTTGAAAAAAGTGTATAATTTCTTTATGTCAGACGAAACTCAACAACAAAAAGAGGGGCCAATCTCTGAACCGCCAACATCAGAGCCAGTTCCTGACTCTGAATCTAACCCTGCTCCTGCAGCTCCTCCAACTTCGTCATCCCCTTCGCCAGAAGCTACGGCGGATCAAAGAGAGACTACGACAGGCAATGCAGAAAATCCAACCCCGAACCAATCTTCGCAAACTTCAGATGATACGGGGCAGGTTTCTGAAGCTAACTCTGCGCCAGTGAGCCCCTACGAACCTACGGAACAAGCACCTAGTCAGGCAGAGCCCTCCAACTCCGCTGAAGCTTCGCTGAACAAGCCAGAATCCTCCCCAAACCCCGAAAGTGCCGTTATGGTCAAAAATCCCGACGACGCTAAAGCTATGCCGGGCGAGGCAAATCCCGCTCCTCCTCCGCCACCCCCTTCGCTAGAAGCTACGGCGGATCAAAGAGAGGCTACGGCGGGACAAGGAAATGAGCCTTTAACTCCTGCATCTGAGCCGTTAGAACAGCCGACCCAAACGGCTCAAATACCGGTATTTGAGCCGTTGCCAATTCCTCCCTCTTCAAAACCTTCACAAAAAGATCTCTGGAGGAGGTTTTTGGAAAAAGTTCAAGTGGGTAAAAGAAAAAAAATAGATAAAATTCTAACTTTGTTTTCTGAAAAGAAAAATGGTTCAACGGGCTCACCACAAGTCACAAACGACGAAGTGGAAAAACTTTTGCATGTCTCGGACGCAACGGCGACAAGATATTTGGAAACTCTGGAAAAAGAAGGAAAAATCAGGCAAGTCGGGAAAACTGGAAAAGGTGTAGTGTATGTCCTCCTACGCTAAAGCTCCGGCGGGACAAGAAAAAATTAAATAAAGGAGTGTTGGTTATATCAAAGAAAATTCCTTAAATACCTCCTCATAGAGAGAAATGATGCGGCGGACTTCGCGTTGGCTGATCAAAAAGTCGCTCCCCTCGTGAGCAATCATATTGCGAGCTTTGTGAGCTTCCCAAGCTTGGTCTAGTGTCAAAAAATCAGATGGTTCTACTGCTTTTAATTTTTCTCCCATTGTGTCTCCCGGAAGTTTTAGTTTTTCTAAAAGTTCGTCAAGCATAATATCTGCTTCTATGATAGAGAGTCGCCAATCTGAAGTGTTTGTTGATTCTGAAAGTTTAATAATTTTTTGCCATTTTTCTAAATGTTTATTTTCGATTGAAGCTTCTGGATGAGCTGTCATCGGCATCTCCGTTGGATAGAGTTTGGCTTTTTCTGCTATGACAATATGGTCGGCCAATTTGTTGTAGACAAAAGTGCTTATGGCCGCCACACCAGCCACTCCAAAACCTAAAATCTTAAAAAACCAAACATTGGATTTAAAAAAATGAAAAACACCAGAAAGATTGTAGCCAAAAAAAGAAATATTTCCCGAAGAAACATAATCAATCAAAAATGTCGCCAAGCCACCAACAAAACTAGACAAAAGAAGCAAAACTAGAGCTCCTTCTATAAAATCAAAACTCCAACCAGCTGGTTTTTCTTTTTTATCTTCTGCCATAATTTTGTAAAAATTCTAAATTCTAAATCCGAAACAAATTCTAATTTTCAAAATTTTAAAATTTCAAACATTTTGATTTCTGATTTGTTTCGAATTTGATGCTTCGTGCTTCAAATTTACTCTTTGAGAAATTTCTTACCAATCTCAAATAAGATATGTTCTCCAAGATGTGGTGCCATCAGTTGGATACCAAGTGGCAAATCCTTGTTATCAATTTTAACATACCCAGACGGCAATGAGATAGAGGGCACTCCGACAATGTTTGCCGAAACCGTAAAGATATCGGCCAAATAGTTTTCCAAGGGGCTTGTCTTCTCCCCTATTTTCCAAGCCGGAGCTGGAGTGGTCGGAGTGAGGATGGCATCTACCGCGTCAAAGGCGACTGTAAATTCCTTTTTTATCACTTCGCGGGCGGCCATCGCCTGACCATAATAAGCATCATAATAACCAGAAGAAAGGATATAAGTCCCCAAAATAATCCTCCTTCTGACTTCTGGACCAAAACCTTCGCCTCTTGATTTTTTGTAAACTTCTAGCAAATCTTTACCCTCTTTTGAAAGCCCATATTTTATACCATCGTATCTTGCCATATTGGAAGAGACTTCAGCCGGCATAATGATGTAGTAGATAGCTAAAGACTTGTCTATGTTTAGCAATTTTATATCTTTTATTTCAAATCCCAGACTTTTTAATTTTGCTACGCTTTCTTCAAAATTTTCTTTTACTTCTTCTGAAATGCCACCCTGTTCAAGTAAATGATACGGAACCCCAATTTTTATTTTTTTTGCCTCTCCTAATTTAGGAGAGGTCGAGACAAAGTCCGGGTGAGGTATTGAAGTAGAGTCCATCTTATCTTTACCTTTAATTGTATTAAAAATAATTTCACTATCGGTGACTGTTTTAGTAATAGGACCAATCACATCTAAAGAAGAACCCATTGCCATTAGTCCATATCGAGAGACCGCTCCATAAGTAGGTTTTAGCCCCACTACTCCACAAAAACTAGCCGGCTCACGTATTGAGCCACCTGTATCAGAGCCGAGGGCTCCTAGAGCCATATCTGAAGCGACCGAAGCGGCCGAGCCTCCGGATGAGCCTCCCGCCACTCTTTCTGGATCGTGAGGATTTTTGGTTACACCAAAGGCCGAATTTTCTGTTGAACTTCCCATCGCAAATTCGTCCATATTGGTCCTACCTAAAATAACTGCTCCTTGGTCAATCAACTTTTGAGTAGCGGTAGCGGTGTAAGTGGCAGTGTAACTTTCAAGTATTTTAGAAGCGCCACTAACTTTTCTCCCCTTTATTAAAATATTGTCTTTTAAGCCCAACGGAATACCCGTCAAACTTTGAGCCTTGCCTTCATCAATAATTTTTTGAGCTTCTTTCGCTTGCGTCAAACAATCGTCATAAACTTCCAAATACACATTGAGCTCTTTGTTTTTGTCCTCAATATTTTTTAAATAAAATTGCACTAGCTCAATAGCAGTTATCTGCCTGCTATCTAACAACTTTCTGGCGTCTTTTATTGTCATGTTTTTGGAATTAATCATATAAATTTAAAAATTGTTTGATCAGCGTCAAAACTAAAGAAAAATTTAAAATAAACAAAAATACCCAAAGCAATCAACAAAAGAATTAGCGAAACAATTCCTATCACTTTAAAAAATTTAGTCATAATATTTTCTTCACTTTAAGATAATCGCCTTCTTTTTTTGGAAATTCGGCTATCAATTCTTTATTATAAGTTCCGCTTTCGGTCGGATTTTCATCTTCTCGCATAATATTGTGAAGTTGCCCGACTTCAATATCTGATCCCTCTTCGACTTTTCCTTTCGGAAAACTCTCATCGGAATGAAATTGTTGAATCAACTTCACATAATCCAAAATATCCCCCATCTCACTCTTTAGGTTTTCTACTTCTTCATCTGTCACCTCTATCCTAGCCAAATCGGCTAGTTTTTTAATTTCTTCTTTGGAGATCATATCTTGCATAATAACATTTTTTTAACTTTTTAAAAGATTTTGAAAAAATGTTTCAGAGATAATTTCTACTCCCAATTCTTGGGCTTTTTCATATTTAGAACCCGGATTTTCTCCTGCGACTACATAATCGGTTTCTTTGGAAACCGAACTTGAAATATCTCCACCAAGCGCGCGAATTTTTTCTTTGGCTTCATCGCGAGACATTGAAGACAAAGTGCCTGTTAGCACAAAAACTTTTCCAAAAATCGAAGATTTTTGCCCTGAGCTTATCGAAGGGCTTGATTCATAATTCAAAACTTTTATCTGCTTTAAAAGTTTATTCAAAATTTTTTGATTTTCTTTATCGTCAAACCAATTAACAATTGACTCCGCCACAATAGGACCAATGCCTTCAATTTTTTCCAATCTTTCAATCTTTGCTTCTTTCAATCTTTCAATATTTTCAAATTCTTTTGAAAGCAAGTATGCAGTTTCTTCTCCGACATTTGGTATTGAAAGTCCAACGATAAAGCGAGGCAAAGTTACTTTTTTTGATTCTTCAATGGATTGAAGCAAATTATCAGCAGACTTTTCGGCAAATCTTTCCAAATTTAGCAAATCGCCTTTTTTCAATGTAAAGATATCAGCATAATCAGAAATTAAACCCGCCTCAAGCAAAGCGTCAACTACTTTTGGACCCAAATGGTCAATGTTAAAGGCGCCCTTTGACACGAAGTGGTGGAGTTTGCGTTTTTTTTGGATGAAAGAATTTTTATTTTTGCATCGCCAAGCGGCTTGACCGGAAATACGCTCAATCGAGCCATCTCCTCCGCAGTCGGCAACTTTTTTGGGCCAGACAAATTCTTTTTCTTTGCCAGTGCGCATTTCTTTAACTACGGAAACAATGTCGGGAATAACATCACCCGCTTTTTGCAAAATAACTGTGTCTCCAATGCGGACGTCTAAGCGCTTGATTTCGTCTTCGTTGTGGAGCGTGGCTCGCGAGACGGTAGAGCCAGCTACCAGAGTCGGCCTCAAATGAGCCACCGGTGTCAAAACCCCCGTCCTGCCAACTTGCAAAACAATGTCTTCTACCACGGTCGTGGTTTGTTCTGCTGGAAACTTAAAAGCAATAGCAAAACGCGGAGCCTTGCCTGTAAAACCAAGAGCTTTTTGATATTTCGTCTCATTTATTTTGACCACCACTCCGTCAATCAAATAATCCTCTTTGTCTTTTTTCTTCCCCCACTCTTTCCAAAAACTAATTACTTCATCAATATTTTTACAGAGCTTAAAATTATTATTGACTTTAAAACCAATTTTTTGCAAAAATTGTAATTCTTCAAATTGATTCCTAAGGGGAGGCCTTAGGAATTTTGCCCCAAAGGCCTCCCCTTGAAAACGGGCAACATCATAAATAAAACTATCTAAATTTCTTTCAGCTACAATTTTAGGATCAAGCTGGCGCAATGTGCCAGCGGCAGCATTGCGTGGATTAGCGAAAAGTGTCTCTCCCTTTTTTGTTCTTTCTTTATTTAATTTTTTGAAATTTTCTTTACCTAGCCACACTTCCCCTTCCACAATAATATCAACTGGTTCTAAAAGTTTAAGTGGTATTGAAGAAATTGTTTTTATATTATTAGTAACATCTTCGCCAATGACACCGTCTCCTCTGGTGGCGGCCACTGCTATCTCTCCCTTTTTATATTCAAGAACAATTTTGAGTCCATCTATTTTAAGTTCACAGGCGTATTCTATGTTTTCAAAAGTAGGACCTTGGGGATTTTTCAAAAGTAGGACCTTGAGAAATTTTTTAACCCTCTTATCAAAATCACGCATATCATCCTCCGTAAAAGCATCATTAAAAGACCACTGGGACACTTTATGTTGGACTTTTTTAAATTTTTCAAGTGGCTCTCCGCCCACTCTTTGGGTCGGGCTAGTTTTTGTTTTTAGTTCTGGATATTTTTCTTCCAATTTCCATAATTCTTCAAACAGTGCATCATAAGCGCTGTCTTCTATCTCCGGTTGGTCCAAAACATAATAAAGATGATTGTGTCTCTCCACCGTCATCCTCAATTTCTTCACCCTATTTTTTACCTCTTCTGGAGCCATAATACCCCATTTTAACTCAAATTTGAGTAAAATCCTATTAAGGCGCTTTATATTTATTAATCAATTTCAATACCTCTTTCTATCCTTCTTGGATTGGAAGTGTCGCAGGTATTATAACCGCGAGATTTAATATAGGTAGAGCCATCTGTATTTTTAGTAACTGTCACGATAGCGCAAGAAGCTACTGAATTTTCCCCTTGGTCCAAAGTGAAATAAAATGTACTGGTGGGATTGGCGCTACCGCCACCACCTATCAAAATCGGATTGCTATTTCCAGGTATAGCTCCTCCATTGGAAATAGTTTTACCTGCGCAATTTATAGGGGAACCGGAAGTAGAGGTAGCAAATTTACTTATATCAAATGCCGAATCCCAATAAATAGCGCATTCTATACCTGCATCTGCAGCAAAAAAAGCATATTGAGAATCTCTGCCAGAAGAAGCAAAAAGGGTGGCTTTCAAGGTAATATTGATTACAGCAAAACTAATCAAAAGTAAAATACCCATAATAACGACTGCTATAAACAAAGTTATCCCTTTTTTATTTTCGTATTTTGTATTTCGTATTTCGTATTTCTTTTTCATATTATATCCAATCAAATAAAACCGTTTTTACTTTAAAATCTCTAGTGACTAGACCTTTGGTCCAATAAACACGCACCGTGACAGATATTTCATCAGCACTTATTGATTCAATCTGCACTTCTCTTTTAAAATTAGAAGACGCGCCACTATAAGCATAAATATAATTGGTTTGATTTTGACTTAAATTATTGCAAGAACCCCAACCCCCAGAACAAGTATAAAGATAGGTGCCCGAAGTAGGTGTGGTTATGTCTACTCTACAAGTATTGCCAAACCCGCAAGGATCTCCAGATTCTGCAATTTTATAAAGCCAAGTTCTAGAAGTGCTAGGATTTTGTATTTTATAAAGTTGATTAGAATCTCTTATATTTTTAATTACTTCCACTGCTTCTTGAGCCAAAAAAGAGGCCTTTATCTCATCTTTGGCAATGATAGATTGAGAAAAACCTTGTTGAACAGCCGAAAAAGCGCCTGAAATAGAAAGGGACAAAATCAAAATAGCCACTATTGATTCAAGCACAGTAAACCCCTTTTGCTTTTTCACAGAATTGAAAATTGAAAATTGAAAATTGAAAATTTTTTTATAAATCATATATTTGTATCAAGATTTCTTTGAGACATCAAAGTTTGGATGGAAAATTTTGATTGAGCAGTTGGTTTATTGCCAACATAACCTTTTATTACGACAAAGACATAGGATTGTTGAGTGTCAGAATCTGAAGACCCCATAACATAAAATTTTAAATGTTCTATTTTTGTCTCCGGAGAAGTAATGTTTTTATAAGCTCCCCCGTTATCTGACCTCTGGATAGGGTCGTTTATTGAACCGTTCCAACGATAAATTATTCTATTACCTTCAAAAGTCACAGAGAGAGAACTTCCTCCGCCAGAACAATCTTGAGTAGCAGTTTGACTAGAAGAAATACCACAATAGTGACTACCTCCAAAACGCACCACTCTAGTCATATCTTCAATAGCAAAGTTTAGATTGTCTACTACTGTTTTAGAATCTCTAGCTCTCTTGCTGGCATCAAAAATACTTAATAAGGATCCTATGGAAAAAAAAGTAACGACAATAAAAAGAGAAATGGCTATGAGCATCTCAACAAGAGTGAATCCTTTTTTGTTTTTAAATTTATTTGTCATTGGACTGATACTTGACCGTTAGCTTCCGCTATGATATTAACTTCTCTGCCTCCTGAAGATTGTAATTTAATAGTAACTGGAGGAGTATCAACCGGATTGCCACCATTATTTAAAAGTTTTATATTTGCTTTAGTTTCTGGTCTAAAAAATGAAATACTTGCTTGCCATAAAGGACCTCCTCCAACAAAAAAACAATTTGATGAACCACAAACATCTTTTATGGTTACACCCCTAGAAAAAGTTTTAGTTTCTATAGCTTCTCCAGAATCATACTTCTGGTCACCGTCTCTATCAGCAAAATATATATATTGATTTGCATTACTTTGATTCATATAGATACCGTAGCCCACATTAAACTTATCTCCAGTGCCACCAGTATCTTCTCTCACTCCCAAACTATAAATTTGAGCTTGGCGTATCATCAAAACCATTTCATAAGCTTGAGTATTGACAGATAGTTGGTCACTCCATTTGTTTTGTTGAAAAATGAGAACCGCCATCATAATAGTAGCAATAGACATCACCACCATCAGCTCAATGAGAGTAAAACCTTTTTTTTTAAAAAATGTTAAAAAATTCATGAATTTGAAATATATCAAGATTAAAATAAAAACTTATTATTATCCCTGTTGATAAAAATGGCCCAAAAGGTATTTCAGACTTAATTGTAAAATTATTATTAAGTAAAGGCAAATTTAAATGAAGCTTAAGGTATTTTAAAGAGAGAGCTATTAAAGAAAAAACTGCCCCTATCCAAAAAGATAAAATAACAGCAGAGAGACCTTCTACAAAACCCAAGAAGAATCCCAAAACTAAAATATATTTAACATCGCCAAAACCGAGCCATCTCCCTTTTGAACCAATAAAAATTAAAAGAAAAGGTAGAGCCAAAATTATGCCCGATATTAGAGACACAAAATACGAAATAGGAGAAACTGAATTAATAATTATAAAGTATAAATTATGCAAAAAGGCGAAACCAAATAAAAAAATAAGAAAAGAGTCAGGGATAATAAAGTGTTTTAGATCGTATATAGAAATAAGAAGGATAGTGGCGAAAATAGTAGTTAGTAGTAAGTAGTTAGTAATAAGTAGTAAGGAAAAATCAAAACCAAAAAAACCTGATTTTAGAGCAGCTATTACAGACAAAAAACCCATCAATACTTCAACTATCAAAGTCTCTCTAGAAATTTTACTCTCACAATATCTACACCTCCCTCTTAGAAACAGAAAAGAAAATATAGGAAAAAGGTCTTTATTTTTGAGTTGAACATTGCAAGAAAAACAAATTGACCTGCCTTTAAAAAAAGGAAGTCCAGTATTGTATCTATTTACAATCACCAAAATAAAGCTTCCTAAAGCTGCTCCAAATAAAAATACGACTAATCCAAAAATATATTGCATTTATTAAATTATAACACATCCCATATTCAAGCATTCAAATTTCAACATAACGGAAAACAAAAACACCCAAGAAGGGTGTTTTTGATTAAACGAAGTGATGTAAATTATTAGTTACAATTAGCATCACCAGAACCTATGCTCAAACTTGTAGTTTGTATTGAATTACCACTACTATCTACACACCATCTGGTGTTAGCTGGAGATCCTGGAAGCAAAGCGGTCATCGCCCAAGCAGAACCAGTAGAAACACACATCAAAGTAGCCCCATTTGGATAATTTGCTTGAGTAGCGTAAGTAGCCATACTTGAAGCAGTATCAGCAAACATACCAGCAGTACAACTGGTCCCAGCTGTTCCATAACTGTTGTTGGTATCATAATATAATTCAGCTGCTGCTCTAGATCCAGCCAATTGAGCTTTGACTTTAGCATCATTGCCTCTACCTCTAGCAGTATTTAGAGAAGCCAAGACAACTGATGACAAAATACCAATAATTGCAATAACAACGAGAAGTTCTATAAGTGTAAAACCTTTATTTCTTAATTTAAACATAATTTTTAAATAATTAATTAATACTCTCTCGAGAGAGAAGCTTGATGAAATCGACCTTATTTTTAATTTCAAGCTTTAATCTATTATAAACAAACGGTATTTTTTAGTAAATTAATGTGTGGATAACGTATTTTTAATTTATGGACAGAAAGTGCCACTAGTTGGAGTGCCAGCAATCATTCTTGAAGAACCCTTATTATCTACACACCAGTATTCATTGCCAGAATACAGAGTGGCTTTAAGAGCATAAGCCGAATCAGTAGCTCCACAAAACAATTGAGTAAAATCAGGCAAATTACCAGCTGCTATATACAAACCAGGAGTCCCATTTGCAGAAGAGACATCATTAAATATACCTGAAGTGCAAGAATTAGTAGCTGGAGTATAACTATTTGGAACTTGATTGCCAAAATATATTTCGGCGGCCGTGCGAAAACTAGCAAGTTGTTGTTTTATTTTTGAGTCATAAGCTCTAGCTCTTGAATTTGAAATACTAGACAAAATAATAGTAGACAAAAGTCCTATAATGGTAATAACTATGAGTAACTCAACAAGTGAAAATCCCCTAGAGGAATTAAAAATTTGTTTCTTCATCCCGTTAGAAATTTAGCTTCTAAAAATTTGGTATTTAATTTTAAGTATATTATATATTTCATGGTATTTCTAACTGGATCATGATACTGCTCCAGCAATATTATAAATAGGCATTAAAACTGACGCTAATAATATACCAACACCGACACCTAAAGCCACAATCATCACTGGCTCTATTAAACCCACCAAAGTATCCACCGCGTTGATAACTTCTCTTTGATAAAACTTTGACATAGTTTTCAATATTTTTCCCAACTCTCCCGTTTCTTCTCCCACTTTTACCATCTGGGTCAAAATACTTGGAATCTCTTTTTTGTCACTTAAAGCCACAGAAAGAGCTTGACCCCCTTTGACCTTAGTGGCCGCTTCATTTAAAATTTCTTTATAAATTTCATTATCTATAATAGAAGCAGTAACTTCAATGGCCTTTAGCATTGGGATACCAGAGAGGACCATAGTGCTCATATTGTCAGAAAAACGAGAAAGATACAGTTTGCGATAAAGATCGCCAACATAGGGTATATACAATCTAGTATTTGAAATCCACCGACTACCCTCTTCTGTTTTGCTATACCAAATCAGACCCATTATTGCGCCTATAAGACCAATTATCATCAGTGCCCAATTTTGAGTAAACAAATCACTGACCCAAAATACAATCTTGGTGTAAAAAGGAATTTCAGCACTAGAATCTTTTATGATAACAGAAATTTTTGGCACAATGACGGTAAACATCAAAACCATCACCGATATAAAAGTAAATATCACGAAAGCTGGATAAATAAGAGCATTTTTAGCTTTAGAGGACACTTCATACGTGCGGTCCATATAATCAGCCAAATAAGCAAAAGTTTGGTCTATATGACCAGATTCTTCTCCGGATTTAACCATATTGACATAAAAATCTGAAAAAACATCAGGATGCTTAGAAAGAGCTGATGATATAGAAGAACCGCCCTGCAAATCATCAACTATCTCTAAAAGATGTTTTCTTAAAGTTATATTTTCAGCTTCAGTGCCGATAAGTTTAAAAACTCGAAGAGCCGAGACTTGAGCTTCAAAAAGAGTAGACATCTGTCTTGAAAGAATGACCACTTCTTTATTAGAAACCTTATTAAAAAATGGAATTTTTCTAAAAATATCATCACTCTCTTCTTTTGGTTTGATTGACAACACCGCCAAACCTTTTGCCTGCAAAGCAACAATAGCAGAATCCATTTTAGAGGCCTCCATACTTCCTTCTCCTCTTTCTCCATTTTTATTGATTGTTTTATATACAAAAAGCATAGTTATAACATTTTTTCTAAAGCTCGCGTATTGGTTGAATAAAGATAAGCGTTTTCAATAGTAATCTCACCTTTATTTACTTTTTCTATCAAGCATCTATTGAAGTCTATCATACCCTCTTGTGAACCAGTTTCAATCATAGTATTTAATTCATGAGTCCTTTTATCTCTTATAAGATTTGAAACGGCGACATTATTTACTAAAAGTTCATAAGCAGGAATAAGTCCTCCTGATATTCTAGGAATAAGTCTTTGAGAAAAGATACCAGACAAAGAAGATGACAACTGGATGCGAACCTGATTTTGTTGATTGGCGCTAAACGAATCCAAAATACGGTCAATTGTTTGGGCAGCATTGTTGGTATGAAGAGTAGAAAAAACCAAATGTCCCGTCTCCGCCGCCGAGACTGCAGTAGAAATGGTATCAGCATCTCTCATTTCACCAACCATAATAACATTAACATCAGCTCTAAATGAATCATGCAAAGCAGAAGCAAAAGAAGGAGTGTCCAATCCAACTTCCCTTTGATGAATGATAGATTTTTTAGCTTCAAATAAATATTCTATCGGGTCTTCTATGGTAATAATATTTTCCAATCTTTCATTATTTATACTTTCTACCATAGAGGCCAAAGTGGTTGACTTACCATGTCCAGTCGGACCAACCACCAAAAAGAACCCCGATTTTAATCTTGTAAAATTTATTAGTTCGGCTGGTAGATTTAATTCGTTCAAAGTCGGTATCTTCTTGGGAATACGTCTTAGAGCTATACAAAGTCTTTGTTGGTCCACAAAAATATGAGTTCTAAATCTGTTTTCTTTATAACTATAAGAAAGGTCAGCGCTTTGAGAAGTTTTGAAAGATGTTTTTTTAATATCAGAGAGTATTTTATTTACAATACTTTCCATCATTACTTTAGTAAATTTTGGATACTTCAATAGTGGTATGAGTTGCCCAGAAACTCTAATATGAGGATTTCTCTCTTCGGATATATGCAAATCTGAAGCTCCCTCCCTAATTACAAGCTCTATAAGTTTGTCTAGATCATTCATATTAAAAATAAAAATTAATTTTTTGAATTTTTTATAATATTTACAATTTGCTCCACTACTTCAGAAGGAGTGGCTGATGCTTTGACTATATAACCAGCGACATCAAATCTTTTAGCCGAACTTATGTCTTTTTCGTCACTTTGGTTTGTAAGCATCACTACAGGTATCCCTTCTCCCAATTTATCAGTATGCATCTTCTCCAAAACCTCTATCCCACTCATATCTGGCATTACAATATCTAAAAGAATAAGATCTGGCTTTTCTCCCGCTTTTAATTTTTCTAATAAAGAAACTCCTGAGGAACAAATTTCTGTTGCAATACCGCTATTATTAAACTTGGTGGCATACATAGTCGCTAAAAAATCATCATCGTCCACTAATATTATTTTATATTTTATTTCTTCAGACATAATATTATTATACATTGACTCAAATTATATCGCCACTTTATAAACTATTATATTCTTCAAAAGGAATCACTTTATTAAAAACTTTTATCAAAGCATCGTCTTTCATAGTAAACATACCCTTAGACCTAGCGTATTTCCAGATTTCTTGTTCAGTTGGATTTTTGAGAATAATTTGCTCCATCTCTTTGTCTATTTTAAGCACTTCCATAACCGCCACTCTGCCTTTGACACCACTCGGACAATTTGGGGCTGGAGAAATTTCAAAAACCTCTTTTCCAATTGGGATTTCTTTTCTAAATTCTGCCGGCAAATCTTCAAGTTGCTTAGTTATCATCATCTGAATACTAGCATCAACTTTAACAGGCCTTCCAGCTCCTTCACAAAACGACCTAGCTAAACGTTGAGCAATAGTAAGCGCCAAAGTAGGTGCAATAAGATAAGGGTCAACACCCATATCAATAAGACGAGGAATGACTCCAATGGCAGTATTGGTGTGAATAGTAGAAAAAACCAAATGCCCCGTCAGAGCGGCTTGTATAGCCAATTGAGCTGTTTCTTTGTCTCTAATCTCACCGACCATTATGATATCGGGATCTTGACGCAAAGTAGTGCGGAGACCAGAAGCAAATGTATAACCTATCTCTGGCATAACTTGAGACTGGCTCATACCTTCCATATTGTATTCAACAGGGTCTTCAAGTGAAAGGACATTTTTATGCTCTTTATCAACTTCATTCATCATAGAATATAAAGTGGTAGATTTACCTGACCCCGTAGGTCCAGAAATAAGTATAAGCCCGTAAGGTAATTTTATGGCTTCCATAATTTGTTCTAGATTTCTTTTACTCAAGCCAAGTTCACTCAATTTTTTGATGCCTTTTTCTTGGTCTAAAATACGAATAACCACTTTTTCTCCAAAATAAGTCGGAAAAGTTGAAACTCTAAAATCTACTTTTCTTTTATCCAATTTAGCACTAAATCTGCCGTCTTGAGGTTTTCTTTTTTCGTCAAGTCGCATATTGGACATAATTTTAATCCTAGCCACGATAGCGCTGTGTATCCTACTAGGAAGGACAATGCTGGTATTCATAACACCATCTACCCTAAACCTGACCTTCACATTAGCAGCGATAGGTTCTATGTGAATATCAGAAGCCCTACCATCAATTGCAAATCTCAAAATAGTAGCTACTATTTTGGTCACTGGAGCATTTTCTATTACTTTTGTGCCTTTATTTTCACCTTCAGATGTATTTAAATCACTTATATTATCTACTTCAGTTTCTATCTTTTTTTGTTTTGCGCCCTCTTCAGAATCATCATCTTTTTTATTAGATTCGGTTATAAATTCTGTTTCAAGCTCTGACAAAGCTTTGGTCACCTCACCGGAGAGACCTTTATATAATTTTATAACTTCATCAAAATCACTTTGAGAAACAACAAAAGTTTTGAAAGGCAAACTAATTTTAGATGATATGAAATTTAAAGCATCTCTAGCGACAATATTGTCTGGGTCTATCACGCCAACTTCCAAAACTCCATCACTTACACCTATAGGCACAAATTGATAGTAAACCGCTGCTTCTTCTGGAATATAATCCAAAACTTTGCTAGTTATAACAGAAATATCAACTTTTTTGACAGGGACACTGTAGTATTCTGATTTAGCTCTTAAAATATCTTCTTCACTAACCCCTAAAGCCAGTAGTTCATCTTCAATATTTTTATCAACAGTGCCTACCCTTTCTTTTATAGAAGAAATATCTTTAGTTTTTATTAAACCTTGTTTTACAAGAACATCTAAAATACTCATCCCGTTAGAGACAGAAAATTACATATTTTAATATGCAAGATCTGTTGATAATTAAAGTAATAATTAAAGCTTTTCATATTTTTAATTTTCGCGGTCTCTAACGGGACTCATAACACTATGTAATTAGTTGAAATTTAGGATACTTGAAAATGGATTTTCTCTTCCAACAGGCAAAGATATGAGTGGCGTTTCAATACTTTTGAGAGATTTAAATTTAACATCTTCTACTATATCTAAATTAAAATTTATTGTCTCTACTTGTTGTAAGATACCTTCAACTCTAACACTAGCAACAATATTTTCATTAGCAGAGAAATCATCAACATCGGGAGATACAAACATCACTTTATAAAATACAACTAAAAGCCCTATCAAAATTATGGCTAAAATAGATGTTCGTTTATTTTTTAAATTTTTCATCATTACTATGATTTAAGCCAATAAGTTTCAAATTCAACCTCATAGATATATTCTTTTTTCTCACCTGTGGTTATTTTTATATTTCTTATGTCCAAGATGCGTAAACTTTTTTCTAAATCGTCTGTAAAATTCTTAAAATTAGGGTATGAAGCAGAAAAGGAAAAATTAATAATTGCCGAATCAAACATAGTCTCTGATTGCTCCTCTCCTATAGATTCACCACTAGAAGGGCTAGTTTTCCTATAAGAGGTCTTATCTATCACAATATTATATTTTGAGGCCACAGAACTAATTTGAGAAACTAACCTTACAAAATTTAGAGAATTTGGCAAAACAGTATCTATATCTTTTTTATCTTCAGCAGATATTTTGTTAAATTCAGTCAACAATTCATTCTTTTTGTTTTCAATATTATTGACCATTTCTAGCGATGTCTCGTATTTTTCCTTTTCATCCATAAGGATAGAAACCTCTCCCATTGAAGGATAAACAAAAGCATATCCTACTGATAAAGCCAATATTATGTATGCGATTATTGAAATACTACTCATTTTCTAAAATGTTATTAATTTCTGCGTCTATATTGTCAATCTCATTTTCTATATCAACGATGCCCGCGTCAATCTCTGTATTTTCAAGTCCAAAATCTTCGGTATTTTCAATGTCACTAACTGGAACAGAATAAATAGAAAGTTGAGGATTAACTAAAATATTTAAATCAAAAGAAATAAAACCTTTTTCTGCTAAAGATAAATTTGAAAATGAAACTGAATTAAAATTTTCATTTTTTAAAAATATATCTTCTTGTAAAGCGATAGCAGCATAACTGCTAGATTCACCTTTTAAAACAACGCTTAAATTACCATTTTCTATATTACCATAACTAAGGTCAATAAAATGAACCGAGCCAACAGTGGAAGCCGCTAATTCGTCTAAAAAGTTTGAAACTACTTGATGTTTGAAGACAATAGATTTGACTAAGTCTAGTTTTTTACTAAATTGGTCCATTTCATTTATTGTTTTTTTGTCTATATTTTTTTCGGCTTCCATCAATTGAGATTGAAGATTTTGGATATCATTTTTAATCATACCTTTATAAAAATAAGTGCCTCCAGCCGCCACAATTGAAACAACAAACAAAGATACAGCCAAAATCCCAGCTATGCCAGTCTTTTTATTTTTAAATACTTCTTCAGTAGTCGATCCTTTTGGTATAAATGATGATTGAAAATTTGATGCCATAATATTTACCTTAATTATACTCTATAAATATAGGCAAGTGTAAATTTTTTATGTTGATTACTTTTTTATAACACCTATTATCATTCTCACATCACTTTAAAGTTCCGAGAGGCACCTCAAGGCGACGCCGACAGAGACAGTAAACTCTGGACCAGTCACTTTCAATATTTCTTCCAGAAAAGCTGGAGTTTCTACTTTTTCAAAAGGGTCTGCTGATATGACTTCTACTTTAAAATTTTGAGCAGCCAAATCTCTAAAACCCTTAAGAGCCGACCCGCCACCAGTTAGAAAAATAGATTTTACATTTTTATTTCTCTTTTTTTGAAAATCAAACAAAAAACTATTGGCTTCAGCAAAAATGCTATCAGAAACCACTAAGACAGTCTCCGAAAGGTCTATCCCATCTACAGTTTTACCCATTCCAACAGATCTTTTAATAACTTCCGCTTCTTCTACGGAAATATTTAAAACCCTAGCTATATTTAAAGTTATATCTTGAGAGCCCTTGTTTATAATATGTGAATTTTGGACCAATCCTCTATCTACTGTGTATAATTTTGTAGTTGATGCTCCCATATCAAGAATCATAATAGGACCTTGAACTCCTTCAAGAATGGCTCTTATAGAACTAAACACTTCTATTTCAAAAAACTTGGCGTCAAGCTCTGTCTTTGAAACCACTTCTTTATATTGATTAATAATATTATTGTGAATAGCCACAAGAAGAATATCTATATTTTTTACTTTGTCTTTATCTTTATCTTTATTTTCTTCCGAAACTTCTTCTACTACTTCAGACCTTGGTATCACAGACCAATCAATAGTAACATCTGATATTGGCACTGGTATATATTTACGAGCCTCTATCGGTATCATAGAAGCCAACTCCTTCTGTCCCACATTAGGCATTTGAATAACAGAGAGTAAACTAGCCCTAAAAGGTATCGCCAATCCGCAAGTGCGAGTAGTGATAGCTACTTCTTTTTCATTAAGAAGGTCATTTACTGCTTGAATTATTTTTTCAACATTTAAATTAGTAGATTGCCCGACAGAAACCCCGCCATAAGGACCTAAAGAAAGTTCTCCGTAAGTTTCTAATATGGCTTTGTTTCCTTTTTTTTTAAGTTGCACTACCTTGATAGAAGAAGAACCTATATCAATACCTAAAGCGCTTGTATTTTTCTTTTTTAAAATATCAGAAATAAAACTCATATGATTATAAATTCTCTTCAATTAAACTATAATTATATCACAATGCGTATACTAAAGTCAGCTATAAACTGGATAAAAAAATTGTGGGAAATATTTCTCCAAATTCTTATACCGCCAGACATCAAAATCCAAAAGCTTTTAAAACTTTCTGTTGGAGAGATGCGAGATTTATTACCCAAATCTCCTGTCAATTCAAAAGATATTTTTGTCTTGTTTGATTATAGTCACAAAATAGTGAGGTTAATAATAAAATCCATAAAATATAAAAATAATACTGATATTAAAAAAAGGATTGCTATCTATTTATACGAAGAGCTGATGGTTATCTCTTCTGAAATTGCTCTTTTTGAAGGAACCTTACCTATTTTAGTGCCAATGCCGATGAGCAAAAAAGAAAAAAGAAATAGAGGTTTTAATCAATGTGAAGAAATTTGCAAAGAAATAAAAAAATTAGCTGGTGACAATATAAAAATCTCTTACAATACTTTAAAAAAAGTAAGAGAAACAGAGAGGCAGACCAAATTAAGTCGGGAACAAAGGTTGGAAAATGTTGAAGAAAGTATGTGCGCGTTTTTAAGGAGCGAAGCGACTATAAAAACGCAGCATCCTGAGCGAAGCGAAGGAAAGCGCACCGTTATAGTTTTAGACGATGTTTACACCACCGGCGCCTCTCTATCCGAAGCCCGCCGCGCCCTCACTTCCGCCGGCGCGCGCCGAGTCATCGGACTTTTTATCGCACATTAAATTTCGATACCCAAAGTATTCTTGAAATGGTCCGCTCCAACCAAAAATTCTCATTCTTCTTACAAACTTGATCCATGATATCGGACCTAATTTTGACATAAAGTTAAACTTTTAAACGAACACTTGGAGCCTTAAAATTTGGGATAGTGAGATTTTTCTTTAATCTCAAAATTAACCAGCCTTCAATGGTATTGATCAGATTGTATCTGCATTCTTCAAGAGTTTTTCCGGTAGCCCAAACACCACGCAAATCTTTTATTTCCGCGTAAAATTTTTTTCCTCCATCTATCATTTCGTACTTGGCTTTACCTAAGTAATTTTCAATATAATTTTGAATCATAGTTCTATTATAACACGAATTAAAAATAAAACATCTGTTTTTTAATTGTTTCGAATATGTTTTCTTTCATAAATATTTATTTCCCAGATTTGGTTCTGCTACCGATTTCCTTTTGCCCGATTGTGTGTTTTGCAGAGCATCTGACAATTTTTAGCTGAAGTCGTGCCACCCTTGCTCCAAGCCGAAACATGGTCGGCATCCATTTCGCTTAAGCTCCAAATTTTCTCTTTATTTGCGTCATGTCCAATAGCACAATGTGAGCAGTTTGATTCGCTTTTTTTCTTTGCTTTGGCGGTTTGTGTTGCATAAATCGCTTTTTTAATTGCTTCATCAAAAATTCTAACTTCAAGTAATTTTGTATCAACAGAACCACCTAGAATAAACTCAAAAATACCTTTACGGTTTTTGATATATGGATCGCTATAGAGCTTACGCACTTCGGCTGATACTTTTTTGGGGTCATAGGATTTCTTGTGATACTGCTCGTAAAGTCGCCCCCACTCAAGTCCGCACATCTCGCTTTCTACATCAGTAAATACACTAGATATCCAGTCAATGACACTGTTGAAATATTTTTTTAACTCATTAATATTTTTGTCATTGCGATGCCTGCTCATATAATCATCTATATTTCCATTACTTACCCAATCTAAAGCTCTCTCAAAAAATGCCTGTCGGTTTGCACTGCCCTTTATGTATACACTCCACTTTTGAATATTGGCATTTTGACTGTTGCTAAATTCCTCTTTGCCGAGTGTAACGAATGGTCCAGAATAGATTGCATTTAACAATTCTTGAGGGACGAGCGGAACTCCAGCAATGTTGATCGTTTTAAACCACTCTTTTATCTGGCTTTCTGTTCCTTCACATTCATATATGAGCAATTTAGTTTCCAATATTTTGTCTTTTTTATCTTTCGCCATATTACTAAAAATCTGTGGCATTCCGTTTTCGTCTTTGATGGCAAATTTGTCAGTAATAAATCGTCCCACGCTAGTAATCCGTTGTTGCCCGTCCAAAACCTCTAAACTGTTATCAGAAATTTTATTAAAATAAATCAAACCAATTGGGTATCCCTTGAGTATTGATTCAATAACCGCCATTTCTCTTTTCCCGTCGCCTTCGGCATAAATATAATTGCGTTGGTATTCTGGTTGAATAGTGAGCTTGCCAAACAAGCCAAACAGCCCCTTGCCCTCAAGTTCGTTATAGACGAACCCTTCGCAAATATCTTTAACAGTAATGTCAGTTTTTAAAATTGTTTTCATGTTATCTTTTTACTCTTATTTTCTAATTTCTTCAACTGCTTCGCGTTTTTGTTCGAATTTCGATGCTTTTCAGTCGCTGACATTTTGTCACCGACTCATTTATTTTTTCTTATCTTTCAACTTCTTTTCTACTTGCTTCAAGCTTTCCAAATACGATTTCTCCACCTCGCTCAAGGTCTTGGTTCTATATTTATGATACTCCGCTTTTGCCTTTTTCTCGGCTTGCTCATGAGTTACTTTACCGGGATTGTTAAGTAATGCACGACCGGTTGATTTCAAAATAGCATCTAACTCGCGAATATAATCTACCATACGCATTGGTTTGTGCTCAATCGCATTAACTTCAGCAATATCAAAATACGCAGATACAAGATTGTTGAGCACTTTTAATTCTTTAAGGTCAAGATAATTCTTTGCAATCATTGCTTCTGCCTGAGTCGGTTGTTTGCCTTTAAAGTTTGTAAGCCCGACGAACGGTTTGTTGCTGTCTACTCGTAGATATACCACTTCGCTTGCGGTATGCCCGTGTGTGGCAAAATGTATTTTGTTTTGCACGATTTTGAAAAACTTAAGTGATTCGCTTGTATTTGGGTCGTAATCCATCGCAGTGGCGTAGAGATCAAGTACTTGACGATATAAAACTTTTTCACTACTACGAATGTCGCGAATCTCGTCGAGCAGTTCCTTCCAGTAATTACCCCCACCCAAATTTTTGAGCTTTTCGCTGTTTATAGTAAAACCTTTAACAATGTATTCGCGGAGCCGCTCTGTTGCCCACTGGCGAAAGCGGGTGGCAATATCAGATTTTATCCTATATCCAAGAGAAATTATAAGATCAAGGTTATAGGATTTGGTGTTATATTTCTTGCCATCAGTGGCAGTATGTAAGAAATCCTTACATACTGAAAATTCGCCCAATTCACCTTCATCAAAGATGTTTTTAATGTGCATCGTTATATTGGGGCGAGATGTATTAAATAGCTCTGCAAGTTGAGCCTGCGTAAGCCATACATTTTCATTTTCAATCCGCACCTCAATCCGAGGCACCCCATCCGCACCTTCATAAATAATCATTTCACTTTGTGGTTCTTCATTTTTCATATTATTTTTCACTTTCTCATTTTAATAAAAACTCTGCCATACATTCTTTTATTATTCCCGCCAAACAATAGCTGACCCTATTTCCATTTCCCACTGTATGCTATTCGGTATCGACCCATGCAAAACTAAATATCTCCTCATCGCCCTCTATGCCCGTCGGCAGAAAAGAAGCCATTGATGCATCTGTAAGAAATGTATAGTACTCGCCTACTTTTCCTTCAATAAATTTAATCACTTTATCTATTTCATCATATTGAATATTGATTGGTTTTCTTTTGCTATCTCTGTGAGCTACCCATTTATCACGAAGGAGTTTTATTTTCGCTGTTTCTTTTAGGAGGTCAAACTTATCAGAATTAATTTTCTCCCAAGAAAACTTTTCTTCTCTCTCTTTGATTTGTTGTTGAAAATGGTTCTTTATAAATGCATCAGCTGCTGTTTTACTCATTTCAGTAATTAATTTTTTGTTAAGTTCTCCCGACTGTATAATTTCTTCATAGGAAACAAGTATGTCATTAAGCAATGCCACAAAACTATCTACGGGTTTATCTTCTACTAACCTTGAAACGGCTAGCACTTGGGCTTCTGAATAATTTCTAAAAAAATACTCAATAAAAATATTTCTTTGTTTAAGTTTTGGATTGTTCAATATAATTTCTTTTTGTTTATCAAAGACGTATTTCCTTAAATTCACGTCGATAACTTCATCAACGGAATGTTTAATCATCTTTTGCCACTTCGAAATTTTTTGCTTCATATTTTTACTTCCAAAAACTTATTCTTTAACTTTCTTATGTCTTATAAATATTCGGGTATAAAGCCTCTTATTGTTTACATAACCTCTATCTAACTTGCCTCCCCATTTTGGATTAACTAATTTTGGAAGTAGCCCTTCTTTAACATTATAATCACTTCCTAAAATCTCAAATTGTTCAGGAGAATATTTATCAAAAATACTCATTGGTACACCCATTACTCCTTTATAATCACTCGGAATATTTTTTACTAGCGATACCTCTATTGCGTTGTAATTATCATATTTATCAAATGGTTTTTTCGTTGTAAACTTTATCACTTCTTTTTCGGTCATAAGCTGAAGTGGCTGATGGCGTCGTCCGTGGTCAAGATTGGTGAACCAACGAACTCCTTGAACGCGTGTAATATAAACTTTCTTACCACTTTCGCTTGTTTTGATTTCACGAACTTGCTCCAAATTGGCAATTTTCTCTGGTATCTCAAAAAACATTGCACCGCCATTAACTTTACAATTATTGCCCAACCAAATTTTGTTTTCTTTAAGTAATGGGAAAACTTCTTTATATGTTATTGCGTTTAAGTTACCTATTATTAAAAACTTTTTGTTGTTACTAAGAAGTTGTTTTACGTATTCTCTAAAAAGGGAGAATGGTGGATTTGTTACAACAATATCGGATTGTTTAAGTAATTCTACACATTCGGGACTTTTAAAATCACCATCCTCCTCTAGTGGCGTCCATTCGTTGTGCTTGTTTGCTTTTAGTTGTTGTGCTATATCCTGCAAATCAAAATCACCATCATCATCCATATCGCTCACATTGTTGATGACAAATTTATTGGCAGTTACTTTCGGCCTACCTTTTGGTTCTGCTGACTTGCTCACAACCTTATCTTCATAACCAGGAAGAAAAGATGGCTGTAATATGAGTTCTGTATTGGCAATCGGCGATGGTTTGTAGCTCGTTGTGATAAGCTGTTTCAATCCAAGCTTGTTGAAATTGAGCACAAAATATCGAAAAAAATTACTCTCAAACGGATCATCGCAATTGCAATACACTACTTTATTTTTGAAAACATTGGAATCATAATCAAGATACGCCTGAATTTCTTTCTGAATATCTCCATATTGAGTATAAAACTCATCATTCTTTGCTCTTTTTGCGTTTGTAAGATTTTTGTTTGCCATAAATTAATACCAAATCATACCATTTTTATCCATATTTTCCAAGCTCAAAAAGGAAAAAGGAAATTTGAAGATGACCTTTTGGGGCAAAATCTTCAAAGGTCATCTTCTGGGGCAAAAACCCAACATTCGATATTTGGTAAAAGACGAACGGCTTAACGAAAAGTGAGATGGGGTCGAAATTAAAATTTTCATACCCAAAGTCTAACTAAATTCCATATTATAAATAAAAAAGCAGTGGAGCTTCCATAAGTCTCCTCTTAAATTAAGAGGAGTTTGAGGAGTTAGAAAAATGAAAAACTATTTTTTCTTAAACGGAAAGTTTAAAGCTTTGAAAAACTCTAGTGCTGAAGCTTTATCTTTTAGATTAGTGACCAAAGTAATGGCAAAACCAAAAACATCTTTAAGGTCTTCATCTGAAGTTTCAGAAAAAACAGTGTGTTCTTTAATGGATAGAGTATAATTTCCCATATCATCTATAGCATCAAGAGAGATACCTCTAAAGTCTTTGGTTCTAGGCAAAGCTATTTGAAAAAGTCGGTCCAAGAAGCTCCACATCTTTTCTCCTCTCAAAGTTACTTGCACTCCAATAATATCTCCCTCTCTTGATTTGAAAGACGCTACTGACTTCTTAGCTCCTCTTTTGATAACTTTTTGACCGGTGATTTTTGCCAACCTATCTATCACTACTTCTGATTTTTTTGGATCTTTAAAAGAACCAATACCAGAGGAGATAACTACCTTCTCAATCTTTGGAGCTTGCATAATATTAGTAAGCCTCAATTTTGGCTTAAGCTCTGTAAATGATTTTTTTACTTTTTCTTTAAACATTTAAGTTAATTAAAATAATTTGAAATTATTAAATTTTCTTTACATTTGATACATGTATAGGCGCTGCCTGTTCTATTATTTTGCCTTTTTCACCCTGTTTTCTTGGTTTTTGATGTAATTTCTTTTTATTTATATTTTCCACCAAAACAGCAAAATCTTTTGGAAAAGACTTCAAAACCGGTCCAGTTTTACCTTTATCTTTGCCTGTAATTATTTTTACTTTGTCTCCTTTTTTGATTTTCATGATTTTTATATTACTTCCGGAGCTAATGTTACGATGGCCTGCATTCCCAATTCAGCAATCTCTCTCGGAATTGGACCAAAAATCCTTCCGGCCTTAGGCACTATTTCGCCCTTTTTTATATCTACCACAATAGCGGCATTTTCATCAAAACGAATATAAGAACCATCTTTCCTTCGCAATGGCGCTTTTTGTCTTACTATCAAACCCAAAAGAATAGCTTTCTTTTTGATTTCTTTACGAGGTTCTGCTTTTTGGACAGAAAACTTCACTAATTCACCAATCCTAGCGTATCTTTTTTTGGAACTACCCAACACTTTAAACACACGACCAACTTTAGCGCCCGAATTGTCTGCTATTTTTATTATTGTTTGCGGTTGAATCATATTTTTTAATTTACTATTACAAAATGTTTATCTTTAGAAAGAGGACGGCACTCCATAATAGTGACTTTGTCTCCAATTTTTTTGGTATTGCCAACATCATGAACTTTATATTTTTTACTTACTTTATGATATTTTTTATATTTTTTATGTTTAACAAACCTACTTACCAAAACAATACAAGTATCTTGCATTTTGTCTGACACTACTGTTGCACTCAAAACTTTTTTGTTTATCTTTTTTGTCTCTATATTATTTTTTTCTTCTTTTTTATCCATAAGTTTTATATCATAGCATTTAAGGCAGTCTTCATCCGAGCAATATCTTTTTTCAATGTTTTTTGTTCTTTAACATTTTTACTTTTACTTCCAGCTACACCAAATCTAACATCCATTAAAGCGATTATATTTTTATTTAAATCTTTTTCTAATTCGGCTTTGCTTTTTTTTGATATTTCTTTTTTCATACTCTGTAATTTACTAATATTTATTCGTTAAAATGGTGATTTTAGATTCTAGATATAATTTTAGTTTTTATAGGCATTTTGGTACCCCCTTTGCGTAAGGCCTCTATAGCGATAGCTGGAGTAGCGACACCATCAACTTCAAACATTACTTGTCCAGCCAAGACAGGAGCGCAGTAACCTTCCAAATCACCCTTACCTTTACCCATTTTCACTTCTGCTGGTTTTTTGGTAAAAGGCATATCAGGAAAAATACGAATCCAAACTCTACCTGTTTTACCTACACATTTGTTGATAGCTTTTCTGGCAGATTCAATCTGATTGGCCGTTATCCTAGCTGGAGCCATAGCTTTAAGGCCGTGTGAGCCAAAAGAAACTCTAACACCACGAGTAGCTGACCCAACTTTTTTTGGATTTTTACGCATAGTTTGCCATTTTCGATGTTTTACTTTTTTAGGAAATAACATAGTAGTAAATTAAAATTATTTTTCATCAAAAATTTCTCCTTTATAAATCCAAACTTTGATACCAATTTTACCGAGAGGCAAAAAAGCTTCATATAAAGCATAATCAATATCAGCCCTTAAAGTCTGAAGTGGGATCTGACCAACCTTTTTGCTTTCTACTCTAGACATTTTTGAACCTCCAAGCATACCAGCAAGAGAAATTTTAATCCCTTTGACATCACGATTAGCAAAAGCTTTTTCAACCATACTTTTCATTACTCTTCTAAAAGGCATTCTTTTTTCGAGACCTTCAGCCACCATTTGAGCAACAATCATAGCACTTGATTCTGGAGATTTCACTTCTTTCACATCTATTTTTAACTCTTCTTTAGAGCTCAATTTATTTCGACTCATAAAACGCAGAATATCATTTCTTAATTTAGTCATTCCTTCCCCACTTCTACCGATGATAAGTCCAGGACGAGAAGTCTCAATAATAATTCTAAATATTTTGACACTTCTTTCAATTTCAACAGAGTTTACAAAAAGCCCTTTCAAACGTTTTTTCAAATAACCATAAATTAACACATCTCCTTTTAGATTTTCTTTATATTTGGCTTTGACACCAAACCAGCGTGATTTCCAATCACGGATGATGCCTAATCTATGTGCGTATGGATGTACTGTGTGAGTCATAATAATTTAAAATTTAAAAATCAAAATGCAAAATTACTTTTTAATATTTTTATTTTCGGATTTCGTGCTTCGTGCTTCGAGTTTCTGTCGTTCTTGAAGAACGACAGTGATATGTGAAGTTCTTTTCCTAATAGGGTGAGCTGATCCATGAGAAACAGGTCTGCGTCGATACAATATAGCTCCACCATCAACGGTGATGGCCTTAACCCAAAGATTTTCTACATCTGCTCCTAAATTTTTTGCATTAGCGATGGCAGAATTTAAAAGTTTATGCAAAGGACCAGTAGCTCTCTTGGTTATGAAATCTAATCTTACTTTAGCTTCTTTTATAGATTTACCCCTGATGCTATCTGCAACCAATCTTACTTTTCTAGGAGATTGTCTATAATTATTTAATTGTGCTGTTATTTCATTCATTTTTTATTTGTAAAATTTGTCTGTATTCGTAAATTAGTGGTTTATTTTTTTGAATCAGTTGACGCCTTAGCTGCTTTAGCCGCCCTTATTTCATCATCTTTCTTTTTAGCTTCAAGATCTTTTTGCATTTTACCACCGTGTTTAACAAATTTGCGAGTCAAAGAAAATTCTCCAAGCTTATGTCCAACCATATCTTCAGTAACAAACACTTCAATATGGTCTCTACCGTTATGAACACCAAAAGTAAAACCGATCATCTCCGGAGCGATAGTGCAGCTCCTAGACCACGTTTTAATAACCTCGGAATCCCCAGCTTTTTTGCCTTCTATTTTTTTGAGCACCCTTTCATCAACATAAGGGCCTTTTTTAAGTGATCTAGACATATTATTTGCTTGCCCCGCGAAACTTCAGTGAAGTGGGGGCAAATTTAATCCGCCTAAGGCGGACATCAATATACTATCAAATAAGCATTTATTGTCAATCCAGTAGTGAATTTTGGCATCGCATAAAATGCGCGGGCACAGCCCAATGCCAAAATCTACTACTGGATCAATCATTAAAAAATAACTGGAGTTATTTTTTAATTCAAGATGATTTTGCTAGTCGCAAAATCACATCCTCTCTGGCACCTTGATACCAAGAAGATAAAGGCCGGATTTGAGGATATGAGCTACTGCTTGAGTGAGAGCAATTTTGTATGGAGATCCATTCGACTCACTTTGCTCACTTAGGGCAGGATTTAGATCAATTATTCTGTTATTAGCATAAAATCTGTTGAAGACACTGGCTAATTCAGTTAAATAAGTAACCAAATAATGTGGAGCGTATTCTGCCCCCGCTCTTTCCACTACTTCCGGAAATCTGTATAAATACCTCTCAAGCTCTGTCGTCTCCCAGTTTTTCAAAGTGTCAAAGTCGGACTTTGACATGTCAAGGTCGAACCTTGACACTTCTCTGGCTTTTTCTAAAACAGAATTAGCTCGCACACAAGTATATTGAAGATAAGGACCCGAATCTCCTTCAAAAGATATAGACTTGTCAAAATCAAAAACTATATCCCCTCCAGTGGCCTGTCTTAGAATTGAATATTTGATCGCCCCAATTGCCACTATTTCCGAAATAGTATCTTTTTCAGCATCAGAAAAATCACGTTCCTTTATTTTTTCATTAATCAAACTTTCAACATCCATTATTAAACTTTCGCCAGTGATGATATTTCCTTTTCTGGAAGACATTTTGCCAGTGGTGAGATTTAACATTCCGTGCGATATATGCTCTGTTTGATTTGCAATTGCTGGTTTTATTTCTTTCAAAGCTTCCAACATTACTTTAAAATATTCATTTTGTTCATTAGCGGTGATAATGATAGATTTATCTGATTTATATTCATTATATTTTCTAATTGCATGCGCGATATCTTTAGCTTCATAAGTCGGCAAACCTTGTTTAGTTACAAAAACTCTAGTGTGAAGTTTTGGATTAAATTTTTCACCTTTAAAAACAATAGCTCCGTCGCTCTCTTCAAACAATCCTTTTTTTAAAAATTCTTTTATTATTTTCAACGACTCTTCAGCAATTTCGCTTTCAAAAAAATAAAAATCAAACTTAGTGCCCAATTTTTTATACAGCTCTTCAAAATGATCTAAAGAAACTTTCCTGCCCCACTCATATGTCTTTAATAACTCCTCATCACTTTTCTCATATAATTTTTTATTTATTTCTATTATTTCTTTTTGAATACTTTCATCATCTTCGTAGCCGTTAGCCCCTAAAGCGTATGCTTCTCCTATGTATTTTGCTTTGTCGCTTATATTTCCATCTATTATTCCGCCAAGTTTTAATATACCCCACAAAGCTTTGGCAATATGAAGTCCGACATCTCCTTCATATGTGTTTCTCTTTACCTCTGCGCCATTATTTTCAACAATCCTAGAAATAGATTCTCCGATGACATTACCCATCAAATGTCCTATGTGCATTGGTTTTAAAACATTTGTATTTGTATATTCAATAATTATCTTCCTTGGCTCGCCGAAGCCTTTGGCGGAGGCTGACTGGCCTAGAAGTGAGTTATTTTTACCAAAATTTTCTTTTTGCTTGTTTATTTCTTCAATAGAGTTAGCAAAAAATTTTTTAGATAAATAAAGGTTTATAAATTTACCAACAATTTCAACCCTATCAATCTCTGGGATTTTATTTTTATTTAAAACTTCTACCAATTCATTTTCTGTTTTTGAAGAATGATTGAAGAATGAATAATCACCATTTTTAATGTCTTTGGGATGAGCAAGCACAAAATCCCCTTTGATTTCCAAAGTTTCTTCTATCCATTTTTTTATTTTTTCCTGAATATTCATTTATTATTTACTATAAAGTTGATTATGGGTACCGATAGCTCTGAAATGATAGCAATTATTTTCTATTTTATAGATAGCTCTTATATCTCCAGTTATATCTATGCTTCTATATTCGGACCATTTCCCAGATAATGAATGATTATTTAATTCCATTGAATATGAATCTGTAAGAAAAATTTCTA
>Ga0209541_10003201_pt1 | contig 30308 bp, 28 predicted proteins | sample RifCSPlowO2_01_FD_184027 | JGI IMG/M metagenome (GOLD analysis project Ga0209541, IMG submission 184027) | Groundwater microbial communities from Rifle, Colorado - Rifle CSP2_plank lowO2_0.1 (SPAdes) (version 2) | ecosystem: Environmental > Aquatic > Deep subsurface > Groundwater | place... | reverse complement strand
TCTCTTTAATATTTGATCCCTTACTTCATGGCTAACGATGGGTATTCCTCTGGGCATAATGTTTTTGTTCATTTACCCATTATACCAGTGAAATGAGATTACAAGATTTGGGGGACAGGGCAATTGACATATTTCTTTATGTGGATAATACTAATTCAATATTAATGAGGAACTGGTATACTTATGGATATACAGAAATATATTATAGATACAGTAGATTATAGAAATATATGGGTAGTTCTAACCGAAAAGAAGTGGCTAGAAAAATCGGTTCAACACCCGGAATTACTAAATAAATCTTTTCTTGCCAGTATCGAGAAAACCCTGAAATCGCCTGATGAGGTTTGGGAAGATTATTCAGACCCTAAAAACAAGACTTGCTCATACAAAAAATACTCCCAGCATACATATACCAAAGTCATCGTTTGGATGACACAAAAACCAAATCAAATCGTATCATCTTTTGAAACAAACTACATAAAAGAAACCAAGTATCCAAACATAAAGAGATTACGCTAGAGCTTGAAATTTAATAGGTTTATGATATAATATATTTTATGGAAGCAACTATCAATACAAAAAGTGTTTTAGATTTTGTCTATAGCTTTCCTGATGTAGCAAAGAGGGGTAATTGGGTTCCTCGATATGACACAGAAACAGACGAATTTTCTCTTACTGCCCCGAGGCTTTCAGACAGTGCTAGAATTTCTTATTTCTCCGATGAAATAGCTTTTTATGTTACCCCCGATCAAAAAATAGAAGGTCTTTTCATTGAATACTTTAGAAATAATTTTATACAACACCATCAGGACTTAGAAGGTATTTTGAGTGGCATAGATCCGGATAAAATATCTGATTCAAATGTTGAAGAAAATGCTGTTGTCGATTTGAACCAAAAAGAAGTTGATAAGGTTATGCCCGAACTTGGGGAGATCATAAAGTCCTCTCTCACTGACCGATTACAACTCTCACCAGTCGAATAAATTCTTACGAACCGACCTCTTTCGATACGAGAAGCGACGGGATTCCTCCCTTTGACCCTCCTTCCCGTCGCTCCCGAGCAGATTTATGCCATAGCCCTGCGCCGAAGACGGCGCAGGGCTATTCCTTTTCAATTATCTTTTCTGTAAAATAAGTTAGAGCAAAGTTTAGGATCGTCGACCAAGTTAGACATTGAGAGGTTTCAGAAAAAGGCAAATTAATGATGAAGCGGAGAAGAGAAGACGTAGAACCGGTTATTGGCAACATTAAAAGAAATATGGAATTTAGAAGGTTCAATCTTCGGGGCAAAGCTAAATGCAGATTAGAGATCGGCCTGGTTGCTGTTGCCCATAACCTTAAAAAGATTAAAAATTATCTAAAAAGACTTATTGATCAGGGCGATGGCAGACAAAAAACAATAGAGTTGGGGACGGTTCTTGGGTATTTATCCGCTTAAGAATAGATGGTCGAGAACTATTTCAAACTATTCAGTTGGTTTAACATCTTATTTTTGAATTGTCGGACGGTCTGAAAATACGTTCGGACTATCTTAAGGATACCGCGCCACTTGCATAAGTTTAAAAAATAGTATATATTATTATAAATAAATGGTCATGGGAAAGTATCATAACTTCGCCTCACCGACAGAGTAATAATATATTCCATTAACCAAAAAATAAAGTGAACTTGAAAAATAGTAATTTTTTTAATAAAAAAATGGGAATAAATATATCAATAATGATATCGGTCGCTCTTTTAACATCATTCTTCGGGCCCTTATCCGCCCTGGGAGAAAAAAACAGCCGGATAAACAACAAATACGTCCCCGGCGAACTTTTGATAAAATATAAAGATAGCACATCGCCAAATCTTGAGTTTTTAAATAAATACGGCCTTATTTCTGATAGACAGATTATTAAATCAAACAAAACTTCAAATAATCTCAAAAAATGGCATCTTGTAAAAATTAAAAACAATACCGATCCCCTTTTAATAGCCAATGAAATCAGGAAAGATTCTTCGATAGAATATGCCGAACCAAACTATATCGTTACCGCTTCTTTAACGCCTAATGACCCTGGATTCAACCAACTCTGGGGTCTTCACAATACCGCTCAAACAGGTGGAACAGCCGATGCCGATATTGACGCTCTGGAAGCTTGGGAAACTGCCAAAGATACCAATCTGGTTGTTGGGATAATTGACACCGGCATAGACTATACCCATGAAGATCTCGCTTCTAATATCTGGACTAATCCCGGAGAAATATCCGGCAATGGCCTAGATGATGACGGTAACGGTTTTATTGACGACATCCATGGATGGGATTTTGTAGGCGTTGGAGATAATGATCCAATGGATAACCAGGGCCATGGTACTCATGTTGCCGGAACAATCGTTGCTATTGGCAATAATGGCATCGGCGTAACCGGAATTAACTGGTTAGGCAGGGTTGCCGCTTTGAAATTCCTCGACTCTAACGGATCCGGGACTATAGCCGATGCAGTTGAAGCAATTCAGTATGCTAATTTAATGGGCCTGAAAGTCACCAATAACAGTTGGGGTGGGAGCGGTTATTCCCAGGCTTTATACGATGCCATATCAACTGCTAACACAGCCGGCAATCTATTTGTTGCCGCCGCCGGAAATAACGCCATAAATACTGATGTTTCTCCAAGCTATCCATCATCATACAATCTTCCTAATATTATTTCAGTTGCCGCTACTGATCACAATGATCTTCTGGCATATTTTTCAAACTATGGAGCCAATTCGGTTGATCTTGGCGCTCCCGGAGTAAACATATATTCTACCGTTCCCACCGGATCATGCAACTTGTGTAATCCTAGTGGTTACTCTTCGTTAAACGGAACTTCAATGGCCACACCGCACGTAACTGGAGCAACGGCTCTTTTATGGAGCTACAGTCCGTTATTAAGCCATCTTGATGTGAAAAATAAACTAATAAGCTTAACCGATCCGATTAATTCTCTTACCGGCAAAACGGTTAGCGAAGGCAGATTAAATATTTATAATTTATTCGATATAGATTCTATTCCACCAGCGACGATAAATGATTTAACTGTTGCAAACACCACCCATAATTCAGCTACCCTCACTTGGACAGCAACCGGAGATGATGGCTTAGTTGGCGAAGCTAATTCTTATGACCTTCGCTGGTCTAAATTTCTTATTGATGAAAATAACTTCAATGCGGCAACAAAGACTAGCAACGAACCAAAGCCATTAAACCCAAACGCCCTTGAATCATTCATAGTAAAAGGATTAGAAGCAAATATGACTTATTATTTTGCCCTCAAAGTGCTGGATAATGTAGGTAATGTATCTGGATTATCCAATATTGCTTCGGCTACCACCGCTAATGCAACTGTTATTTTTTCCGACAATATGGAAAATGGGATTAACGGCTGGACAGTTATGGGTAACGATGGCAATAACGGACCGGCTTTATGGCACCAAAGTCAAAGACGCTCAAATAGTCCGGTAACATCTTGGTATTATGGAAAAGAAAGTACCGGCAATTATGACACGGGATTTAGAAATATAGGCTATCTCATTTCTCCTGTTATTAACTTATCCAATGTTCAGAATCCATATCTTACTGTGGCTCACCGCTTAACCACCGAGAATAATCCAAATTACGATCGAGCTAGAATTCAGATATATGTAGCGCCAAACAGAACCGACACCATGCTTTTAACAACCTCAACAAATAATTCATGGAGTCAGGAATATTTTGATCTGTCTCCATATGTTGGTTCATCAATTCAAGTACAATTCTATTTTGACACGGTTGATACTATTTTAAACAACTATGAAGGCTGGTATGTTGATGATGTTGGAGTATTCGGCGCAATGGCTTCCCCATCGCCCACACCAACACCAAGCCCAACACCGTCGCCAACTCCTCCACCCCCACCTCCCCCAAGCCCCACTCCAACGCCAACTCCAAGCCCGACACCGTCTCCGACTCTGACTCCAACGCCTTCTCCAACACCCACGCCAAGCCCCACTCCAACTCCAACACCTACTCCCACACCACCAGTCACTATCTTCGAAGATAGTTTTGAAATAAATGAATGGAACGGACTATGGACTGAAGACTCACAAAATGACTGGTCGCGAAGTTCGGAAAAGCATCAAAGCGGGAATTACGGAGCGCGATTCAGAGGTTCTGGCAATAATTCTCAATTAAACTCGATTCCGATTAATCTTCAGGGCAGAGCCCAGGCAACAATCACATTCTATTGGTACATCAATAATGCAATGGATGCCAATGAATATATCGCCTTTGACGTATCCGCTGATAATGGCGCAACCTGGACAGAAAAACTGCGACTCAAGGGAAATGTCGATCCTGAAAATTCATGGTTAAGCGTCGGCACAACCCTAACCGGAATTAATAATTTAAAAATAAGATTCCGAGGCACAGCCAATTCATCAAAAGAAAAAGGATTCGTAGATACGGTAAAGATAATTGCTCAATAGTTTTGTTGTAATAATTCCTAAAATCGCTCCGGCTATAATATCAACCGGCCAATGGATTCCGCTAAAAACACGGGCAAATCCCATTAAAACGGCTCCGAAAAAATAAATCCAGCCAAGTTTTCTGTTGTATAAATATACACCCGCTGCTAAAGCAAAATAAAAAGCCGCATGGCCGGAAGGAAAAGAAGATTTTGCCTCATAATCCAATAGCTGATAAACATTTTGTAAAACCAGAAATGGCCTTGGATTGTAGTAAAAAAATCTAATTAACTCTACAAATATAAAACGGGCAATGACTGCGGCCGCCAAAGAAATAAAAAACATTTCTGTGTTTTTATTACGTTTTTCCAATACTGTATCCGTTACACGATCGTGTATTAAATACAATATTAAAATCCCGATAAAAAAATATCCCGGCCAATCGGCTGAAAATATCATGAATCTGTCCAGCCAAATATTCTGTCCGGCCCAAGAATTAATTTTTAAAAAAATAGACTCATTCATTAATTTTTAATTTTATAGGACTTACACGTTTTAATTTCACAAGATTCTTTAGAACTGCGGTAATCAATACCGGCCCCATTCCTCCAGGAACAGGCGTAATTAATGACGCTTTGGAAACAACAGAATCAAAATCAACATCCCCCGCCATTTTTCCCTCGGAATTTTTTCCGTAACCAAAATCAATAATAATCGCCCCGTCTCTTATCATCTCTCCATTTATTAATCCGGGTTTACCCACACCGGAAACAATCATATCAGACTTCCGCGATAATTTTTCAGGACTTTCTGTTTTGCTTCGTATTCTAAAGACTTCGGCTCCCTGTTGCTCAAGCCAATAAGATATCGGCTTACCCACTAGAATCCCTTGGCCAAAAACAGCAGCTTTCTTGCCTTTCAAATCAACATTATATTTTTCTAAAATTATTTTTAACGCTTCAACCGCCGGCGGTAAAATTCGATATTCGACCTCAAAGAATCTCCGAAGTTGAACCTCGTAAAATCTGGCTTGTCCTTCGCTCGAGAGAACATCAACATCTTTTTCAACTGGAACGGCATCTAAAACAGCTTGGGTATTAATATGGCTCGGCAAAGGTAATTCCACCAAAACACTGTCGCTATTGTCGGAGATATTTATTACTTCATTTACCAAATCGTCGTTGCTAATATTTTTAGAAAACTGATGCATCTTAAAACTAATTCCCGCTTCCTCGGCTACTCTGCCCTTTAATTCGACAAATTTCTTAAATTCCTGATCATTCCCAACCAAAACCGCCGCGAGCCGCAGTCTGCCCTGAGCTTGCTTGTTACCCTGAAGTGTTTGAAGAGGTTGAAGAATTTTAATCTCTTTTTTCAGTTTTTCTAAAAACTCCTCCGCTATTTTTCGTCCATCAATGACCATTGGTATTAATTTAACAGATAAAAACCTCCTTTGCTACTTTCGATTCGATTCTAAATCCCTAAATTAAAAAGAAAAAAATTCAACTATCTGTATTTGGTACATGGTAATAGCCCAAGCGATATAACCGATAACCTGACCAAATGATTGGTTAACCATTCCCGCCAGACCGGCAACAAATCCGGTCAGCATTGCCGCTGGAACAAAAGGCAATATCAATATATTGGTCGGAAAAGAAACGATTGAAAAATTTCCGAAATAATATATTAAAGGTGGAGCCACGGCAACCTGGGCAGAAATAGTCATTAAAATAAGTTCTTTTAATCCTCCTATCTGCGGTATTTTGTAAAGTTTATGGTCAAGCCGTGGATATATATAAATTAGGCCGAGAACGGCCGAAAAAGATAATTGGAAACCAATATCAAAAACAAGGACTGAGGGGTTATGATATATCATAACCGCACCGGCCAGAATAATGGAATTTTTCTGATCATATAAACGGCCATAACCGTGGGCAAAAGAAAGTAACAATCCCATTACTGCCGCCCTAACCACCGAAGCCGAAGCGCCGGTCAAAATAACAAACAAAAATATAACTCCGACCAAAATCCAAAATGCTACTCGCCTCTTGAAAAAAAATATTAATCCCCCGAGCACAGCCCACGAAATTATCATTATGTTATATCCTGAAATCGCCAGAATATGGGTTGTTCCGGTTTTGTTAAATGCTTCCCTTAAATCCTTCGGGATATTCTGCCGAGAGCCAAGCAGAATACCGTTTATAAACGCCGCGTTCGGTTCAGGAATTGATAAATTAATTGCATTTTGAAATTTATTTTTAACAGTAAAAATATATTTATATATTAATACCCTCAAAGATTCGGACCATTTTAAATCAACGCTCCTATCTTCAATTTTAGGGTAAAATAATATTGTCTTTATGCCATCTCTTCTAAGATATGCTACGTAATCAAATTCAGTGAAATTTTGTGGAAATTCTAGGATTCCTTTTGCCGATAATTCGTCGCCAAATTCACGTTTCGGAAAGGCATTTGTTGTAACTAAAACTTTTTCATTGTTTGTTTTAAAAACAAATCTAGCCCTATTGCCACCTATCTCCGGTTCATTGTCTATGTGGCCATTTAAAGCAACTTCCTGACCAATAAATTTCTCAAGTGAATTTTCTGTTAAATTAAACTGATTAAAACGAACTATACCCGTCAGCAAAGCAATGAACAGAAAAACAACCAATAGTCCTGCCCTTGAAAAATTAGAATTTTTCAAGGGCAGGACTAAAGCAACAACGCTGATGGCGACAATTAAAATAACGAAGACAAAAGACTGGGAAAAATTAAAAATTGAAGCCAGAAAAACACCAATGATAAAAGCGGATAATAAATAAAAAAATATTTGTGATTTGTGAAAACCCATGTCGGAAATACCTTATCAGAATTTCAAACAATAAAAAAGAGCTGTAAACAGCTCTTTTTTATTTCCAAATCTGCCACCATTTGTCCATTTTTTCAAGCAATTTTAAAAAATTCCAAAAAGAAAATGGGGTTAATCAATTACAAACTCCTGTTGTGGTGAAGCAATTCGGACAGCTATAACAAGATCCGGCTTTTATCATTAGTGATCCGCAATTAACACAAGCCGGAGCATCAGCATTAGTAACCACGACAGGTTCGGCAATTTTATTATTATTTAGGATGGGAGCAGAAGCCAATATCGGCTCATTCTGATTTTCAAGCTGGGCAGAGTAAGTTCCGTTAGGGCCGGCACCGGGACCGAATAGCTCCTCCCTTTCTTCCGAATTCAAATATTTCATACCGATATACCTAAAGACATAATCCATAATTGATTTGGCCGTAGGAATGTCGGGATTATTGGTAAAACCGGCTGGCTCAAAACGGACGTCCTTGAATTTCTTAACTAATGTTTTAAGGGGAATTCCCGATTGCAAACACATGGATACGAGGGTGGCTATCGTATCAAAAAGTCCGGAAACGGTACTGCCCTCTTTAGCTGTGGTAATAAATGTTTCTCCCGGTCTCCCGGTGTCGGGATAAAATCCAATCGTAAGATAACTCTCAAATCCTCCAACAGAAAACTTATGAGTAATGGATGGCCGCTCGTCGGGAAGTTTTATTCTGGTATAGCCGTTTACTTTCTCAACTAAACCGCCTTTCTCGTCTTTTGAAGTATTCAACGGTTGAATAGATTTACACCCATCGCGATAAACAGCAATCGCTTTCAGGCCTAGCTTCCAGCCCTGAATAAAAACATCTTTAATATCTTCTCTAGTCGCGTCACTGGGAAGATTCACGGTCTTAGAAATTGCTCCCGATATAAACGGTTGAGCAGCAGCCATCATTTTAACATGGCCCATATAGTTGATACTTCTTTGGCCGTTCATAGCCTTGAACGAGCAATCAAATACGGGCAAATCTTCACTAAGAAGGTGAGGCGCCCCCTCTATTGTTTCATGTTCAATTAAATAATCACTAATGTCTTCTATCTGGTTTTCATCATAGCCAAGTTTCTGAAGAGCTTTTGAAACCTGGCCATTAACCAGCTTCAACATCCCTCCGCCGACAAGCTTCTTGTATTTGACCAGTGCCAATTCCGGCTCAATGCCGGTAGTATCGCAATCCATTAGAAAAGCAATGGTACCCGTGGGTGCTAAAACTGTAGCTTGAGAATTTCTGATACCATACTTTCTGCCGAGATTTAGAGCGTCATTCCAAACAATTCTTGAATAATTAAGCAAGTCCTCATCTTCGGCGCCCAGTTTTATTGATTTACGATAAAGCTTTTCTGATTCTTCGATGTGTTTTTCAATAACGCCCAGCATTGGTTCTTTATTAATGGCATAGCCGTTAAAAGGTCCTTTAACATCGGCAATAAGGGCTGACATTCGATAAGCCTCACCGCATAAAAGTGAGGTAATCCGGGCAGTGGTAGCTCGTCCTTTTTCTGAATCATACGGCAAACCCATATTCATAAGCAAAGAACCCAGATTAGCATAGCCAAGCCCAAGCTGACGGTAATCTTTTGCATTTTGAGTTATTCTTTCCGTCGGATAGGAAGAATTATCAACCACAATATCCATAGCCATAATTAGCGTATCAACGGATTTTCGGAAAAGATCTACGTCAAATTTTCCATCTTCTTTTATAAACTTCAGCAAATTAAGCGAAGCGAGATTGCAAGCGCTATTGTCTATTGACATATATTCTGAGCATGGGTTCGATGCATTAATCCTCCCCGTATTAGTCAGGGTGTGCCAGTTATTGATTGTCGTATCATATTGAATTCCCGGATCAGCGCTTGCCCAAGCTGCATCAGCCATCCAATCCATTGCTTCGCGAGCTCGCATTCGTTCAATACTCTCCCCGGTAATTACCGCTCTTAAATCCCATAAGGAATCATTTTCAACCGCCCTCATAAAATCATCAGTGACACGGACAGAATTATTTGCATTCTGATATGGAAGTAAGGTATAAGGATCAAAAATATCAGCTTCAATAGAATCTTTAATTCCTGACCGGGCCAAAGCTTTGGTCATATCTTCAATAATTTTCTTACAATAAATAAAATTCTTAACATCCGGATGATCAACATTTAGTACAACCATTTTAGCCGCTCGCCGGGTTGTGCCGCCTGAACGAATCGAATTAGCCACGCCATCGGCGCCCTTCATGAAAGAAACCGGACCGGAAGAATATCCGCCTTTTGATAATGGCTCTTTTGATGAACGAAGTTTTGATAAATTTGTTCCGGCCCCTGATCCTCCTTTGAATATCCAACCCTCGTCCCGATACCAATCAAGAATAGACTGCATATTGTCCTCTACTGCCAAGATAAAACAAGCGCTGCACTGCGGACGTTCATGTACTCCGACATTAAACCAGACCGGACTATTAAAAGCGGCATATTGGTTTATTAAAATCCATTTTAAATCCAGAGAAAAATTTTCAGCATCTTCAGAAGAAGCAAAATAACCATCTTTTAAACCCCACTTGGCCATTGTATCGGCTATCCGATCAATCATCTGTTTGGCGCTATATTCCCTATCAAGAGTATTTAATTGGCCTCGAAAATATTTAGAAGCAACTATATCGGTGGCGGTTTGCGTCCAGAAAGAGGGAACCTCAATATTATACTGTTCGAAAACAACAGTGCCATCACCCTTGACAATTTTGGCCGTTCGACGTTCCCATTCTATTTCATCATACGGATGTGAACCGCCAAAAAGACGAGACCAGATAAAACCTGTTTTATGCAAGCCGTTACCGGGAACCGCATCATTGGTAGTATTCTCATAATCCACCGACTCATATTCCACTGTCTGAAGTTGTTTGCGTTGGTAGTTCATCGCGTTAGAGATAGTGCTTTGCATCTACTGCCGCCATTCGGTGACAAAGACTATCATATAATAATATTTTATTTAATAACTTCGACTACTAACCCGTTAGGGCATCTCTAACGGGATTCATTTTTATAAAACGACCGCTCAAGGCAGTCAATACTGCCCCATAAAGAAGTTTTAAGCCCGCTTAAAAGCGGACTTTGCTCAACTTGAATATAATTGTAAACCCCCTCGATTTCTCTCAGGGCAAGCTACACTCATTACTTTAATTTTAACTCTCCTGTATCTAATTTCAATACCAAAAAAAAGTGGATAAGTGGATAAAATAAAAACTCATATATTAAGTGAGTTTTTATTTAGAGCCAGGCCGAGACAGGGCTGGCTAACTCGCTAAATAAGCCGAGCGGTCTGTAAATGACTGGGGGCAAGTGCCTACTTCATTTTTCGACGAATAAAAGCAGGGATATCAAAATCCTCTTCCATAACAGTCGGATCGACAAATTCCTTTACCGAACCGTTGCCGCCATTGCCATTATTTGCATGAGAAGAAATTGGAGTGGCAACAGAATTTTTCTTGGGTTCTGAAATATTATCAAATAAATTTGACCTTTGCTGAATTATCGCTGGACGAGGCTGAATGGCATGGCCATTATTAAAACCGGTGGCAACGACGGTAATTTTAATTTCACCCTTTTTTAACTTATCATCCAATACCGCGCCGAATATAACCTTGGCATCATTGTCAATATGTTCGGTTATAATTCTTGCCGCTTCATTTATTTCCGCCATTGCCAAATCAGTGCCGCCGGAGACGTTAAACAACACCCCTTTCGCCCCATCTATTGATACCTCGAGCAGGGGTGAATTGATTGCCATCTTGGCCGCTTCAATCGCCCTATCTTCGCCGTTAGCCCTGCCTATACCCATCAAGGCCGAACCAGAGTTAGACATCACCGCTTTTACGTCGGCAAAATCAACATTGATAATGCCGGGAATGGTAATTAAATCAGAAATACCCTGGACACCTTGTCTTAAAACGTCGTCAACAATAGCAAAAGATTCAAGCAGGGGTGTTTTGCGATCAATAATGGATAAAAGCCGATCATTCGGAATTGTAATTAGCGCATCAACTTTCTCCCGTAACGAATGCCATCCGTCTTCCGCAATTCTCATTCTTTGGGCGCCTTCAAAACTAAATGGTTTAGTCACAACGCCGACTGTTAGGGCGCCTATATCCTTGGCAATTTCAGCAATAATAGGAGCCGCTCCAGTTCCGGTTCCGCCACCTAATCCACAAGTAATAAAAACCATATCAGCGCCCTTAAGGGCCGTACTTATCTCTTCTTTGGTATCTACGGCAGCCTGTTTCCCGACATCTGGATTCATACCGGCGCCAAGACCCTTGGTTAGACTTTTGCCAATATGAATTTTTGTCGGAGCATTTGTATTATGCAAAGCCTGGGCATCGGTGTTAACTGCTATAAATTCAACGCCATGAATTCTGGCTTCTATCATCCGCGCCAAGGCATTGCCACCAGAACCGCCGCAACCAATTACTTTAATTCGAGCGAATGTTTCAAAAGCTGGTTTTACTTGTGCCATAATTGGTAAAACTTTGAAGCTCTTTGTAGTGAACAAAGTTTCACTACAATCATGAGCGTCCCGCCTTATCTGGCTAATAAACAAATGCTAACGGCCAGAGAAGACGAAGTCGAATTTATAATTTAAACTTTCCACCGACAATGAGCTTCACCCCAGATGGGGCGGGAAGCCCACATATTGATACTTTGTACTATCATAAAACAAAAAGTAGCACAAACTATAATGTAAAAAATGTGGATAACTTGTGGGTAAGCGGAAATTGTGCAATTAAGGCATGAAATTCTTAAGCCAGTCTGTTATTTTCTTGAAATTATCATTTGAACTTAAAGAAGCAGAAATTTTGTTATTGTAGCTTCCCGTTTCCCGCTCCACTCCCCAAAGAACCGATCCCATCGCCACTGAAAAGGCCGGATCATCAACTATCTCTGATATGCCCTCGAAATGAACTGATTTGGCTATCCTAACCGGCAAACGTAATTTATCTTTAGCCAGAGCCACCAGTCCCGGCAAATTCACTCCGCCGCCGCTTAGAACAATTCCGGCCGGAAGAATTCCGTTTTTGATAACCTTTTTTAATTCATTGCTTACGATATCAATCAATTCTTGAGCTCTCGCATCTACCACCCTGATAAGTTGTTTTTTTGGCAAAACAAATTTCTCTTCGCCAACCAAATCAGAAAGATCCACTTCGCCACGACGACGCATATCTTCAGCGTCAAAAGTAGATCCATAGTCGAGCTTTACTCTTTCGGCTATATCTATAGAAGTTCTTAACAAAACTGCCAGGTCGTTGGTTATATGTCTTGAACCAACTGGTAAAATTTTACTGTACAATAGATCAGCTTCTTCAAAAACGGTTATGCTGGAAGTGCTGCCTCCAAAATCTATACTAACTACTCCATATTCTTTCTGATTTTTGTCCAGGACCGCCATAGCTGAAGCTAATGGAGCATAAACCAAACCACCAACTTCTATATTGCAACCGTTCACACATTTGGCAAAATTTCTTAAATACGGAGAGAGGCCGTCGACTATGAGGACATCGGCTTCTAGCCGAACACCCTTCATACCAAGAGGATTTTTTACATACTCGCTGCCGTCAACAATAAAATTCTTAGAAATGACATGAATAATTTCACGGTTAGCCGGTAAACTGACAACCGATGCCGCTTTAACTACCCGGTCAATATCACTCTGGGAAATCTCATTGTCAGCCCTGGAAACCGCAATTACCCCTCGTGAAGTTTGAGTATTTATATGTAAACCGCCAACTGCTAGATAGGCTTTTTTAACGGAAACGCCGGCCATGGCTTCGGCTTTTTGAACAGCCGAACGGAGATTCTCTATCGTTTCTTCCATGTCAACCACCACGCCCCGACGCAAACCGTTTGAAGTGTTGCTTCCCCAGCCAATTATTTCCGGCTTTAAACTGTCGCTGTTTATTTTAGCGATAATGACTTTGACCTGGGAATTGCCGATGTCAATACCGGATATTGTGTAGGGACGGCTCATTCAGAATAAACTCGAAATTCGAAACAAATCCCAAATTAGAATTTCCTAAATTCGAAACTATTTCGGATTTAGGATTTCGAATTTCGTGCTTCGAATTTTAAAAAATTAATTTATTCAAAATGCCTGATTCTAAATCAAACATTTGCTTTGCTTTGGTTGTCAATCCTTCATGGTCATATCCTAATAAATGCAAAAACCCATGCACAGTCAATTGCGCAAGTTTTCTTTCTATACTTATATTTTCCCTCTTTGCTTGTTTTTTTGCAAATGATAAGCAGATGAAGATGTCACCGATATCCGTAACGACCCATGGCTGATGACCAATGACCAACGACCGGGTACCTTTTTCCAACATTGGGAAGGAGATGACATCAGTAACTTTATTTTTGTGACGGTATTTATTATTTAACTTCTTTATTCTACCCTCCCCGACTAAATTAATGCTTACTCCCATACTTTTATTATCAAGTTTTAATTCTTTTATCCCCGCAATTAAGATCTTCTCAAAAAATTTTGAGCTATACTTTTTTTCTGAAGTCAAATTTTGAAAGACTAAATCCATATTTTGTTTGATTTTAACACGGAATTAAAAAGACCGCCAATTTGATCCGTACCTCTTATAGACATCGCATTATGAAATCGCGCTTAGAAACAGAAAAAAATGATGAAACACGCCGTTTTGGAGCGAGAAAAAACCGCAAATGTACTATAAGTACATTGAGGATTTTTTCGAGTGAAAAACAAGTGTTTCGCATTTTTTTCTGTCTTATGGAGTGCAATTTCATAATGTGATGTCTATGGAGTAGACACGAATTAAAAAGTCATCCAGGAAAGTTAAAAATTAGTTTACTTAATTGTATTTTAAGTACAAAAAAGTGGACATTTGCGTGTCCACTTTTCAGAGTACAGATCATAACAGAGGCGTTTTTTACCATTCCTCTCTTTCATCTGTCTCTTTTTTCTTAAAAATATTCTTATTTTCAGCAACATACCGCTCGAGCAATCGCGACGGTTTGAAGCGCTCTCCACATTCTTGCTCAAAACGCTTTAAATCACCAAGAATATTTGCCAGACCTTCCTTTTCCGCCCAGTGAAGAGGACCTTCAAGCGCCATTGGAAAGCCAATGCCGTATAAACAACCGATATCGACTTCTTCTGGCGATGAAATATTTTCTTCAAGACACAGAAATGCTTCGTTGACCATTCCCAGCATCATCCGGTGAAAACCTTCGGCGACATTAAGTGGCATACGGTTCGGATATTCCCGACCAAGAATAGCAGACAACGGTTCAAGTCCTTTTGTTTTATCTTTAATATAGAAACCGGCACCGGATTTATCGCCAAAACGTCCTAATTCAACCAATCGACGCATCAATGGAGCCGGTTTTGCCCTTTTGCCGTAACCCCGACGGCATATTTCCGCCACCTCGGCGGCAATATCAATGCCGAGATAATCTAGAAGAACAAACGGACCCATCGGCCAGCTGAATTGCCTGGCATAAGCATCAATTTCTTCAACAGTTAAAGTTGTTTCCGTCAGCAAATAAGCAGCTTCGTTCAAATATGGCATTAACAGCCGATTAATAAGAAAAGCTGGACATTCTTTCACATGAATTGTTACTTTGCCGAGAGAATTTTTGGCAAAATCATCGGCAGCTGCAAGGGTTTCCCTTGAAGTCATATTGCTGGAAATAAGTTCAACAAGAGGCATGGTTATCGGGGGATTAAAAAAATGCATTCCAATAAATCTTTCCGGTCTTGTTGTTGCGGAAGCTATTTCGGTAATTGAAAGCGAAGAAGTATTAGTGGCAAAAATGGCGTCCGGCCGGACAACTCTGTCCAATTCGGCAAACACCTTCTTCTTGACTTCCAGATTTTCAAACACCGCTTCAATCACCAAGTCCACGTCTCTAATTTCGCTAATATCAGCAGTAGCTGTTACCAATCCCTTGGCTGTATTCGCTCTATCACTCATTAGTTTCCCGCGGGCAACTGCCGCATTTAATTTGTCATGAACTGTTTTAAGTGATTTTTCGGCAAATTCAGGGATTACTTCTTTAATAACCACCTGTCTTCCATGCTGAGAAACAAGCAAAGCGATACCACAGCCCATTGCTCCGCCGCCAATCACCGCAATTTTATTTATCGCCTTAGTTTTATTTTCTTTTTTATTCCTGGAACCCCTCTCTATGATCAAACATCCGCCCTGTCCGCCTCCAACACACATTGTAATTAGGGCATAGCGTTTTTGAGCCTCTTCCAACATGTGCATTGCTTTTATGGTAAGAATGGCTCCAGTCGCTCCGACCGGATGGCCAAGGGCAATCGCTCCGCCCCAGATATTAAGTTTTTCATCGGGAATTCCAAGCTGACGCTGGCAGACAATCGCTTGAGCAGCAAAAGCTTCGTTAAGCTCAAAAAGGTCAATATCGCCAACTTTTAAACCGGCCTTTTCAAGCACTTTGGGAACGGCATAAATCGGTCCTTCTCCCATATATTCCTGGTCGCAACCGATACGAGAATAAGACAATACATAAGCCATCGGCTCTAAATTAAATTCCTTGGCTTTTTCTTCTGACATTAACAGAAGTGCGGCCGCCCCGTCAGACATGGGGCATGAATTCCCAGAAGTAACCGTGCCCTCATTTGCGTATGAGTCGTGAAGAACTACTTTCCCATCCTTAAAAACAGGCTTGGGATTTTTAGGTTCGGATACATGCTCATTCAGGAACATAGCTGGCAAAGAATAAACTCTCTGAACCCACTTCTGGTCATCCGGATCAGGATTGATACATTCATCCTCGGCAAATATAGATTCTCCGCCCGAAATATTATCACCCACGCTCATAGTCTTTTTGATCACCACCGAAACGATCTGAGATTTGAACTTGCCTTCTGTTTTTGCATACTTTGCTTTTTTGTGAGAAGCAACGGCAAAGTCATCCTGATCCCGTCGAGAAATATTCCACTTCCGGGCGACATTTTCAGCCGTCCTTCCCATAATTTGATTAATCGTCGGATCCACAAGTCCTTCCCATAATCCGTCCGTAACAACATGGTGCTGTAATTTTTGACCAAATCGTGCCTGTTTTAACAAGTAAGGAACCCGGGACATATTCTCGGTTCCGCCGACAAGCACAATTTCGCAATCGCCGGCTTTATAGGCTCGATACGCCTGTAATATCGCCTCTGCTCCCGAAAAACAATTGCATCCAACGGTAATTGCAGGAACATGGCTGGGAACTCCAGCCCGCAAAGCCGAAACTCTGGCTATATTGACCGAATCCGACGGCTGGCAAATATTTCCGGCAATAACCTCATCAATAACAGCCGGATCAATACCGGTGCGTTTAATAACTTCCTGAAAACAAATGGCAAGAAGCATATCCGCCGGAGCGTCTTTTAAGCCTCCGCCAAAACTGCCAATAGCCGTTCTTACTCCTTCAACTATAACCATTCTTTGTTTGACCATTTTCTAATCCCTTTTTAAGGTGCAAATTTAAACCATACTTAACATTTTATAAATCCCTTGTCAAAAATTAGGTATTGTGGTAATATCAATAATATAGAGTAAGCAGAGTAACGCTATGATACAAGAATTACAACATGTTCACGTAGCTTTAAAGAAAAAGTTTTCAAGTAAAAAACTGGTTTTCGGGCGAGGTTTTGAGGCGGCAAAAGTCGTATTTGTGGTTGATCCTCCCACATTAAAAGAAGAGCAAGAAAACAAGCCTCTCACCGGTCATGCCGAAAAAACCTTAAATAAACTGCTCCGTCTAGCCGGAATAAACAAACAAAAAATCTACATAACCAACGTAGTCAAATATATGGTCAGCGGCCGCGCTTACACGCCAAAAGAGATAAAAGCCTCGGTTCCATTCTTAAAAGAAGAAATCAAAACCATCCAGCCTCAAGTTGTGGTTACTCTCGGAACTACCGCCCTGAACGGCATCGGCTTAAGGCAGCCTTTGTCTAATGTCCGGGGCAAAACATTTAATTTTGGAAGCTATGAACTTCTGGCGACTCATCACCCCGAAAGCACCCTAAAAAACCCGGCCCTCCAATCGGAATTAGAAGCTGATTTCCTGAAATTAAAAGAGCTTCTCAAAAATATAAAAGAGCGACCAATAGAAACATAAATAAAAACCCTCGTCAGTTGGCGTGGCGTGGAATTTTATTGTTTCCTTCTAAAAACTTTCTTTACCGCCTCTTTAATTGACCCGACTCCCATCCCTAAAGCCTCAATAAGTTCAAACGGGTCCCCAGATTCACCGAAACGATTTTGAACACCGATGTATTCCTGTGAAACCGGGTAATTTCGAGATAAACATTCTGCCACCGCAGAACCTAATCCTCCATTAATCTGATGCTCCTCAACCGAAACAACCGCTCCGCATTTTTTGGCGGCTTCAATTATAGTTTTTTCATCAAGGGGTTTTATGGTATGGGAATTAATAACCATGCAATCTATTTGCTCCTTTGCCAGTTCTTCAGCAGCCACGAGAGCATTATACAGAAGAATCCCGCAACCAATAATCGCAACGTCCTGACCATCACGCAGTATGTTTGCCTTGCCAACTTCAAATGGTGTTTCGGGCGTAGTAAAAACTTGTGATTTTTCACGGCCCAATCTTATATACGAAGGTTCATTATTAAAAGCTATCGCCATAGTGGCCTTCTGAGCTTCCACCGCATCGCAAGGCACAACCACAATCATATTCGGCTGAACCCGCATTAAAGCAATATCCTCTATCTGCTGGTGAGTTGCGCCATCTGGTCCAACCGAAACACCGGCATGACAACCGACTACTTTAACTGGAGCATGGCTCAAGGAAATAGTTGTTCGAATCTGCTCATTATTTCTTCCGGGACTAAAAGCGGCATAAGAAACAATGAAAGGAATTTTACCATAGTTAGCCATTCCCGAAGCCACTGTGGCCATATTTTGCTCCGCCACTCCCATCTGCACAAACCTTTCCGGAAACTTTTGCTGGAACCAATGAACTCTGGTTGATTCGGATAAGTCGGCGCACAAAACAACCACTCTCTGGTCTTTTTCCCCGGCCTCAACTAAACCCTTCCCGAATCCATCTCGGGTTGGGACCATTTGAATATTCTTGGTATCCAATAGATTGTCAACTAAATAAGCCTCTTTATTGAGCATAATAAAATAAAAAAATTAAACTCGAAATCCGAATTTCGAAATCCGAAACAAATCCGAAATCAGAAATCCCAAATTAGAAACAGTTTGAGATTTTCTTGATTTCAATATTCGATATTGTTTCGTATTTCGAGTTTCGATATTCGAATTTAGCAGACATTGTTTCGAATTTCGTTTTTCGTGCTTCGAATTTTCTGCTATTTGCACATTCCGCAATCCCCACACTTGCAAGAATTATCATGGCTACATATATTACTTCCACCCATACCGCAGCAACCGCAATATTTAGAAACAAAGACAAGCAAGCTCAAAATAACCACGTCTTTAAAAAAGTGATCCGCATCCATCCATAGCAGTGATTGATTAAAAGCTGAAGCCCACCAAAAACCTATGGCCGAAAGTGAAACTAAAACAACTAATCCCTTAACCATGCCATGATGAAAACATTTGCAATTTCCCTCCATCATATCCCATCCCTCCTCTCATTGAATCTTTCTAATCGTTGTAGAATCCCCTGATGTCCTGATTCTTCAAGCATTTTGTAAAAATATTTTTCATCAAAAAACCTCAATATATCAAAACGGCTTACAACGCCCAATAATTTTTTGTCAGAGTCAATAACCGGTATCGGATTTACCCGATGATGCTGAATAAATTCCTTGGCCAGATCTTCAACCCTAATATCAGGACCAACCACCAGCGGATCCTCATTCATCATATCCCGCACTTTTACGGCCCTTACTCTTTGAAATTGTTCTTTTAACATACCCTCATCGGCTTTCTTGCTGTAAACATCCTCCAGAATATTAAGCAGTGACGGTAAATGAGTGGCATAGCTTTGGCTAACCATATCATAGGCAGTAACAATACCAATCAATTTATTTTCTTCATTTACAACCGGAAAACCATCGTAATTAAATTGCTCAAAAAGCTGAGTAGCCCTATCCAGCCCATCATCTGGACCAAGGGCAACAATCTTTTTGGTCATTATATCTTTTACTTTTACTAATTCGTTACTCATGTTCGGACCTAACTTTCCCGCCAAGAGTTCTTAGCTTGGCTAAAAAACTTTTGGCTTGGTCAGCTTTTTTAAAGACATCTTCCGGGCCGGAACCTGGTGGTATTCCATGCCAGCGATAATCAAACTCTATTTCGGGTATTCCTTTTCCGGGAATAGTATGGGCAATTATTATGGTTGGTTTTTCAAAAATTGCTTTAGCCTCTTCAACAACATTCACAAACTGCTCTATGTTATGTCCGTCAACTTCTAAAACATGCCAGTTGAAAGCTTCATATTTTGCCCTTAATGATTCCAGGGGCATAATATCTTCTGTCACTCCGTCTATTTGAATATTATTCCGATCAATTATCCCCGTTAAATTGGAAAGCTTGTATTTGCCGGCAAACATAACAGATTCCCAAGTATTCCCAGCATCATGCTCCCCATCTGACATTATACAATATATTCTATTCTTCTTCCCATCCATCCGATGTGCATAAGCAATACCGGCAGCCTGACCTAATCCGGAACCAAGAGGCCCGGATGTTGTTTCAACTCCAGGAAGTCTCCCTCTTTCAGGATGACCCTGTAGTCGCGTCCCAAATTTTCTCAAAGTTTTAAGCTCTTCAACTGGAAAATATCCAGCTTGGGCCATTAAAACATATCTAATCGGAGTAATATGACCGTTGGAAAGTATAAGCCAATCCCGCTCCGGCCATGTTGAATTTTTAGGATCATGGTTTAAAATATGAAAATAGAAAGCCGTAAAAATATCGGCCATTCCTAATGATCCGGCCGTATGTCCCGACCCGGCCGCCACCAGCTCCTCAACCAAAAGCTCCCTTGTCGTATTGGCGATTATTTCTAATTCTTTTACTTTTTCGTCATGGATGTAATGACTCATAGACTATTTTTTACAAATTCTTTTATTTTATTTGCGATTTCAAATGCCCTCTTGCATTCTTCCCAGGAAAATTCAGGATAGTCGCCTGGATATCGAGTTTCAATGTAGTAACGATTCAAAACGACTAATTCTTTGTAAAAAACTTCGATTTCAGGATAAGATTTTGCTAAAGAATCTGCTAATTTGGCAAGGTCATGTGTTTTTTCGAGTTCAAGCCCAATAGAAACACAAAGTCCTTTTAAAAACTTCTCAATCGCTTGTTGAGCCAAAAAACAACCTGTGGATGGTGATCCTTCGCGACGCCTTAGAAGTGCTTCGAGAGAGCTTAAGTCTTCATCTCCCTTTTTAACCCAACTAATGTATTCAGTGCTCATATAGAATTTTTCCTTTTGTTAAAATTTTCGTAATAAACATATTTTTCTCGTTGAGATACTTTTCGACTTGCTCCGGCTTATAAACGATAATATCTATGGGGAAAGTTCTGGGAAGTAATATTCTTTCTAAATCAATGGCCAGATCCCTTATATTTTTTTTGGCATCGTTCTTTATTACGAAAAGGTCTATATCGCTGTCCTTGGTGGGTTGCCCCCAAGCATACGAACCAAAAAGCACCACCTTTTCAGGCTTAAATTCTGTAACAATAGTATCAACAATATTTTGTATCCCTTGTTCTGACATATATAATTTATTATATCATCTACCAAGAATATCTTCTATTCCTAAAATCAAAGTTTCTTTAAGATGTTCTTTTGTAAGACCCTCTTCGGAATACTGCATATAATAATATAGAACCCCCAATCAATCCTCCAAATACCGCTATTGTCCCCATACAAGGTCCGACCTTGCATTAATTAATCCAATTAAAAGCATCGTCTTGCCCAGTCTCAATAATCTCTTTTTTAACAAAATCTACTTTATACACACTTATTAGTTTTAGTTTATTTCCTGCCCACTCCCAATAAATTATTGGATACCATTCCCTCCAGCCACCTTTCATCAAAAGAGGATTTTGTATTAACAAGCGGCTATCTTTTCTCACTTCAAACCCACTTACCATTAAACCTGGAATAGGATAAATGTGTCCGGTATCGGCATCAACAATAGCCCCGTTTTGACAACCAGTCCCGCAGCCCCATTCCGCAGTCGAATATTTACCGGCAAAACTAATCCCATTATATTTTACGGAATAACGAATGGCAGTCGGAAATATTTTGCCGATGGGATCGCTATTTACGTCAACTATAATGTTTTTATTATCAGAAAATACTGTTGCTGGAAAATCTTCAAATTTGGGTAGTTTCTCCTTGCCTTTAAGCTCGTAAAATAATTTTTCTTGAAATTTTTGGCTATAGGGTCCTTTTTCAGAACTTGTATCTTCCTGGTCATTTTGAACATACAGTGAAGCAACAGAACTATCTCCAATATCTCTAAATTTCCAAAAAAAATATGCCCATGTCCCTATTAATATAGTGAATATTAATAGGATAACTTTGATTTTTTTATTCATAGTTAATTAGGGCTCCAATAAAAATATATATCGTCGATTTTATTTAAAAATTTACCATTAGGCACGATATTCTGCTCAAACCATTTAATATCTTCGGGATCTTTATAACTATGGAAATGTGTTGCTTCAGTCTCAATATTTAAACTTCCCCCTGGGATATCTGCCGCTATTTTGTAGCATTCTCTCCAGGCGTCAATTTCCGATGAAATACCTAGAGGGTTAATTACTTTGGAATAAGTCGGGCTACTCGATTTAAATGATTCAAATTTACCAGGATCAAGAATCACACCATGAATTGTATCAGGCCATGCACTAAATTCTTTCCTATTTAGAACTACTTTAGCAACCCACAATCTTGACTCTTCGACTTGATTCCTCGCCTCCCCGAAGATAAGCCGAGCTAATATCATTTCTTCGGAATCGTCATAAAAATCTCCTGTCCATTCAGAATCATCAATAGAAGGTATCCTAACTGAAATTGTAACACGAGCAGTTAATTCATTAAATACCGGAATTCCATCTGCCCAAAATTCAATATAATTGAAACCTGGTTTTAAGCTTACAGTTCTTTCAAATATTTTTGTCTGACCCCTAAGTACACGACCACACCAAAACCAATATTGATGCGATTTTGAGGCATTATTCCGCTCTCGTTCTCCGTTTATTCTAATTTGCAGATCATTATCATCTGAACTTGATCCTGTATCGGCACTTGCTGTAGCATTCACACTTACTATGCCCACATTGTTTGTTAGAATATTAAACCAGGGCCGCTTATCGCCATCTTCTATGTCATATTTTATCGAATCAATAGAGATTATATTTTTATCAACTTCATAAATTTCAACAAACTCTAATAAGGGTGCTCCTGTGGATAAAAATTCCAAAATTTGCTCGCCCTTTTCAAAATACGAAACAAAAATATTCACTTGTTTCAATCCTTTCAATTTATTCCCATTCCAAGAAGCTTCACCGTCAAATTCTCCTCTTTTTCCATAAAGTTTAGGAAATCCTATTCCATTTATTCTTAACGCGAGATTGTCATCATTAAAAAAAGAGATGAATTTAATAAGATTCTGAAGCCAGCTTTTAGCTTTTGCCGAAACGGTAACGGCATAGATGCCTCTCTGTTCAATTGAAAAACTATATCTAAATTCTTTCTTTATTTTTCGGTTTATATCTTCTTTTTTGAGTAAATTTAAGGCCATATTTAGTAATTCTGGTATCCTTTTACTGCCAAGCTCATAAAAGGATAGAAATAATTCTTTAACCTGTCCAATTTCCGAGCCAAGATTGGCCAATTGTTCAGCTAAAGACATTTTCTACCATCTTTCTTTCGAGGAGTATTTTTTAGTTGGATTCATAATTTAATTACACCACAAACCCTTCTTCGGCAATTTTTTTCAATTCTTCCCTGGTTATCGGTTTTTCGATTATATGAAGTTCGGACATTTATTTTTTAACTTCAGCAATAATTCTCCTGTTAATTTTTAAATTTTAAAGGAACGCCATCGCCACTAAAGAGATCGAACCGGCAACCAATCCCCCGAATGCTGCTACCGTATATCCATTTAAATGCTTCATCTCGTCAGTCTCATCAACAATATTTCTCTGAATTTTTGTTGTCAATATTCCAGCCATAAAAAACAACGAAAACGATCCTACCAACGTAAATATTATTATAGGCCGAAAAATTATTTCCATGATTTCTTGCGTGCCTGGCCTAAAAATTACAGGCCTACGGCACGCCTTTCAGGTTTGATCAACTTCTTCGTTACAGACTCCGGCGCTCCTTCGCCATAGCTCTACTATGGCTCTGTTCTCTCCTCATCTGCGCCTTGAATTTGATTCAAACAAGATAATCATTCTTCATTATAAAAGTTGCGCAACTTTAATCACATGCTGAACTAATGTGTTGGTATATCCAAACTCATTATCATACCAGGAAAATACTGCGCAAAGATCGCCGTCAACAACTCTAGTTAAATTTAAATCAATAATCGCCGCATACGGATCACCGACAATATCAGATGAGACTATTTGATCATTAGTCGTTCTTAATATCCCCCTCCAGCGGTCCTCTTTTTCAGCTTCTTTAAAAATATCATTTATTTCTTCGGCGGTTGTCGGTTTTTCAGTAAGCATAACAAGGCAAGATAAAGAACCGGTAACTATCGGGACTCTCATCGAAGCGCCGTCGAACTTGCCAGCTAAAGATTTAACTGCCCTGGTCGTGGCAATGGCCGCACCCGTCCATGATGGCGAAATATTCGCCGCCGCCGATCGCCCACGCCTGAAATCATGACCCTTAACAGGTCCATCTATAAGATTCTGGGTAGCGGTATAGCCGTGAGTGGTTGAGAGAAAGGCTTTTTTAATACCCAGTTTTTCTGAAAGTATCTGCATCACCGGAGAAACTGAATTAGTAGTGCAAGAACCGTTCGAAGAAATTGAACAAGTTTTCAAATCATCATCATTTACTCCCATTAAAACAGTCTTATAGTCTTCACTATCATCATCTTTGGCTGGCGCAGTTATGACCACCCTCTTTGCTCCGGCTTTTTTATGAACTTCCGCTTTTTCAAAACTGTCGTAAATCCCCGTCGCCTCAACGACAATATCAATATCTAAAGCTTTCCATGGCAGCATTGTCGGATCTTTTTCTTGAATGAATAACATCTCCCTACCATCAACTTTCAACTTTCCACTTTCTACTTTTACCTCCTTATTATACCTTCCGTAAGCCGAGTCATATTGAAGCAAATAGGCAAGATTTTCTATATCGCCCAGATCATTGATTGCCAAAATTTCCAATTCTTTCCGTGTCAGAGCCAACTTAAAAAAAGCTCTCCCAATTCTGCCAAATCCATTGATGGCTATTTTAGTTCGTTGCATACTTAACCATTATATCAGTTTAGCGACTGGGGCAAAACTTCTCCTGTGTATTTCGCAAGGTCCTAAAAAAGTAAGCCTAACCTGATGATACTTAGTGCCATAACCTTTGTGTTTTTCCAAACCATATCCAGGATATTTTTTAGCATACCTCATCATCATTTTGTCACGGTGGACTTTGGCGATTATCGAAGCACAGGCGATGGCAAAGACTTTGCGGTCGCCTTTTACAATGGGTATTTGATCCATTTTTAGTCCCTTTATTTTAGTCTTGCCGTCAACAAGGACAATGGATTTTAAATCCGAAGCACGAAATACTAAATTTAAAGGCGAAGGTTCACGTGGAGGAACTTCCACGGGAATCGCCTCCGAAACAATATCTAAATTAGAATTTCCAAAATTCCAAACAATTTTAGATTTGGAGTTTCGGATTTTCGAGTTTTGTTTCGGATTTCGAAATTCGGATTTCGAATTTGACAGTTTTAAAATAGCCCTTTTCATTGCCATTCGAGTAGCATTATAAATATTTAATTTATCTATTGTCCTCGGATAAGCATAACAAACTTGAAACTTAAAACCAGGAACTTGAAACAGTTCTCTGGCATATTCTTCTCGCTGATGGGCCGATAAAAGTTTAGAATCCCTTAGTCCTTGTAATTTTTTGTGCCTAAGATTAAAAAACTTTTTCTCAAAAGCCACTGCGCAAACAACCACCGGTCCGGCCAGACAGCCCATACCTACTTCATCTATGGCATAAATCAGCCGGTAACCATCGGCAAATATTTTTTTCTCCAAAGTTTTACGAGGCAATTTCATTTTTAATTTAACTGATAAATGCTGAAATTCTTACTTTCATACAATAAGGGATAGTTTTCGATAAAAAAATCAGGATTTATATGAAAATTGTTTATCTGGTTCTTATCAATAGCCGCATAATCAACGCCATATTTTGCAATTAGTTCCTTTGACTCCTCTCCACCGCTGAACATCTCAAAAATATCGTTTTCTCTCTCCGCATAATTTATGCCGTGAGTCCAGAGCCAGCCCCGAAACCCCATCAATACCTGCCGTCCGGCTAAAGTCGGAATTGGATGATTATGCTGATCGGTGGTTAAGAATAAACTTTCTTTTGGAGTATTGTTTTTAACAAATTCAGCTAAAGCAATATCTTCAAAACTAAATAATTTCCAGCTTACATAACTTTCCCTGTAAACCGATAAAGAACCGACTAAAACCATGCCGATAACCATCGGAATAATTAAAAACAGGGACAACTTTTTATATTTCTCCCACAAATAATCGATCAAACCGGCAGTCATAATAATGCTCCCCAAAAACCACCAGATCATTATCTTCATATTATCGTAGTCATGGGGCTGAAAAAGAAAAAGATTAGTCAAAATAAAAAGGCTTAAAAACGGAATATAAAACTTTTTCAGTTTTAATTCGGCAACCCAAAAAGCAAATAAAAAGATATAACTATGCGGGATAAGGTTTCGAGCCCAAAATTCCCAGATTGATTCATCTTCCGCCATCCAGCCGAAATGAAAACGAGTAAAGCTCTCTTTTCCCCAGGGATAGATATAAGCAAATTGGGGCAAGCCGATCAAAGCCACCGGCCAAGCAAAATTTAGCCATCGCTGGACAATATTTTTCCAACTTCTAATATCCTCAAAAAGTTCTATTATCGCCAAAACAAAAGCAACAATAATCATTGAGATGAAAGTATGGCTATGAACCAGGGGTAAAAAAGCCACGGTCAAACCGGCTTTTCGCAAGTCAGCCAATCCTCGTTTATCCCAATATTGCCATAGAAAATAAATAACAATCAATCCGAGGACCAATCCGGGCACAATTGTTCTTTGGGGTAAAATATAATCGGAAATAATGTTGGAAAACCTCAAACAAAAATCTTCAAGATGGGCATACGATTTAGTCATCTCACCCGTAAACTCTTTTAAACCAAGTCCGCTGGCTTTATAATCCTGCCAAAAATAATTAAATCCGGTCAACGAGCCGTTTAGAAAAAAAATAAAAGGCGCAAAAAAAGCCCCTAGCCGGCTTCCGGTAATCTTATAAATCACAAAATACATAAGGAATATGGCTAAAATAACAAACAATAGAGTCGGCCCCATTAAAGCCCACCTTAGGCTAACCCCCGCCCTAACTAACAGAGCGCTAAATAAATCAGAAGCAAAAGGATAAACCATTTTCTCGCCATAAAAAACAGGATTTTCCCTTAAGAAAAAACTCCTTTCCAAAAAATTATTCACAAAAGTAAGATGAATCGCCAAATCCCCCCAAGTCGAACCGCCGGAATACAAGCCATCCTCTTTCGGATAAATCATGTGAGACGAAAGGAGATTGAAGAAAAGCCAAAAGAAAAATATAACAAGAATTAAAACCGACCAGTTTTTTCTCAAATTTAACTTATTTATTATTCCGTAAAACATATAAAGCTATTCCAGCGGCTACACCTACATTTAATGACTCTTTTTTACCCAGCATCGGAATATTTAGCATTGTATCACAATACTTTAAAATTTTCGGACTTATTCCCTTCACTTCATTACCCAATACCAACGCTATATGTTTAGAGGCTAAACTCCTAAACATAAAAATATTTTTAGCATTTTTTGTTTGTTCTAGCGCTATTATACTCACTCCTTCTTTTTTTAATCCTGCGATTGCTCGCCAAGTATTGCGTCTATACTCCCAAGAAACATAATTCTCCGCCCCCAAAGCAGTCTTAGTAATCTTATCTACAAAGGACATCTTTGTAGATACAAAGATGTCCTTTGTAGGAGTTGGCGTTATTCCGCAAAGATATACCTTACTGACCCCCGCTCCATCAGCCGTACGAAAAATCGAGCCGACATTCTCCCGACTGCGGATATTGTCTAATATTAAATAGATCTTTTTATCCATAATTTGCTTTAAAAATAGCAAAAGAAAATGCCGCTGAAAAGCGGCGTTGAGATATATCAGTCAATAACAATCAATGCTTCGCCCGGCCAACCATTGTTGTTGGACGACCTAACATTTAGACTGACCTTCGTAAGGTTCCACTGTGTACATGAGGGACTAATCAGGGTCAGCCTTGCACTGTTACCATTGAAAATAGCGTTGAACATGCAAGAGCAATCTATTGAACCACCTACTGCAAATTGATTGGAAGTATACAGATTAAACTTGTAAACTCCATCACCTCCCTGAGCAATGAATTCAATAGTATCCCCTACCTTTATATGCTGAACTGCGGGATTCAGCGTAATTGGAGCATACGAAGTATTAACAATCGTGGCAGTTGGCCCAAGGGGATTCTCGCCACAACCAATTCCCAAAAAAGAAATTGCAACAGTACAAACTAGAACAACTAGGTTTTTCCTCACTTTTAGCCCCCTTTTCAAGGATCGAACTTCGCTTTTGAATTATAACAAATTAAAATTATAATGTCAAGGATTAACAATTTTCATAAAAAGCCTACAATATAAATATATGAACAACAACTACAAATATCTCATCTGGGCAGGAACAGCCACCTTGGCCATTTTGTCGGTTTTTTTGCTGGTCAATATCCAAAAAATGGCGGATACGGCCACAACAACTAATACCGTATCCTTCAGCGGCGAAGGCAAGATCTTTGCCGTACCGGACATAGCTGTCGTCAGCTTCTCGATACTAACCGAGGCCAAAACATCAAAAGCCGCCCAAGATTCCAATTCGACGAAATCTAAAACGGTAGTCGATTTCTTAAAGAGTCAGAAGATCGAGGAGAAAGACATTAAAACTACTGGCTACAATATATATCCGCAATATAGTTATCCTCGACCTGTTCCGTTGCCGCTGGGGATTGAGGTTCAGAACGCTCCTGACCAAAGTTATCCTCAATATTACGACTCAAACCCAAAAATAACCGGCTATCAGGTCATTCAATCATTTGAAGTTAAGGTCCGCGATTTGGAAAAAGTAAGTGCTGTTCTTGACGGACTTGTATCAGCCGGGGCAAATCAGGTGAATAACCTTGGTTTCAGAATTGACGACGAAGAAAAATTGAAAGATCAGGCCCGCGAAATAGCAATCAAGGACGCGAAAGAAAAAGCTAACACTCTCAAGAAACAAATCGGCATTCGTCTCGGTAAAATAGTCAACTATCAGGAGGGCGGATATTATCCTCCGATATATTTCAAGGCTGAAGCAATGGATAGTGGTGGAGGAGGCAGTGGCGGTCCATCGGTCCCGACTGGAGAAAACGAAATAGTTATCAATGTAACGATAACATATCAAATCAAATAACGGGTAAATTGCAATTATTTAATGGATAATTTAAGCAGCCGGAATCAGACAGTGAGGGTTCGAGAATAAAAAAGCTCCGTTTCTACGGAGCAACTCAAATTTCTATTACTTAGAATGGCTGTTCGGTTATTCTAAAGCCAAGTAATTTTTCCAAAGTCGGTTTTATTTTCAGCCGTTTAAAAAGCTTCAGTCTTTTGCTCATAGAGTAGTAGGCAATATCAACCTCGCATTTTAATATCAGATTTAAAACTTTTTCCGATTTTAAACCGGACCTCTTGGCCGTTTTTCTCAATAATCTATCGCTCTTTTTAGTTAATCTTATTTCAGTCAGCCGATTTTTCTTCTCCATCTTTATTCAACTCCTGCCACAAGAACTGGTTTGTTTCTATCATTTTAAAATTCATGCGTCAATCTAAAAAATTACAAATTAAGTCTTGAGGCCCTATATCTTCTAAATGTCCCGATTGCAGTCATTACAAAAAAGAAGCTTGCAATCGAAAAACTGGCCATAGCGCTTTTAGCGTAGCTTTCTGCCGCTTGAGCAAACTGGCCGACCATTAGTAAAAAATTAATGATAATAAAAGCCTTGTGGGACACTAGGCCTCCCCTGGCTTGAAACCATAAATACGCTCCGGCCTGAATCAAAATCATAATAAAAAATATTTTCGCCATATGGCTATGTTATCAAAAAACTTCGCACATGCGAAGTTTTTTGAGTTTCTCAACTTTATATAGTTAACCAGTAATTCCTTTCTGGCGGAAATTTTTATTCGAACCGCCATTGAATTCCGATTTAGCCTTCGGATCAGGCACCAATAAAGGTATCGACTTCATTTTTTATAAGAAGGATAGAGGTTGGATGTGAAAAAGGACAATATTAAATATTTGAATATTTAAACTTTCCGATTACCCACCTTTCGCCTCCCACTTCTGATCCTTTCTTGCATACTGCAATATTTAAATATTTAAATATTCTACAATATAGAAAGGAGGTGATCCAAGACCAGCTTCCGCTAGCCTTGCCTTGTTACGACTTATTTCCTGTCACCGATCCTACCGTGTCCCAACTTAATAAATTGGTCTTCAGGTATTACCGGCTCCCTTAAATTGACGGGCAGTGAGTCCAAAATTCGAGAACGTATTCACCGCTGCGTTCTGATCAGCGATTACTA
>Ga0209541_10003200_pt1 | contig 30313 bp, 29 predicted proteins | sample RifCSPlowO2_01_FD_184027 | JGI IMG/M metagenome (GOLD analysis project Ga0209541, IMG submission 184027) | Groundwater microbial communities from Rifle, Colorado - Rifle CSP2_plank lowO2_0.1 (SPAdes) (version 2) | ecosystem: Environmental > Aquatic > Deep subsurface > Groundwater | place... | reverse complement strand
GGATTTGCTAATGATCCTTTAAGGAATCGTGGAAAATAGTTATTGAAGAAATTATCCATACGTCCAATATCTCCTTGGAAATCCAGATATACTCTCAATCGGTCTATCTTCCTGCCAATGGATTGGGCTATAATCATTGACTAATTCAGAAAACTGTTTATGCTTCTCAGGAGTTATCTCCACTTCAAACTCAGCTTTCTGTCCAATAGAAATTTCTGAAAATTTCCATGGTTTATATCTATGTTTCATATGTTTATGATACCTCACAGATTAAAAATATCACAAAAGCGATTTATAGGACGCGTCTTGAGATTGAAGACCTTGTCATGTCTATTCTTGCGACATCGGAGGCGGTTCTCACTTCTCGCCAAAAGCAGCTTGGATGCGTAGTCGTAAATATTGGAGGATCCACTACAAGCATCGCGGTTTTTGAAGAGGGCGACGTGCTTCATACCGCCATTCTTCCCATAGGGTCAGACCATATAACATCCGATATAGCCATAGGGCTTCGGGTAAATATTGATATCGCGGAGAAAATAAAACTTGAGTGCGGCTCCGCGCTTTCCAAAAATATTTCAAAACGCGATGAAATCGATCTCGGCGAATTAGGAGGAGGCGAGAGTATTTTTATTTCAAGAAAATATATTTCAGAAATTATTGAAGCGCGCGCGGAAGAAATTTTTGCGAGAGTTGATGCCGAGCTTAAAAAAATTGACAAGTCGGGGATGCTTCCCGCGGGCGCGGTTTTGACGGGCGGAGGCGCGAAAATCGAGGGAATGGTCGAGCTTGCCAAGTCAAGTCTGCGGCTTCCGGGAGCTTTGGGATATCCCATAGGCGTCTCTTCCGCTGTTGATAAGATCAACGATGTTTCATTCTCAACATCAGTCGGTTTAGTGATCTGGGGAGATCAGCTCAGCGAGAGAAGAGGAGATGGATTTGGCAATATTTTTTCAAATTTAAAATTAGGAGATATTTCAAAGAAATTTAAGAGGCTCTTTGGGTCATTTGGAAGAAGATAGTAATTAATTCTCAATTTCTAATTCCCAATACCTAATGCTTGGAAATTAGAAATTAGAAATTAGAAATTAATTCTTATGCCGGAAATTAAACCAGATATAGAGACATTCGCAAAGATCAAGGTTGTCGGAGTTGGGGGGTCGGGGGGTTCCGCGGTCAATCGAATGGTCCAATCAAAAATAAAAGGAGTGGATTTTATCGCCATTAATACAGATGTCCAGGCGCTTCACCATTGTTTGGCAAAAGAGCGTCTTCATATAGGAAAGACGACAACGCGCGGTCTTGGCGCGGGTATGGATCCAGCTGTTGGCAAAAAAGCCGCGGAAGAAAATCAAAATGAAATCCGCGAGCTTTTGCGCGGTTCCGATATGGTATTTATCACATGCGGTCTCGGCGGAGGCACCGGATCGGGTGCGTCTCCTACTGTTGCAAGCCTTGCCAAAGAGGTGGGAGCGCTCACTATTGCCGTGGTTACAAGGCCGTTTTCATTTGAAGGCGCACAGAGAAACGAGATAGCAGAAAAGGCATGGTCTGATTTGGCGGAAAAAGTTGATGCCATAATAACCATACCCAATGACCGCCTGCTTCAAGTAATTGATAAAAAAACTTCGCTTCTTGATGCCTTTACGTTGTGCGACGATGTTTTGCGGCAAGGAGTCCAAGGAATTGCCGAGCTCATAACTGTTCCGGGCTTAATTAACGTTGATTTCGCGGACGTTAAGGCAATTATGCAAAACGCCGGCTCCGCCCTTATGGGTGTTGGAGTGGGAACTGGAGAGAATAGGGCGCTTGAGGCCGCAAAGGCCGCTACCACAAGCCCGCTTTTGGAGCTTTCCATTGACGGGGCGAAAGGGATTCTGTTTACGGTTGTCGGAGGCGCTGATTTGGGCATGCATGAAATAAACGAAGCGGCAAAGCTCATTACGCAGTCGGCAGATCCCAACGCCAAGATTATTTTTGGTGCGGTGATTAACGAAAGCATGAAAAATGAAGTGAGAATAACGGTAGTTGCCACGGGATTTCACGATCGCGTGAAAAAATCCCAAGAAAAATCAGTAGTTTCAGAACCGACGTATAGGCCATCGACATTTTTGAAAAAAGAAAGGCTCGTAGAATCCGAGCCAATGCAAAAACCAAAAGAATTTATTACAGAAGAGCCGGCAAAAACCTCCGAAGAAGAGGAGCTGGAAATTCCGGCATTTATACGAAAGAAGATAAGAAAATAGCTTTTTAGCTTATTAGGGGTTTGCGGAAAGCTAATAACTTTGAATTACGAAACCCTCTAAAATTGTCATCCTCCCGATAGCTATCGGGAGGATCCAGAAAACCAGGGAATACTGGATTCCCCTTTTCAGGGGAATGACAAAAAAGGCGAGTTTTGTAATTCACAGTAATAAGCTAAAATCTATAAGCTAAAAAAATATGGACGAGCGTGCACATATTGATACGGGCGGAGAAAATAAGCCTTTCCAGGAAAGGGTTGACGAGATTAGGAATTTGCTTGAAGAAAATCTCCGCTACACAAAGGTTATCCATGAGTTTACGCCCAAAGACGCGCTGGAACGCGAAAAAGAATTCCAAAAGTTGCTGAAGGATAATCTTGAGTACAGCAAAGCATGTTATGCGGTGCTTGAAAAAATTAGGCGGTGGATATTTTTTCAAAATATTTTTTTTATAATAAAATTTATAGCGATTGTCATTCCTCTCATCATAGCAGTCATCTACCTTCCGCCGATTTTTAAGAGCGCATTAAGCCAATATCTTGACCTTTTAGGCGCCGCCGATGCTTTAAAATAATATGGATTCAAGCTTTAGCAAAAGAGTTTTTACAATAATAGCAAAAATTCCAAAGGGCAATGTCGCGACGTATATGGCTGTTGCGAAAAAGGCCGGAAAGCCTAAGGCATACCGAGCAGTGGGAAATATTTTGCACGCGAACCCTTATCCTGTCCAAGCGCCCTGCCATAGGGTTGTGCGAAAAACAGGAGGTATTGGCGGTTATATTTTTGGAAAAAAGAAAAAAATTGGGATCCTCAAAAAAGAAGGAGTGCGGTTTGATAAGCATTACATTGTGTCAAAAGAGTCAATACTATTCAGTTTATAAATATGGATACTTCAAGCTTTCAAAAAGTTCAAGTAAAAGAAAGAGTGCGTGTTGGCGCAAAGCTTCTTATTGTCGCGGGGATTTTGATAGGAGCGGGCGCGATCGGTTTATCGGCTCTGTTTTTTTTCAAGTCCGCTGATTTAAAAAAAGATTGCGCAAAGCTTGCGAAAGACGCGTGCCTCAAGCAATCCTCATGCCAGGCGATATATAATCAAGACGGGACATTCAGCTCGTGTATAGAGCTCTCCTCGGAGGTTTTGTCTGACTTAAGTGAAGATAAGTCCTTATGCGCAAATACCGGAGGAGAATGGCAGAAGATCCAATACGGAGCATTTTGCAATTGTTCCGGCATTAATAAGGTTTTCAAGCCGCAGGAAGGATGTAGGTAGAATTTTTAATTTCTAATTTTCAATTTCTAAAAAAAATGAAGGAACTTTTATCAAAAATTAAAGAGCTTGAAGGAAAAATTTCGGCTACGCGGAGGTTACTTTGACCATGGGTCTCAAAAGAAAGAAATAGAAAAATTGGAAGAGGAGATGAACAAAAAGAATTTTTGGGATGATCCCATGCATGCAAAAGAGATTTCGCAAAATTTTGAATTATTAAGAAAAGAGCATAGCGAGTGGGAGAAGATTTCTCTTGAAGTCAAAGAACTTAGAGATATGGCTGATCTTGCGAGCGCGGAAAAAGACGCGTCTCTTGAAGATGATATAAGAAAAAAATTAGAAGAAATTCAAAAAAATTTCGATAATCTCGAATTTTTTGTTTTATTATCCGGAAAATACGATAAAAATAACGCGATTTTTGCGATACACGCCGGCGCCGGAGGAGTAGAGGCGCAGGACTGGGCAGAGATGCTTTTTAGAATGCTTTTGCGGTATTGCAATAAGAAAAATTTTCAGGCAAAAATAATAGATGAGAGCCGGGGACAAGAGGCTGGCATTAAAAGCGTTGTGGTTGAGGTTATTGGGCATTATGCGTATGGATTTTTGCAGTCTGAGGCGGGAGTGCACCGGCTTGTGCGCATTTCGCCTTTTGACGCAGAAAAAATGCGCCATACTTCTTTTGCCCTTATAGAAGTTCTGCCGGAAATACTCCATGAAAGCGAACATGAAATAAAGCCGGAGGATTTGAAAATAGATGTTTTTCGCTCCGGTGGCAAAGGAGGGCAGAGCGTAAATACCACCGATTCCGCCGTTCGCATAACTCATATTCCCACAGGAATTGTCGTAAAATGCCAGAACGAGCGCTCGCAGGCGCAAAACAAGGAGACGGCGATGAAGCATCTCTGTTCAAAGCTTGTTTTACTTGAGGAAGATCGGCGTAAAAATGAAATGAGCGAGATTCGTGGAGAATTTCAAAGCGCTGAATGGGGCAACCAGATCCGCTCTTATGTGCTTCAGCCCTACAAAATGGTAAAAGACCACAGGACGAATTACGAAGATCAAGAACCCGATAAAGTTTTGGACGGCGAGATTCATGGATTTGTGGAGAGTTATTTGAAGTGGAATTCACAACAAAATCCCAAATTTCAAGAACCAAATTCCAAATAAATTCCAATAAAAAATTTAAATGTTACGATTAAATATTGTTTTGGATTTTACATCCTATATCTAATATCTGTCATTCCCGTGAAAACGGGAATCCAGAAAAGAAGAATTTTGTAAAAATATGAAAAATATTTTTGAAAATTACATTCAATCAATCACTTCTAAATTTTCACATAAGGAAACAAGTGAAATGGGTTATCGCGCCGATTTTGAGATTTTGCTCAAAGGAATTTTTGAATCAATTATAACGTTACCTCGCATAGACCACGATGCGAAAGCTAGTCAAGGCAACAAACCTGATTTTGTTGTACTCAATAATGATGTACCAATTTTGTATATTGAGGCAAAAGACATTGGAGTATCTTTAGATAAAGTTGAGAAGTCTGAACAGATGGCAAGGTATTATGGATATGCGAATTTAGTTTTGACAGATTACGTAGAATTTCGTTTTTATAGAAATGGTCTTCGTTATGAAGAGCCTATTAAAATAGCCAATTATAATATTAAGAGCCGGACAATCTTGCCAATTCCTGAAAACTATGAGCACGCCAGTAAATCACTGATTGATTTTGCCAAATCGCACAAAGAGCCAATACGTTCTGGTGCGCACCTTTCAAAGATTATGGGTGGAAAGGCGCAAAGAATCCGGGACAACGTGCGACAATTTTTTATCACACAATCGGAGAAAAATACAGAGTTAGTTCGCGTGTATGAGACGATTAAGAAACTTCTAGTCCATGACCTTACGACAGACGCATTTGCTGATATGTATGCACAAACGCTGGTTTATGGCTTATTTGTCGCGCGCTATCACGATGAAACTAAAAAAGATTTTTCACGAGGAGAGGCGCGTGATCTGATACCAAAGTCAAACCCACTCCTTCAGCATTTTTTTGACCATATAGTTGGGCCGAACTTTGATAAACGGCTTGAATATATCGTCAATGAACTATGTGAAGTTTTTTCTCACGCTGATGTTCAAGAACTTATGAAAGAGTATTTTAAAGATGATTTGTGGGGAAAGACACACAAAGGCCCTGATCCAGTGATCCATTTTTATGAAGATTTTTTGAAAGAATATGATGCTGACCTACGAAGGAAAATGGGGGCTTACTATACGCCACTACCCGTTGTGCAGTTTATTGTGCGCTCTGTCGATTATTTGCTTGAAAAAGAGTTTGGTCTTACGGCTGGTTTGGCCGACACTTCAAAGACGGCTGACGGTATCCATAAAGTTCAAATTCTTGATCCGGCTGTTGGGACAGGAACTTTCATCAGTGAAGTTATAGGAAAAATTTACACAAGAATATTAAAAAGTAAACAGGAGGGTCGTTGGCCGGCATATGTGCACAATGATCTGCTTCCGCGCCTACATGGCTTTGAGCTTATGATGACTCCATATACCATAGCCCACTTAAAGCTAGCAATGGCTTTTAAAAAAACAGGGTTTAAATATTTCAATCAGCGTCTTGGTATTTATCTTACAAATTCTCTAGAAGAAAGTGTTACCCAGAAAAATTTATTTACAGGCTTTGGTTTTGCCGAAAGTATTGCGGAAGAATCAAAAGAGGCATCTGCCATAAAAAATAAAACGCCGATTATGGTAATTATTGGCAATCCTCCATATAGCATCAGTTCTTCAAATAAAGGCGAGTGGATACTGAATCTTATCAAGGATTATAAGAAAGGGCTGGGCGAACGAAAGATTAATCTTGACGACGATTACATTAAATTTATTCGTTTTGCTGAACATTTTATTGAAAAGAATAAAAGTGGGATCGTAGCGATGATTACCAATAATTCGTTTATTGACGGCATTACGCATCGCCAAATGAGAAAACATTTATTGGAAACTTTTGATGATATTTATGTGCTAAATCTCCATGGCAATTCAAAGAAAAAGGAAAAAGCCCCAGATGGCGGAAAAGATGAGAATGTTTTTGATATTCAACAAGGCGTGGCGATTTCTATTTTCGTGCGTAAGATTAGCGAGAAGAAAAGTCTTGGCTCTGTCAGCCACTCCGAATTGTTTGGCAAAAGAGAAGATAAATTCAAAATACTAAATGAAAGCAATATACAAAATGTTAAATGGAAAAAATTAAATTACTCCGAGCCTTATTATTTTTTTGTGCCCAAGGATTTTAGGCTGGAGGGGGAATATAAAAAAGGATTTAAGGTAGATGAATTATTTGACACAGGTTCATCCGGGATGGAATCAGCAAAAGACGATTTTATAATTAAATTTTCAGAAGAAGATTCAGTTAATTTGAAAAATTTTATTGAGATGCACACTGATAAAGAAATAGCAGAAAAGTATAATTTAAAGTTAGAAAAAGCTGGTCAAGTGAAAAGCGATGCTATAAATATAAATAGCGATTATACCAGAATACTTTATAGGCCATTTGATGTAAGGTTCACCCTATATACCCCAAACAGTCAGGGAGTTTGGTGGAGACCAAAATCAGAAGTAATGGAAAATTTAATTAAACAAAATATTGCCTTAATAACGTGTAGGCAACAAACAAGTTTTGATTTTCAGCATATTTTTTTATCAAATACAATTGCAGAAAGATGCTCGGTTTCTTTGCAAACAGGGGAAGTAAGTTATATATTTCCCCTCTATATTTATAAGGATAATTCGCGTGTTACAAACTTCAAAAAAGAAATTGTTAATGAAATAGAAAAAATTGTCGGTAAGACAAATCCTGAAGATATTTTTGATTATATTTATGCCGTACTTCATTCGCCGAGTTATCGAGAAAAATATAAAGAGTTTTTGAAAATTGATTTCCCGCGCGTGCCATATCCGAATGATGAAAAAATATTTAGAAAGCTCGTCGCGTTTGGAGGAGAGTTGAGATCACTCCATCTTTTTGAATCTCCAAAAGTAAGTCAGTTTATAACAACATATCCAATATCTGGAACAGATGTCATTGAGAAGCTCATCTACAAAGACGGCAAGGTATTCATCAATAAAGATCAATATTTCGGCAACGTTCCAGAAATTGCTTGGAATTTTTATATAGGTGGTTATCAACCAGCCCAAAAGTGGCTAAAAGACCGCAAGGGGCGTACTCTTACTAACACTGATTTTGAGCACTACCAAAAAATAATAGTAGTGCTTGTCGAGACAGAAAGGATTATGAAAGAAATAGATAAGATAAAAATATGAAAGTAACGCCAGCAAAAAAATTTAGAACAGCACGTGAAGCGACCGCACATGCAATACATGAAGCTCTTAGAATTATTGAGATACTTAGGAAATTAAGAATAATTTTAAATACTCATAAAGAGAATAATAAAGTTTTATTAAAAAATCGTAGACCTCAAGTAATCACAACTTGTATAGAAGTATCGGGAGATGAACTCCAAGGCATTCTAGGGGCAATGCGTGATTATGTTACCTTGAGAATTGCCAATATCGTTGATCCGCATAATTCGGCTTTGTCGTTGAAAAATTTAAATGCCAAAATATTTGAAGATATCTCTAATGTCCCCGAAATAAAAGAAATACTGAAAGCACGCGATAATTGGATTGGGCATATTAATAAGCGATATATAGGCCCCATTGATTCCGAAATATTATATGGTGAAAGGGTTATTTCTATTTTAAATCGTTTGGATTGTCTGGTGAGTAGGAATGAGTTTACCGAAGATTCTGAATTGAAATATAAAAAAGCTTGAGTATGGCCTACATTTTTATGGACGAAAGCGGAGATCTTGGATTTAATTTTGATAAAAAGAAAACATCAAAGTTTTTTGTAATAACTTTTTTGTTTGTAAAAGAAAAAATTCCAATTGAAAAAATTGTTAAGAAAATTTTTCACGAATTCAGTAAACAAGAATTAAAATTTCATCCTAGTATGCTTCATTGTTTTAAGGAAAAACCAAAAACTCGACAAAAAGTTCTCAAATTGCTTGTCAGTAAAGATGTTAATATTATTACTATTTATTTGAATAAAAAAAAGGTGTACACAACACTACATAACGAAAAGCACGTTCTTTATAATTATGTAGCAAATATTCTTTTAGACAGGGTATATACAAAGAAACTTATTCCTATTGATATGCCGATATTTTTAATAGCATCAAGGCGGGAAACTAACAAATTTCTAAATACTAATTTTAAAAATTATATTGCTAATCAATTACAAAAAAATCACAATCCAAAGATTGTGATTGAGATCAAACCCCCGCACGAAGAGAAGGGATTGCAGGTAGTAGATTTTGTCTGTTGGTCAATATTTAGAAAACACGAGCATGGAGATGAAAGTTATTATAATCTTATTAAACAAAAGATAGTGGAAGAAAATCCTTTATTCCCATAAAAATAGCAAAACCCTGTGTGCTATATTTGAGGAACCTTACGGAGCCCCACACACAAGGAATTACTTGCTTAAAACATTATACCATATTCTATAAATAAATGTCAAGAAATATCAAAAATAAATTAAAAGATCGAAATAATTATCTTGATTTAAAATTTAAAATCATTAATTAAAAATTTATGTCAAAAATTCTCGTTACCGACGTGGCCTGGTTTAAATAAAAAAACCCCCAGCGGGGACGGAACCCCGCAAGGGTTTTTTTCGTAGTGATTATTACTATAATAGCATATAATGCATATATGTCAAGAGAAAAATAATACCAGCAAATACTTTATTTGAATTTACCCGCCCGAGGCGGGTCAGCCTTGGGCTGAAAAATTAGAAATTTATTAGAAATTCAAAATTTAAAATTTATGTCAAAAATTCTCGTTACCGGCGGGGCCGGGTTTATCGGATCGCATTTGTGCAAATTGCTTTTAGAAAAAGGCAATGGGGTTTTTTGCCTTGATAATTTTTATACGGGACAGAAGAGAAATATTGAGGAGTTGCTTAAAAATCCAAAATTTCATCTGATTGAGCATGACGTCATAGAGCCTTATGATATTGAAGTTGACCAAATTTATAATTTTGCCTGTCCGGCATCTCCCATACATTATCAAAAACATCCGGTGAAGACTGTGACAACTTCAGTTTTGGGGGCGATACACGCGCTTGAGCTTTCAAAAAAGCTTGGGAATATCCCCGTGCTCCAGGCATCAACCTCTGAAGTGTACGGCGATCCGACTGTTCATCCCCAGCCGGAGAGCTATACCGGCAATGTCAATCCTATTGGTCCAAGGGCTTGTTATGATGAAGGCAAACGAGCGGCAGAGACTATATTTTTTGATTATTATAGACAGGAGAAAATCCCAATAAAAGTTATTAGAATTTTTAATACATATGGGCCGAATATGTCTATGAACGACGGGCGAGTGATATCAAATTTTATAGTTCAAGCCCTAAGAAGTGAAGATATGACGATCTATGGAGACGGATCGCACACCCGTTCGTTTTGTTTTGTCTCGGATCTTATTGAAGGAATATATAAGATGATGAATTCAAAAAATTTTAGCGGGCCTGTTAATCTCGGAAATCCGCAAGAATTTAGCATGCTTGAGCTCGCGCGAACCATTATCAATCTCACAAAAAGTAAAAGCAAGATAGTCTATCGGCCGCTTCCGGCGGATGATCCGAAACAGCGCCAACCGGAAATACGGCTTGCAAAAGAAAAACTTTTATGGGAACCGAAAATAAAGCTTGAAGATGGTCTCGGGGCAACTATTGAGTATTTTAAAACCATCATCTAAAATCATTATTTTTTTTCCTTTCAATATATAGAGGGTTATGCGCTTACTTTCTTTTTGTCATCCTCGCGGATGCGGGGATCCAGGACAAGGCTTATCTTCAAGACATGGATTCCCATTTTCATGGGAATGACAACAAGAAAGGGATAAAGGCGTAAGTCATAATATGTATAATAAAACCACCCTAAAAAATGAGGGTGGTGTTTTTTCTTTTTACTGTTGCGAAAGGACAATAACGGAACCTAGATTAAAGCTTTTTTTGTGCTCCCTTCTCCACGAATTATATTTCCATTCGCCGTTTTCTTTAAAGCAATGTGTGCATTCTGGGTCTTCATTTATATTTCCGCTAAATACTCCGGCTGTTAATGCCTGAATCCAGAGAATTTTTCCAAGATCTAGGAAAGTCTTATCTTCGCTGTAAAAAATACAGTTTGAATAGCTTCCATTAAATTGATCAAATACGTCTCCTTGAATTTCAAAGCAACATTTTTTTATTGATGGACCCAAAGTTACAGAAATATTTTTTGTTTTGACGCCGAAATGATTTTCAATTTCATGAAGCGCTCGCGGCAAAATTCCGCTTAAAATATTTCTCCATCCGGCGTGGAGGATGCCGACAACCTCAAGCTCATCGTCTCTTAAAAAAATTGGAACACAGTCTTGCGTCCGGATAAGAAGGGGGAGATTGGGGCAGTTTGTTATGAGCCCGTCGCATTGAGCAATGCAAGACCCAGCGTTTTTTTCACTGACAATTTCAATTCTATTCTCGTGTATCTGTTGAGCAGTAATGGTTTTTTTTGGATCAACATTTTTGCACAAGCGTAAGACATATAAGTTGATATTTTTGAGGATATTTTCATCAGTAATGCTTGACGTTCCCATTGGACCGTCAGAAGCCGTAGATGTGCCAAAAATAAGTTTTTTATTTAATAATTGCGACATAAATACTATTTTTTCTCCCTTTCAAATATAGGCCCCTACCCGTGTTTTTGTAAAAGATCGAGAATAATATTGTAGCATAGTATAAAAAATATTGTAAATGCATCTTTATTTTAGCACATATATCAAAATGTAATCAAATGAAAAAACGATTCAAGTTTCCCTTGAATCGTTTTTGGTTGAACTCAAACCTTGAGAAATAGGCGGCAGAGCGCTCGATAGATGTATGTTCCTTTGACTTTTAAGCCTCCAAGCTCCCTGCAAAGATCTCGCAGACGGGGCTCTTTTTCAAGAAAGAACTCTATTCTTTCATGTTCTTGTTCGAGGTTATTGTAGTAATGCTCTTTATCGAGGATAACTACGTGGCATACCCCTTGAAGAACAAGAATACGGCAAAAATCCGGATTTAAGGAGTATTCATCTGTTTGAGGAGGCATCTCCCTGAAGCCAATTTTTGCAAGCCCAAATAAGAGTGATTCTCTAATTTCTTTGTTTTTTATCAGAACAAAGAAATCAGTGTCCGACTCCGGACGATCGTATCCAAATCTTCGGCTTCCACCCAAAAAATAAGGCAGATCAGAAGACGTGAAGGCGGACTTAATGGCCTCCACGAAGTTCGTAACAACCAGATCGGTGCACATAGCACACTCCTTTCGCTTATGTGAGTTGAAAAAGAACAAACTCTTCTTTGAAAAACAAAATATTTGTTTGCCAAAGAAGAGGGCGCAAGAAGTTTCTCTTGCGCCCGAAATTTTTGATTAATAAAGAACAATAGGATTGTTTAGCGCGTAAGCGCAAGCTTTTGCATTCTCTCCTTATCTTTCAGAAGAGAGTGCAATATGAGTTCAGCCTTAAATGCGCGTGCCCACTTTTCGGCCTCTTCTCGACCGCTTGAGCGCAAAATGCGCCTGAGCTTGTTGTGAGCGTGCCGGTTCGACGACTTGTAATTCTTCGACGACGGACTGTTGCGGGAATCCTTTCCCTTTTTCTGGTTTGCCATTTTCACCTCCTTTCTTGAAAGCATGAATTCTTTAGTCCAGAAAGGCGTTTTGGGCGGATCTTATTTCTTCATTGAGCCCTACGCGGTGCCAGATAGGCAAGTAAACCGTTTTGTGGTCGCTGTGCCGAACGCGGCCCTTTACGTAGGCAACCGGGTCGCGCACCATCGTTCGCCATGGCAGATTCTTAGCGCTCGGATTGCGCTTAATGAGGCTGTCGTACGATGCCTGGCTCAAGCCGTTGGGATATCGGGAGTTGACGTAGACGGTCGTTCCGCCGGTTCGGTAGAGGAATTCCACCATGTGCGGTTTTCCCCGTCCTCGGCGGAGCGGTTCGTTTTTGAGTACGAGCATCTTATCCGGATTCATCTTCGGGGCGGGAATGAAAAACCATTCTCCCTGCCTGACGAAACCGTCGTTTTTCCGCTTGTTGCGGTCTTTGGATTTCACGCGCAGGCGTTCCTGTGTCTCAATGACAATCGCGGGCTTGAGACGTTCCTTGGCGACCTCGACCGTGGTCGAAGAGCTGTCGACGTCTGCCACAAACCAGTGGCGCTCGTCGTGTCCGCACAGGAGTTTCGTTTTGATCTCGCGAGCCGCTTTGCTTGCGCTGTCGGGCATCTTTGCCAAGAGGAGCAGGTGGCGATCCTTCGGTCGGATGTCAACCACAGAAAATTCCACGCCATCGCGAAAGACCTGAAGGTCGAAGAACTCGCCCTTGTTATCGTGGCTCACATTGAGCCGGAAGTCTCCGCCGCGGATGAGTCGATTTTCCGTGAGGCGGACTTTTAGTCGAACGCCGAGTTTCTCAAACTTGGAAGTCAATACGTTATCGAGATTCATAAGATCTCCTTAATCATTTTCGTGGGGTTGAAAAATTTTCACGCCAACAATTTCCAAATGTTTTTCTTGCGCCTCACATCGGTATGCAAAATGAGATTTTTTGTTCAAGCAATCATCACAGACGAATATGACGAGAAATTCACTCTTTCCAATCGGGTCATATGATGATCCGAAGTTTCCGCGTGTTTTCCAGATCGTCGCTCCATCAATAGGAGATACGATATCGTGAGCATTGGACGGTAGAGGACCATTAATCGCTGTTTCCAATTCTTTTTCGCATACCATGCAAACGCGAACAAAATTATCCGGCATTGTACTATTCCTTTATTGTAAAGAGCTGTTTATTGGAAAAAAGTGCGTGCAGTCCAGAAAACGCATGGTTTTCTGGCGATGGTGATTAGCCACCCGGTTGCTGTTGCGCTGATCAAGCGCCACTGTCCATCACATAGTACTATCATCAGAAACCGCACTAATGATTTCCTATGAGAAGGTGGGCAACACCCACAAATTCTGGTGGCTGCACACGCCCACCTGCTCTTTCTCCTCAGTGAGCAAGAGCGATAACGCTCCCACTCACAGAGGAGGGGACAATTTGAATAACTTCAAATTGTCCCGATTTTGAAAAGTATGCACAGTCCGGTCGTCGTGGCCGATCGGGATGAACCGTTTCTCTCTTAAGAGGTCAACTCCAGTTCATCATAGGTTTATCCTCCACGAAAGGACAGGGGCTTCCCCCTAACCCAACAATGACGTTAGGATGGCTGCGCACTCCCATCTACGTCTCTACATCAAAATATGGCAAAGGACAATTTTTTACCGCCTCCAAAAGATGTCCTCCCGAGCACCTTTCGGAGAAGGCAAATAGCATGGTTTTGCCTTCTCTCTAAGCCAAATTTTGTTTTTCCTGAAAATTTCACCCAAAACTTTCTTTTCTCTTAGCCCCAATTACAAAGTGATTTGTAGGGAAGGAAAAGTATGTTATTGGACAATGACAAAATTTGTAAATATTGTCATTTTCAGGTTATGCCAGCATAGTATCATAAGTAAAAATATTTGTCAATACTTTATAACATAATATAAAAAATAAATAAGATTTTTATCTAAAATAAGATAATTAAATATATAAATTATAGTTTTTTATAACAGACAAAATAAAGAATACATTTTATTTTTTTTATTTTAAAATTTTATTTTAAAGTGTTATTATGTTATTCAATATTGACAAAATTAATAAACTATGATAATATCTTTGCAGAGTGTCTCATAGGCTTTACAGTAGGTGAGGAGGTGCCAGAATGAACGATTAGATCCACACAAGGCTTCTGCGCTGTCCCTTTGAGATCTGTCAAGGGGACAGCGTTTCAGAGCCGTGTTTTTTACGGATCGTTCATAAGGTATCGCCTCATCTATAAAAGTTACGAGACAACATTTGTTTATTTTTTGTTCTTTTACACGATAAGGAGGATTCATATGGGAGACTGAATGTTCTTTTTGGATCGCTTGTCAGTGTTTTTATTCAAGCAAATTTTTTTTTGCGGTGCCCCTACATACTGTAAGGTATGATGACACTCTGATAAAAGTAGTAGGAGGCTACTAGATTATGAATAGTACGAATCCAAAAGAAAAATTTAGCATATAAGCGATCCTTCGTGGGCCCGAGAAAATTTTCTCGGGCCCTTTTATTAAAATTGTTTAAAGCCTTTGTATGTGGTATAATATTAGATATTATTTATCTTGAATTACGAAATTTCCTTATTTTGTCATTCCCCCGAAGCGTCGGGGGAATGACAGGGGAAAAAGATGTTTTGTATTTCAGGGTATTTAGAAATTTTTAACAAAAATGTCTCTACTTACAGATTTGGAAAATATAGGTTTGACGGAAAAAGAAGCAAGGGTGTACCTTGCTACTTTGGAATTGGCGCAGTCTTCGGTGCAAGATATTGCGAAAAAATCCGGTGTAAACAGGACAACAACCTATGTCATCTTGGATTCGCTCATTACAAAAGGGCTGGCAAGCACCTATCAAAAGGAAAAAAAGATATATTATATGGCGGAAAGCCCGGAGACATTGGGAAGCGTATTCGCACTGCAAAAAAAAGAAATTGAGGAAAAGCAAAAATATATGGAAACCCTGCTTCCGGAGCTGCGGGCGATTTATAATCGGCAGGAAGATAAGCCAACTGTCCGATTTTTTGAAGGCAAAGAAGGGCTTCGCACGATGATTAACGAGATGATGTCATGCAATGACAGGGTTGTGCGCATGATATACTCGGTTGATAATTTAATTCATGTATTTAATCAAGATGAGGTATACCAGGCGCGGCAGATCCGCATTCAAAAAAAGATAAGCACAAAAGTGCTCTACACAAAAAAGCAGGGCGAGCTTCCATCAACTCCAGACGGAGAAAGGATTAAAATTTCTGAAGGAGAATTCCCTATAAGCGCCGATATAGCGCTTTTTGACAATAAAGTTCGAATCGCCTCGCTTGGCGGCAAAAAACTCTCCGGCGTAATAATCAAAGACGAGGAAATATACAAGACTCTCGTGTCTTTATTCGAGCTAGCGTGGGAAGCCGCAAAAAATCGTTCCCGCAAGTGAAGGCGTGCTTAATATTTTTCCTATAAAAACAGAGGATACGCGCCTCGTTTTTTTATTTTGATGATTATGGTATAATATTGATTAATACTTCATTGACCAAAATTTATGCAAAACCCCAAAAAAATATTGATTATTGACGATGATAAAGATTTCGTGCAGGAATTCATTGGGAAATTTTTAGGGCAGAAAAATGTGAAGGTTTTTTCTGCTAGCGACGGGGAAGAGGGGTTTGAGCTTTTAGAGAGCGAGAAGCCTGACGCCGTGCTACTTGATCTTGTCATGCCCAAGCTTGATGGAATTGGATTTTTAAAAAAGTTGCGATCCGACTCGGATGAAGATGTAAGCGATACCGCAGTGTTTGTCATCACGCGGTTAAGCGACGCGAAAAAAGTTGCTGAAACCGCGCAGTATAATATTAAAGGATATTTTATAAAAAATGCTTCCACGTTTGATCAGGTGATGTCAAAAATTCGAGAGATGAAATAAAATACACTATGTTTCCATATTCTTTCAAGAAGCTTGTTTCGCTTGATATTTCCGATGCATCTATGGAGCTTATGAGCCTTGAGAAGGCGACTTTTAAGCCAAAAATTTTTTCATACAACAGGGTGGTTTTGCCGTATGGAATAGTTTTTGATGGCAAGATACTGCATTCAAAACATTTAAGAGAGTGTCTTAAAAAACTTCTTGTCTGCGCGCGTCCAAACCCGATAGAGGGAGGGCTTTGCCTTGTATCGTTGCCGGACTCGCAGGTTTTTACGGCGTCTTTGAGCCTGCCGCTATCTTTACGGGGCAAGGCTCTTAAGATGTTCATTCTCCATGAAATTGAAACAAGCCATCCGGTAAGCATAAAAGATATTTATTTTGATTTTAAAGTTATTTCGCAAGACGAAGAGCGGCAGAATATCTTTTTTGCAGCTGCCCCAAAGGCCCTCGTCCATTCTTATTGTAGCGTGTTGAGGGAGGCAAACTTGATTCCTCTGGTTTTTGATATTGAAACATTAAGCCTTTCACGCGCCCTCCTGCATCCGTCGGACGCGCACAAAACAATACTTATAGCCGATATAGGAGCGCGCACAACTAACGTTGGATTATTTGAAAATAATACTATAGCGCATATTTTTTTGATTGAGCATGGCGGGGATTCCATTACCAATAGAATCGCGGGCCAGCTAAAAATTCCGCTCCATCTGGCGGAGCAGATGAAACGAACCGCTCATATATTTTCCCGCGCCTGCGGCATTGAAGTTGCGTCCTCCATAGAAGAAGAGCTTAATAGCATTGTCCAAGGTTTAAAGCGCTACATCCAGTATCATTTATACAGCGCGAAAACCGATGTTGATTCCATTATTTTGTGCGGCGGAGGGGCGTATGTGCCCGGAATCCATAAATTTTTCCAGTCAAAGTTTCGGCAAAACATAGAAATCAGAAATCCGCTTAAAAAATTAAGCATTTCCGAAAAGGACGAAAAAAACATCCGATGCCTCTATTTCGCCAATGTGCTTGGGCTGGCTTTGCGCGCCTTAGAAGCAACCCCTGAAACACAAGGGATAAATTTGCTTCACAAGGCGCGATCTTTTGCCGAAGCGCCTGAAATGAACGCGATTCCTTCGCATACTTTTACGAATTAATATAGAGTTGGTAGTTGCAGGTTTGATCAATTTTGTGTGTTCTTCTGTCATTCCCCCGACGCTTCGGGGGAATCTAGGAATTCATTCATGGATTAGACTGGATTCCGTCCGCCAGCTGGCGGACGGAATGACACCACATCTGTAATTTCTATGAGTAACAAAAAAAACAAGGCAATCGCCTCGTTTTTTTTGTGTTTAAATTTTTTTTTACAGAAGTCCGTCAATAACAGACTTAAATTGCTCGAATGGAACAGCGCCCGATACCAGTTTTCCGTTCACGAATGTCGCAGGTGTTCCCGAGACTCCTGCCACGGTGCCTTCTGACATTTGTTTGCTGATTTTGCTCGCGTATTTTCCGGTATCAAGGCAGTCGTTAAATTTAGAGGTATTGAGCTTAATATCTTTTGCAATACTCTTCCATTTATCAACACCCATGGCTCCTGCCGCGTTTGCCTCAAAAATTTTGTCGTGCATAAGATAAGCTTTTTCTGCGCCGCCTAGTTCACCCGCGCATTCATATGCTTCAGCTGCTTTTTGCGCCTGCGGATGGAAACTTAATGGAAAGTGCCTCCAGACGAACCGAACTTTGCCTTTGTATTCGGTAAGTATTCTGTCAATAGTAGGCTTGTGCCTCAAACAAAATGGGCACTCGAAATCCTCATATGCAATTAATGTGACCTTTGCGTTTTTGTCTCCCAATATATAGTCGTCTTTTCCAACAGCAGGGAGCGCTGAAGGATTTCCCTCGGGTCTATCCGGCGTTACGCTTGGAGAGGGCGAGGGCGCTGTGTTCCTCGCGTCAACATAAGAATCCGATCCCGAATTATTTCCACCGATAGATCCTTTTGCTAAAAGCACAAAAAATCCAATGGTGCTGATTACCGCGACTCCGCCAAGCACTCCCATTATGAAAGTCGCTTTTGGCGTCATTTGATTTTGTTCCGGCATATAAGATTATGCGTTATGAATTATTGCTTGTTTACATCTATATGTAAGATGTAGCTTACTACTATATATTGTAGTAGATAGATTTATATTTGTCAAAAATTTTTTTATCCACAGGTTAAATTTTTTATGACTTGCGCATTTAACCCTCCCCCTCATGAGGGGGAGATGGAGGGGGTCAGAGAGAAGCGCTGACTATTATTACGCGCTACTATGACCTCCCCTAACCCCTCCTCATGAGGAGGGGAAATGATTCAATGGCGCCGTAAGTCTATATTTGTTATTTTATTGGCACAGGGGACTTTCCAAGAAATATGTTTCCTCGCATGATGCTCCCGACTTTTCCTTGCAGATACTTTCCGTATGGGAAAAAATTTCCTTGCATTGAATCTCCGTGGTATGCGCCAATGTTTTTGATGGAGAAAAAAGCATATTGTAGGCAACTGCCAATATAAAAACGATTGAAAATATCGATGCGATAAATTCTTTTCCGAATGTTTTTTCGCGGGGGGCGTACGATGCCGAAGAAAGGGCTAGGACTCGTTCGTCAGTGATCGTGCTAAATTGTGTGAGCGCGAGGTTGTCAAAAAGCCGAGCATGTTCCTTGAAGTTCATTACCTTATAGAGGGCGCGAGCAAGCGGGGTTTTATAAGAAAAGTTATTGGTTGCGAAAGAGTCTGCCAAAAGCTCGGAGAAAGTTTTATATTTTTTTGCTAGCGATCGTATTCCCGGGATGAACCACATTGTGGTTTGTGCGAGCTTTATGATATACATCTTCATGGGTTCGCGGCGCATAAGATGGAGTTTTTCATGCAAAAGCACAGTTTGAAGCTCTTCTTGATTGAGTTTTTTTATAAGGCCGGAAGAAATGCAGATCTTGGGCTTTAAAAAACCGAAGCAAAATACTATGGGACGCGCGCTTTTTATTTCTACAACTTTTCCATGAAGATTGACGCGTTTTGCCGACCGCGAGAGCTTAAAAGAAGCGCGTGTTGCGTCAGCGAGTATTGATTTGGTGAATTTTGACGTCTCCCTTTTCAATTTTAATGATTTTATGGCAATATGTGTAAAAAATAATCCAATGACAATGGCCGAAAGTATATAGGAGGCGAAGAGCGTTGGATTTTTTGAAAGCGATATAAAGCTTGTGCAATTGCACACAACGCGCGTCATGCCAAAAAGATTTTTTGAGAGAAGTATCAGTCCTGGATATAATTTGACGCTTAAGAATACTAACGAAAACACAAGCAGGAGGACTGCCGCGGCAAGCTCATAAAAAAGTATTGTGAGTTTTTTTTGCAGTTTTTTCATTTTATTTTTTTTAGCTTTTTTTTCCATTCTTTCATATGTTTGGTATTTCCTTCTTCAATAAGATCAATAAATTGGGCTACAGCGATATCTCCGAATTTTTGAATAAGGCTCGTTATCGCTTTTTTTGAGGTATTTTCAAGATATGTTTTCTTGTCAAGCGAAGGCGCATATATATACGCGCCGCTTTGGTCGAGCTCTCTTGCCAGAAGCCCTTTGTCGTGGAGCCGAGACATTACCGTCATAACAGTGGTGTAGGCAATTTTTCTTTTTTTTGCGAGTATTTCAAACACATCTCGAACCGAAGCGCGGTTTTTTTCCCATAAAATCTCCATAATCTCAGACTCAAGCTCGCCGAATAATTTTTTATTTTTAAAAATTTTCATAAGCGTATTTTTTTCTTTTCTTTCAATTTCTTCATAAGCATACTATCATATAAGTAATTATTCTACAAGCGCGTATGTTGATACAAAAACGAGACACAATAAAGTTTTTTGAAAAGAATCTTTTGAATTTTTTTCAAAAGCACGGAAGAAAACATCTGCCATGGAGGAAGAAAAATATTACCGCCTACGAAGTATGGGTGAGCGAGGTGATGCTTCAGCAAACGCAGGTTGCAAGGGTTGTTGAATATTATAAAAAATTTTTAAAAAGATTTCCAGAAATAACTGATCTTGCCAGAGTAACTTGGCGGGAGTTTTTGACGTATTATCAGGGCTTGGGATATTATCGCCGCGGGGAGAATATGCTCAAAACAGCAAAAATTATAGTTACCATGCATGATGGAAAATTTCCTCAAACAAAAGAAGGGCTTATGTCGCTCCCGGGAGTTGGCGAGTACACCGCCTCGGCGATTTTAAGTTTTGCCCGCGGCAAGAATAATCTCGCGTTTGATACCAACGCCCAGCGCGTGTACGGAAGATTTTTTTACGGCTCAAAAAATGCCATAGTTGATAGAGTTACGCTTGAAAAAAAATTAAGCAGTAAAAAGCAAAAACTGAATTCCGCGGTTATGGATTTTGCAAATATTGTTTGCTTGAAAAAGCCTAAGTGCGCAATATGTCCTCTGTCGCGACAATGCAAGTATTTTAAAGAAAAAGGAAAAAACGAGATAGTACTTATGCGGAAAAAATCAAGATTTCCGATGAAAGAGGCGCGAGTGTTCTTGTGGCTTCATAAAAATCACAAGGAATATTATTCGCCAAATCCTGATATGTTTGAAGTGTTTGTGCTTGAATCAGGTTTTAATACTAGAGAAAAAATTAAAGAAAATTTCAGGCAACGATACCATCTTGAGCTCTCTGTCCGCCCGCCGCATAAAAAAACGTATATCCAAGGCAAGCCCACAATTTTTGTGAACGCGCAGATCTTATTGGGAAAACATGGTTTCGGGATATTTTCAAGGCAGGATATAAAGGATTTTGTCCCATAGCGGGATTGATACCTTGAAAAATACATTTTTTTCCATTATAATTACTATATTATTAACGTAATTACATAAAATCATGGAAGACTCACATACAAAAGACCATGAATGCGCGTGCGGGCACGAACACGCGTCGCATCATCATACTGACTCGCACAAGCACGACTCCAAATGCGTATGCGATGGCGCGTGCAAAGACGGAGAGTGTGCGTGCGCGAAAGATGACGGATGCGAGCGCTGCGAATAAGTGTTTTGGCACATATTATAAAAAGCATGAAAAAATATTTTTTCATTGTATTTATTTTGCTTCTAATATCGGGAGCTTTATTCGTTTACAATAAAATCACGCATCGAGATATTCAAAAGAATCAAGCACAAATCAGCAATGATACATCAGTGACAGGCACCATAAAGCATTCTATCGCGCTTGATGAGATTTTTGACGGAGGCGTTGGAAAAGATGGCATTCCGTCTATAGATAATCCAAAGTTTATTTCCACAGATGAGGCGGATATGTTCCTTGATGGCGAATCATTAGGATTAGGTTTCTCATGGAAAGGGGAATCGCGATTTTATCCATTTCAAATAATGGTGTGGCATGAGATTGTGAATGATCAAATACAGGGAGATCCGATGCTTGTGACATACTGCCCGCTGTGCCAGACGGGCATTGTTTTTGATCCAAAAGTTGACGGCAAGGCGCTTACATTCGGGGTTTCAGGAAAGCTCTGGAGGTCAAATCTTCTTATGTATGATAGGGAAAGCGGATCTTTGTGGTCGCAGGTTTTAGGCGAGGCAGTTGTCGGGCCTCAAACAGGAAAAAAACTCAAAGTGCTTGCGTTTGACGTGATCTATTATGGCAACTGGAAAAAGGCGCATCCGGATACAAAAGTATTGTCGCGCGAAACAGGTATTTTCAAAAAATACGGAGAAGACCCCTATAAGGATTATTATAGCGACAAAACCGTTGGCTTTGGCGCTACGCTTAACGACACGCGTCTGCACCCAAAAGAATTTATCTTGGGGATTGAGCTCAATGGAAAATATAAGGCATATCGAGCTGATGCCATTAAAAATATAAGCTCTCTTCAAGACACATTTTCCGGTGAACATATTGAGATATCAAAAGATGAGTTCGGACAAGTGCGAGTGTACCGTTTAAGCGAAAACAAGCTCATGCCTTTTATCGGCTCGTTTTGGTTCGCGTGGCTTGCCGTGCATCCGGATACGGAGCTTTTCAGCGAGGGGCTTCCAAGATAATAATGTTTTTATTATTTTTTCGTGGTATTATTACATTATATGAATATTTATATTGGAGCGGACCATAGGGGATATGGCCTAAAAGCTTCACTTGAAACATTTTTAGAAAAAAACGGGCATGATATTTTTGATGTTGGAAACCTTGTATTTGACCCACAAGACGACTACCCTGACTTTGCAAGAAAAGTGGCAAAAAGAGTTGCACAAAACAAGAATGCAAGAGGGATTGCCATCTGCGCAAGCGGAGCGGGCGTGTGTATTGCGGCAAATAGGGTGAAGGGCGTGAGGGCAGTGCTTGCCCACGACATAGCGTTGGCGCGCGCTTCAAGAAAAGACGATGATACGAATGTCTTATGTATCGGGTCTGATTTTGTGGCATTAGAACAGGCAAAAAAAATCATATCCGCGTGGCTCAATACTTCTTTTGAAAAAATACCAAGGCGAGTGCGGAGGATAAGAAGCCTTGATAAATTGTAATACAAACTTTTGCGCAGGTACGAGGGATGAAGAAATAAAATTATTTTTTTGAAACTCGCAACTTGAAACTTGAAATATTTTTAAAGTTTCACATTTTACGTTTCAAGCTTCAAGATATTGAGATCCTAATCATGTTTCGAGCCTAAAAAATTGTATGATCCAAATTATCCCGACAATCCTTGTAAAAAATTTTAAAGAATTTAAAAAAAAAGTAAAGCTGCTTGAGCAGGATTTTTCGCTTGCGCAAATAGACGTGATGGATGGAAAGTTTGTCAAGAATATTACTTTCTTTGAGATTGAAAAAATTGAGAAAATCAAAACTTCCCTGAAGTACGAACTTCATCTCATGGGAAAAAATCCGTTATATTATTTAAAAAAATTACGGGAAGCGGGAGGCGGACTGCAAAAAAAAGTAAAAAAAATACTTTTCCATTGCGAAACTGCGGTTGACGTGAAAGAAATATCAGAGGAAATCCGTTCACTCGGCATGCTGTCAGGCGTGGTGGCAAATCCCGAAACAGATATTGAAAAAATAATGGATGCGGCGTCTCGCGTGGATGCGATTATGCTCATGGGGGTGCATCCGGGAGCGTCCGGACAAAAATTTATTCCCGAAACGGTTGATAGAGTAAAAGCCGTTCGCGCTTTTCACCCAACCATTGATATTGAAATTGACGGCGGAGTAAATGACAAGACCGCAAAAGCATTGGTTGAAGCAGGAGCGAACATTTTAGCTGTCGGGAGTTTTATGTACCAGGGAAAGCCGGCAGAGCAGAGAGAAAAAATATTGAAAAGTATTATATAAGTTTTAGTAGAACCTATCTCAAAAATAGCTTTTTTCCTTTCCTCGTGTCATTCCCGCGAAAGCGGGAATCCAGAAAGTTGGCTTATTTTTGAAGAAATGGATTCCCGATCGAGTCGGGAATGACAGTGAAGATTATTTTTGAGATAGGTTCTAGAATTATAATTTATGATCAGAAAGAAAAAATTATTTTTTATTGTATTCCTGTCTATTATTTATTTTTTTAATAATATCAAAATATCATCCGCAACCGTTGGTACCGATGAAGGATTTTATAGTTTTGGATATTATAAAAAAACTCAAGATGTAATTCTTTTTTACGCTGGACAGGAGGGTTCGCCGATAATATGGAGTTACAATCTCATAACAAATAATTTATCAAAAAATTATTTCGGTATTGGCGAAGATTTTGATAAGGCACTGGATAATCTTAAAGAAGATATAACTCCGCTTAAAAAAGTAGAGTTGAAAAATACTCAATTGGTTATAACTCAAGAAAAACTTCCGACAGAGAGGAGATTGTATGAAGGTGAGGATTATATGTTTGATGTTTACCCCACGAAAATAACAATTCAAGATTTAAAGAATTCAACCACGCAGACAAAAATTCTTGAAAGTTGTTTTCAAGATTTACCCGTATTATTAGATGGCGTTTATGAGTATCTTGATAAAAATATATCAATTATTGTCTTCCGCCATCAAGGAGTTTGTTTTGAAGGCGGGTATATGAATGAAACTGCTTTTTTTTTCCCGAAACCCAAAAGTGAAACCTCGGGGCCGCCCCTTAATATTTATACGATTCAAGTGGTAGCAGGTAAGGCCATAAAGAATTTAGATAGCATTAAAAATAAATTAATAGAATTTGGCCAAGAGCCCTCTATAGAAAAATTTGTTGATAAAAGCAATATCTCCTGGTATCGTCTGCGAACCGGAGCGTATGTGTATCGTAGCGACGCGGAAGAGGTTGCAAAAAAATTAAAATATTTACTATCCGTTGAACCCTTTGTTTTGGCAATTAAAGAGAGTGAAAATAGAGAAGTTGTTGAAAGATTAAGTACGGATAAGCCGGATATTTTAAAAGATGTCATATTGCAGGAAGAGGTCAAGAGAGATAAAGATACAATACAAGATCAAAACGCTAATAAAAATATTGAAACAAATATTAATAATACATTAAATGGTCAGAAGGAATTCAAAATCGATTCGTCAAATAAAGTAAATAACAAAGATAATTATAATGGAAATATAAAAATAGACAACATTATTCTTTTAATTATTATAGTTGTTGGATTTATAGTAATTCTATTCTTGGGATTATTGTTATTTATGGACAATCGGGCCTATAATATAATTTTGGTTAGTGGTACAGTCTTAACGCTCATTGCCGGAGGGATGTTGGCTTGGCAGCTGTTACATGGACCCAAAGAGGAAGGCAGGGCACCTCAAATCAAAGTGCAGGAAGAATCCTTTCCTAAAAAAAATAAAAGTGGCAACCAGATAGAAACTTTTGTCCCAAAAGGCTGGCGAATTATTGCCAAAGCAGAAGGCGATTTAAATAAAGATAATTTATCTGACACCGCGGCAGTTATTGAGCAAGAAGCGCAAAATTTATCTCTGGGAGAAGCAGCACCCCGTAAGTTACTTATCGTTTCACAGAAAGATAATGGTACCTATGAATTATCTATCCAATCGGATAAAGCAATATTAAAAGCCAATGAAGGTGGAGTTTTTGGCGACCCACTGGAGGGGTTAGCAATTGAGAACAATTCTTTGCTAATAAAGTTTTACGGAGGGAGTAGCGAGAGATGGGCGCAGACCTACAGATTCCGGTATCAGGACAATGGGTGGTATCTCATTGGCGCGACCCTCACAAATTATGATACCGAGACCGGAGAAGGAACCATTGAGGACTACAATCTATTAACCGGCAAGATGAAAAAAACTACTGGTAAGATAATAAGTAGTGCTAATAAAGTTGGCGGTATAAAAGAAGAATGGGTTGATATGGGGAAAAAAGAACTTCTCAATCTGCAAAATTTCGATGTTCATGGGAAAATCACCTGGCAGACGTATCGGAGCGAAATGTATGGGTTTATCTTTCAGTTCCCGCCAAGTTTCGCCCTCGCCTCCAGTACCGAGACTGGTTTTGATTCTCCCTACGGTGGGCAAGACGCCATCAAGTTGCAGTTTCTCAATACAGTCCCGGGAAGACAAATCAGCACGTCAGCAGTGATGAATATATTTCGGGATGCAGCAGATCCCACCAACTGCCTCAAGGAAGTGGTCGGCTACGAAGGCAACGCTCAACGATCCTTAGGGACGTACACTGCTGATGCCGGGGTTGAATTCCATGTCAACGAGAACGGCGACTGCGCGACCGGCCAATGCCTCGGCATAATCCAGTACAGCACGTGGCACGACGATCGCTGCTACCGCGCCGTGCTGGTAACGTGGACGACAAATCCTGGCCATTTTATCGAGGATGCCCAAACTATGAAGCAAGTCGAAAGGAATAACGTCGAATTCATCCAAGAACTCAACAGCTCTGGACAGGAGGTACTCTCTACCTTTACCTTTATTCCCGAGCAGGAAATCAGAGAACCGGCTGGCGGCCAGGGTGTAACTCCAAATTAGAAATTTATATTATGAAATCCTCCATTCGTCCTTTGTATCCCACCATTCTCGTAATTTTTGGCGTCACGGGCGACTTATCTCAAAGAAAGCTTCTTCCGGCGCTTTTGCATCTGTACCAGCGAAATGCGCTTCCGAGGCAATTTTGCGTTATCGGCTTTTCCCGCAGAGACTGGGATGACGAGCGATTCAGGAGGGAAGCGCGCGCGGTGTTGATGAAAAATATGCATACTACCCGCGGCGTTGATGAGTTTTTAAAAATGTTTCATTTTCAGCCCGGACTTTTTCATGAAAAGGAAAGCTACAAAAATCTCGCAAAACATATTCAGAGAATTGATGACCGATGGAAAATTTGCACAAACACTCTTTTTCACCTTGCTGTCTCGCCGGAGTATTATCCGCTGATTTTGAAAAATTTGTCTCGCCAGAGTTTGACGACGAAATGCGGCCCAAAGGAAGGATGGTCAAGAATTCTTGTTGAAAAGCCGTTTGGCAACGATTCCGAGACCGCGCAAAAGCTCGATTCAATGCTTGGCGCCATATTTCGCGAAAAGCAGATATTTAGAGTGGATCACTATCTTGGGAAGGAAACCGTGCAAAATATTTTGGCATTTCGTTTTTCCAACGCTTTGTTTGAAGAGATTTGGAATAATAAACATATAGAAAAAATTGAAATAAAGCTTTTGGAAAAAGGGGATGTTGGCACGCGCGGGGAATACTACGATGCCACGGGCGCGCTTCGCGATGTCGGGCAAAACCACATACTGCAGATGCTCGCGCTCATTGCCATGGATAATCCTATGGAGCTCAATGGCGATTTGATCCGAAAAAATCGTGCTAAAGCAATCCAGTCTTTAAAAATTATTTCCGGCAGTATGCTTAAAAAACGCGCGGTACGCGGGCAGTATGCTGGGTACAGAAATGCCGAAGAGGTGAGTCCCCGTTCGCGCACTGAAACGTATTTTAAAATTGAAGCCTATCTTGAGGGCAAGCGCTGGAGCGGAGTTCCTTTTTACCTTGAGAGCGGCAAGGGGCTTAAAGAATTAAAGGCGGAAATAGTTGTACATTTTAAGGGAGCGGATCCATGTTTTTGTCCCAAGGATAATAATGAGCACAACCACCAAAATGTCATCATTTTTATGATACAGCCAAGCCAGGGAATTACAGTGAGATTTTGGTCAAAAAAACCCGGGCTTCAGATGGAAATAGAACCGAGAAACTTGACCTTTCACTATAAGAGGGACGGCAGTCTCCATCTTTCCGGATATGAAAAACTTTTGTATGACGCGATACTGGGGGATCAAACGCTTTTTTCAAGCACGCAGGAGGTCTTGGCGGCATGGCGATTCATCACGCCCATAGTTCAAGGATGGAAAAAATTGCCATTGCATTTGTACAAGAAAGGAAGCAGAAGACCTGGTGAATAATTAAAAATTAAAAAATCAAAATGCAAAATGACAGTTCAAAATTTAAAAATGAATTCAAAAAAAGACTCTATATTTGGGTATTACGATTAATTAAACTCGTGGGTAAACTTCCAAAAAATGTAGTTAATGAAGTTTTGGAAAAACAACTTTTAAGGAGTTCAACAAGTGTGTTGGCAAATTATATTGAAGCTAATTCTGCTTCTTCAAAAAAAGATTTTATTAACTTTTTTACTTATTCTCTAAAATCAGCAAATGAATCAAAGGTTTGGTTAACCTTAATTAGAGACACTATGGATGGAAAAAATTTAGAATTAGATTGGTTGATAAAAGAACTTGTTGAAATATCAAATATTATCGCTTCAAGTATATTAACATTAAAAGGAAAAAAATAATTTTGATATTTTACATTGTCATTTTTCATTTTGAAATTTACATGTTACACTACATATATGAAAACAATCGGCTACATTGGTCTAGGAAAAATGGGAAAAAATATGGTCTATAATCTTAAAGACCATGGATGGAGCGTTGTGGCTTATAATAGAAGCCCAGAACCTCGCGAGGAAGTGGCGAAGCAAGGAATTGCAATCGTGGACTCTATTGAGAATTTGGTAAAAAATCTTACCGCGCCTCGTCTTGTCTGGGTGATGGTCTCGCACCAAGCAGTAGACGCGATTTTAGATGAGCTACTGAAGCATATGGAAAAAGGCGACACGCTTATTGAAGGCGGAAATTCTTTTTACAAACTTACGCTTGAGCGCGAGAAAAAATTTACTGAAAAAGGAATTCATTTTTTGGATGTCGGAGTGAGTGGCGGGCCTCATGGCGCCCGAACGGGAGCATGTTGTATGATCGGTGGAGATACAAAAGTTTTTGAAAAATATGAAAAACTTTTTAAAGATATTTCCGTGAAAGACGGCTATGGCCTTATGGGCCCCGCAGGCGCAGGTCATTTTGTAAAAATGGTGCACAATGGCATTGAATACGGAATGATGCAGGCTATTGGCGAAGGATTTGAAGTGATGAAAAAGTCGCAATTTAAGCTTGACCTGACAAAAGTTACGGATGTTTATAATCATAAAAGCGTCATTGAATCGCGTCTTGTGGGCTGGCTCAAATCCGCGTATGAAAAGTATGGCGAAAATCTTGATGAGATTTCCGGTAGCATTTCGCACAGCGGAGAGGGCGAATGGACCGTTAAGACCGCGAAAGAATTGAGCGTGCCCGCGCCTATTATCGAAGAAGCCTTTAATTTTCGTGTTCAATCAAAAGAAAAGCCAAGTTATGCGGGAAAAGTTGTTTCCGCCCTGCGAAATATGTTTGGGGGGCATGATGTTAAAAAATAAAAATATTTTATAATTAAAATAATTAATAAAAAAGTATGAAAAAAATTGGAAAAATAATATCTTGGCTTGTAGTAATAATTTTAGTACTTTCGGTTGCGAGCCTAGTTATTGGATTTGGCTATCAACTCGGCTTCATGGACTCTTTGTTTGAAAAAAAATTGAACCGTGTAGCTGATATTATCGATGAAGAGTGCGTTAAAAGTCCAAACGTACGTTTAAAGGATTGGTGCTATTCCGATATGGCCATAAAATATTCCAATGCAGAGATATGCGAAAGGGTATCATCGGGGAAAGACATTCTTGGAAATAGCGCAAGAGACTTATGTTATTCAGAGCTTGCCGCAAAGACTGGAAAGACTGAGAATATAAAAATTTGTAATAAAATAAAAAACAAAGACAAGAGAGAGAGTTGCTATAAGGATTGTAGCTTGAAGACGAATGTTGAGTTTAGAGACATTTGTTATTCTAATGAAGTCGGATCAAAGGATGGCACCGATGACCCGGAAACTTGTGCCAAAATCCAGAATCAAAATTCAAAAGATTCGTGTTACGCGGGTGTCGCGCATGATTTAAAAGACATAAGCAAATGCGAAAATATAGTAGGGCAGAGTTGGAAAAATAGTTGTTATTCTTATTTTAAATAGTGTTGCGCAACCAGTTCGGCTGGCACAATATCTTGAGTTTACCGAAAGGTGGGCATGAGATTAAAAAATAATAATCTTTTTATTATATGTTTTTCAATTTCGTCATCCCCGACATTGATCGGGGATCCAGAAATTTATTTACTATTAGTTTGGATTCCCCCGAAAGCGTTCGGTGGAATGACAGAATGAATGAGCGTCATCCTTAGCCATGCCGAAGTCAGTCTGCCGACGAGGCAGGGATCTACGGATTCTTCATTTCGCTTCGCTTCATTCAGAATGACAATACTTTTTTTTATATTCATACTAATTTATAGAAATAAAAAAGGCTCGAAAATAATTTTCGAGCCAGTCTTTTGAAAGAGCTATTGTATATGTAGCCGAGCTTTATTAAGCATTTTTTCAGCATTGCTTAAATATTTGCGGACTTTTTTTATATCAATTTTTGAATCGTATACTATGAGATCCCGAACAATCCCCGAGAGACCGTGCAAGACACTCATAATATCTTGAGCGACACACTGTCGTATCCAGACATCGTTTTTCGAAGCCATATGCTCCTTTCTGTAACCTAAGAGGCGCTTTTTTCTTTTTTTATCGCATCATTATATTTTTTTTGAGCCAACTCTACCGCTTCATCCATCCGTATTTTTTCCCGTCCCTTTTTCTTTAAAATTGAAACCTGTATTAGGTCGTCA
>Ga0209541_10003197_pt1 | contig 30345 bp, 27 predicted proteins | sample RifCSPlowO2_01_FD_184027 | JGI IMG/M metagenome (GOLD analysis project Ga0209541, IMG submission 184027) | Groundwater microbial communities from Rifle, Colorado - Rifle CSP2_plank lowO2_0.1 (SPAdes) (version 2) | ecosystem: Environmental > Aquatic > Deep subsurface > Groundwater | place... | reverse complement strand
GGAAATCCTGAGAGTCCTGTATGAAAATGCTCCGAAACCCCTCTATACAAAGCAACTAGCAGACCTAATTCTAAGAAACGACGAATTTACCCTATCTTTATTAATTGAACTAGAGAAAAAGAAGTTTGTCAGGAAAGTTAAAAAAACAAAGCAAGGAATAGAGTTTACCGCAAGAAAACAATGGATTTTAGAGCCTAAAATATACTCTGCCTACAGCAGATTAACCTAACATATTCTTCACAACAATAATTATTATATACCGGCTGCCTTTATAGTATATATTATAGAAAATGGTTGAAAACTTCTTAGATTTTAAAGAAAATGTAAAAATTGCTTTTTCTAAGGTAAAAGAAGAGATAAATAACCTTAAATTAGCTATAAAAGATAATAATTACCTGTTATTAGAAATAAGTAAAAAATTAATCGAATTAGAAAAAAGAATGGTTATATCAAAGAGTAGAGATGAAATAGGACTAGAAAATAAGGAAGAAAATTACATTTCCACTGGAAACAATGGGGTCGTCGTCGACCGTCGTCGACCGTCGTCGACCCCTATAGACCAACAACAAACCCTCATTAATGACTTAATCAATGAACTCGACCAAAAATTTAAAGGATTAACCAAGCGTGAACTCTCAGTTTTTATGACAATATACCAATTAGAAGAGGAATCAGGCTTTTCAGGAGTTACTTATCGTGATATTGCAAATAGGCTTAAACTCTCACTTTCTACTACAAAAGGGCATGTAACCTCACTTTTATATAAGAAAATGCCTATTGAAAGGCAGGATCTTATTAGTGGAAAGTCTCAGTTTTTCGTGAAAAAGGAGCTTAGAGACCTTGCTATTATCAAAAAACTAATCGAATTAAGAGGATCCAATGATAAATTAGACCGTTTTATTTAATAATAGCCATTTTTAAAGATAACCCAACCTTTATTGATATTATATCTCACTAAACTAAGAATCACGAAGAAAAATTATACTATTCTTTCAAAATTCAGTAAAGAAATTAACGAAAAACCTCTTAATTTTCAATAAAACCGTTCTACGAACGTTCTACGAACGTTCTATAGAACTCTCCTAACATTCGTAGAACAATAGAAAAATTAATATATCTAAGGCATTTAATCAAATTAATGGCGTGGTTTTTGTTTGGTAGAAAAAAAGAGGATAATGTAGACAAAAAAATTGATGCTGTCGAGGGCAGAATAAGATATTCTTTTAACAACGTAAAAGATACTTTTGAAAATATTAAGTCCTGGTTAAACCATTTGAATCAAAAAGATCAAGAACTTGATAAAAAAATAGAGCATGTTTTAGGCAAGTTAGACATCATAGAAAGGTCATTATTTAAAAATCAGCCAGTTTATGATGGAGAAGGCGAGGAGATGCCTCAAAAACGGTCTTTTGTAAAAGCCAAAACCTATTCTCTAGAAAATCTGACAGAAACCCAGAGGCAGATGCTAGGATTAGTAATAAGGTTAATAGCAGAAAAAGGTTTAGAATGGGTATATGCAAAGGATATAGCAGCAGAATTGTATCACGATCAGCCTTATGAACAAGTGAGATCTACAATATCAGAATACCTAAGATATCTTGAGGATGAAGGCCTTATTAAGAGAAGAAGGAGGGGTAAACAGATACAAGTAACTATAACTGATATAGGAAAAAGCCTAAAATTAACGCAAAAAAGCCTATTAAGGCTAAAGAAAAAGAATAATCTAAAAGATTTAAGTAAAGATTAAAATTTGAGAACAAACAAATGAATTGCATAATTATTCATGGATGCCCCTCTGATGAGGAAAAAGCAATGAATTCAGAAACTAGAACTTATGATAAACATTGGATTCCATGGATTAAAAAAGAATTATCTTCAAAAGGAATAAAAACAGAAACTCCTCTTATGCCGGAGCCTTGGAAACCAGATTATAACAAGTTTAAACGTGAATTTGAGAAGTATAAAGTTACAGAAGACACTGTTTTAGTAGGCCATAGTTGTGGTTCTGCATTTTTAGTTCGTTGGTTAGGAGAAACAAAGCAAAAAATCAGTAAATTAATCCTTGTAGCACCTTGGAAAATACCAGATGAAAATGATGAAGATAGGATAGCCTTTTACACATATTTGATAGATAAAACAATTAAAACCAGAGTCAAAAAAATTGTGGTGTTCACAGCAGATGATGAAGAGGATGATGGCAAAAAAAGTGTTGAAATTTTCCATAAGTCCTTGGGTGGAAAAGTGATTGAACTCAAAGGCCATGGACATTATACTTTAGCTGATATGGGAACAGAAGAATTTCCTGAATTATTAAAGGAAATAATGGAATAAAACATTTAAGCATAGCTAATAAGTTATAGAATAACAAACATTTAATCAACGACTAAACATTTTTAGCATTTTTACCCTAAATAACCCAAAAGTGAACTTAATGTCTGTTAAGTGAAATAATTATTAGTGGCCCTCAATAGACTTAAATAGGCCAAACTTATTTTTAATACTATGTCAAAAATCACAATAGACGTTGTCTTGCTCCCAGATGAACCGATGGCAAATCAAGCTATTGAAGTGAGCGAGCGTCAATCGGAAAAATTTAACGATAAAATCGTACTACATAAAGAGAAATGCCTACCGCACATTTCTTTGGCAATGGGCGCAATTGAAGAAAGTGATTTGCCAGAAGTAGATAAGATCTTACTGGAAATAGCTTCCCATTTTCGCATATTTAAGCTGACAGCCGATAGTTATCATAGCTACAAAAACCCTTCTGGCGAGATTGTTTCTGAGTTCACCGTAGAAAAAACCTCTGCATTGCAATCACTACACGAGATGATAATGAATAAACTAAAACCATTCTTATCATATGATGTTTTAATCAACATGGTTTTTTCTCCGCCGACTGTTGAAGAGATTACTCTTTACTGGATTAAAAACTATGCGGAAAAATTAAGTTTTGAAAAATTCCAACCCCATATAACAGTCGGCTTCGGTGAACTAGATGATGTAAATGCGCCCATTGCCTTTGCAGCCTCGACGCTCGCTCTTTGTCACCTTGGAAATTATTGTACTTGTCGCAAAGTTTTGTTTTCTACAAAGTTAGAGGAATGAGTTTGCCCTTAATAATATGAAATGAGCCACTAATAATTACTCTGCGCTCCCTTCGGTCGACCACGTTGCACTCTCACTCCACTTCGTTCCGTTCGGGGAGTTTAACAGCGATTATGTGCAATTTTTGAGTCGGCCTAATTATAGAAAGTGGGCAAAATTATTTCTTCCTGAACACGCAGGGTGTCCAATCACAACCAATAGAACCATTTGCAATAGAACGATGATAAACCGTTGGATGTGCTGCTTCTATCCTACATGCCCTTTCAGTTCGTTCTCTATCAATATCAAATAATTGCCTAATATCACATCCATAAGCTTCTGATCTATTATCAAGAAATCTTTCAATTTGATTGGGTAAACTTGCTGTTGCAAATGCCACATATACCAAAGCACCATCCTCAAAAACAGGATGAAAATATTTTAGATTTACAGGAGCATTCGAAAAGTATCCTTTGTTGAACCTACCTCGAATTTTAGGTTTTTCTGAAACATCCATTACTTCAAATTGAAGCTTACTAAAATTTCTAGCTATCGATTCAAGTCTTTCTTCATCAGAAAAATATATTCTATCTTTAGGAGCGATGTTTAATGCTTCTAATTCATCAACATTACCTTCTTTTATTAATTTCATAACTCGTTTTGTAAACTTTATCTGTTCCGGATTATAATCTGCTGCCAAAACACTCCCCGAATCACCAATATATTGTAAAAAAGATAATGGTTGAGCACCACAACTACAAATGGACATTACTCTATCACTGTCTTCTATGCTTAGTGCTCCTGTGATAGCTTCTAAAGTTTCATTAATAAATGGATGAATATCATTTTGTTTAGTTGCCATATCCTGTATGAAATATTACTAGTATTTAAAGCTTTCTATTTGTTACTACTATTATGTGACTATTTACTAATAATTTTTGCCCACTTTATTATTTGTTTTTATGGAACTTCGTTCTTGATTAACGGCATTCTCAAAAACTTTGATTTTTTGCCTTTGGCATCGTTGCACTAAAATTTCGTCTAACAGACGATAAGAGGTTTCACTTCGTTACATCAAAATATTTTTCTTGTTTTTTTGACTAGATGAGGCAAACAATAAAACTCTTTTATTACTTATCTTGGACAACTTTTTTTGCGATAACTTTATAATTACTCTGTTGATTACTAAGTAAAATGGAAGAATATAAAGCTAAGTTTATAGATTTTTTATTGAAAACGGGAGCATTAAGAGTCGGTGGAGATTTTAGTTTAAAGAGTAAAAGAATTTCTCCTTGGTTTGTAAATGTTGGAGATTTTAACGAAGGAGAATCAACATCTGCTCTCGGACAATTTTATGCTGATTCGATTGTGAGTTCTGGAGAACAATTTGATTTATTATATGGCATTCCAGAAAAAGGAAATGCCCTTGCTGTTGCAACAGCAATAGGATTGGCACAAAAAGGAAAAAATGTTCCTTGGTTTTTCACAAGAAAAGTTCCTAAGGAATATGGTGAAGCAACAAATTTATCACAAGCAGAGAGAATCAAGGCTCTTGTTGTTGGTAGGGCACCGAAAAATGGACAGGCAATAGTCCAATTAGATGATGTTTTTACTGCCGGCGATGCAAAATATCAGGCAAGAGAAGTTTTACAAAGTTTAGGAGATTTTGGACTTCCATTACTTGCTATTGCAGTTGATAGGCAAGAAGTCGGAATTGATGGAAGAAGTGCAATAGAAGAATACGAGCAAAAGACAGGAACAAAGGTTTATTCTATTGTGAATGCTTTAGATGTTTATAATTTTTTAAGAGAAAATACTCCTGTTAAAACTCCAACAGGAGAGATAAAAAGAGAGGATGTTGAAAGAATGTCAAATTATCTTAGAGTTTATGGAACTCCAACAGCAAGAAAATCAATTAGTCCTTTAGAGCAAAAAATTATAGGCAGAGATAGAAGTGTTATTCCTGCTTGTGATGTTTCTACTTTAGAAGATTTTGAAGATATAGTAAAAGGAACTGCCGATGTTGAAGGTATTGGAGGTTATAAAGTTGGCTTTGAATTAGGTTTAGGTTATGGATTAGGAAAAGTTGTGGAAGTTGTAAAAAAGCACACTGATAAACCTGTTATTTACGACCATCAAAAAGCTGGAACAGACATTCCCGATACTGGGAAAAATTTTGCAGAAGTTTGTAAAAAAGCAGGAGTCGATGCGGTAATATTCTTCCCACAATCTGGACCAGAAACTGAAAGAGCTTGGATTTATCATGCTTTGGATAAAGGGTTAAGTGTTATTGTTGGTGGAAGAATGACTCATCCAGCTTATGCAGTAAGCGAGGGCGGATTTATAACAGATGAAGGTGCTTTAGATATGTATAGAATTGCCGCAAGAGCAGGAATAAATAATTTTGTTGTTCCGGGAAATAAGCCCGATGTAATAAAACAAGTTAGAGATGTTGTAGAAGCTGAAGGAGTTAATCCAGTATTCTATGCTCCCGGATTTATTGCTCAAGGTGGAAGCATTTCTGATGCTGCGAAAGTTGCAGGAGATAGATTTCACGGAATTGTAGGAAGAGGAATTTATCAGGCTCCAGACAAAAAAGCAGCTGCAATAGAGCATACTTCTCAACTTAATTAAGAATTTAACTTTTTATTTTAGTGATTTAAATAAAAAATAGATTTCCAAAGATTAAACTAATTAATGTGGCAATTAAAAAAGAGGGAATAAATGGTATGCCTTCCCTTACTAAAACTGTTTTGATTCCTGCTTTTTTTATTAGTTCAATCTGATGCTTTGTCACGCCTAAGCTTTTTGAATTATAAATTAACTTCTTTTTCACAAAAATTGGATTTAGAATCCAGTCTCCTTCAGTTAATTTTTGCACTGAAATATGCTTATACATTGCTGCTTTCTCCACTGCTTTAATAAAGGTAGTAAGATAAAATAGAAGAAGAAAGAAAAAGACGAAAGCAATAAGGACTATCTGCAAAAGAGGATCTTTGATAATTAAAAAGCTTATGGCAAGGATGATAACGCTTCCTAAAAGAAGAATCTTTCTTATGCCTTTCACCTTTTCATGCTCTAATAATGCCTTTAGCTCTTTCTTTGTCTGGCTTTTATGCTTAATTGCAAGAACTATGGCAAAGATAACACCATAGACTGCACCGATAACTAGGATGTTTATAAGAATAGTCAAAAGGAAAGGAATGTTCAGCCTTGGAGAAAAATAATCAAGCAGGAATTTTGGATAGGTAATAAAGACAGTACCTAATCCCATTAGTAATTTTGCATCTCCACCGCCCCACTGTTTTGTGTAATACATTAAGTTAGCTATTGCAAAAAAGATTCCAAACCCCAATAAGCCCAGGAGAAAGACATCTATTTCTTTGTATATAATAGAGTGCATTGCCTTTAAAGATAAAGCAACTGCTATAAGAGAATAACTTAACCAGTCTGGAACTTCTCTGGTTTTGATGTCTGAAACAGTAGCGAAGATAAGTGCAATAAGCGTTAAGCCAAGAAGAATAGCTTCTATAACCATTTAATGTTTTTTTGATTTTTTCTTTATAAAGTTATGTTTTAGAAAAATTGAGTTTGAGTAGTAACCTTTATATATTTATAGGGCTTTTTTAAGATAATGAGTAAAGGGCAGGCTACAAATGCAATCTTTGGACTAGTTTTGTTAATTGCTTTATTCATAGTTCTTTTTGTTTTGCTTTTACCTCCAGAAGACAGATCTAATTTATTGAATCAGACTACAGATTCTGGAACTGGAAATGGTTTGCCTTCAACAGGAAATGGAATTGAAACTTTAGTATTAGAAAGCCCTGGTTTGGTCTCTGTTACAGAAGATGAAACATTAGAGCATAAGATAAATCCTATTAATCTTTTTGTGAAGAGCGCTCCTGAGATCATAGAATTAGCATCAAGTGCCTCATTGCAAAAGAGCTTATTTAGCGAAAAAGAGCAAAACTTCGCTTTTAATGTCAATGACTTAGAAAACTTGGAAGATGCAAAACTAAGCTTTTTTGTTTCAGAGCAAGAAGGAAAACTACTCGTTAAATTAAATGGAAATCTTATCTTTCAGAGTGAGGTTGGGGAAGGAAGCAGGATTGTGAATTTACCTACTAGCTATATTGGAGAACAAAACGAACTTATTCTTTCTGTTAGTTCTCCTGGATTAGCTTTCTGGAAAGGGAATAGGTATGAATTGCAAGATATTAAAGTAAAGACGGGCTTTGAGAAGCTTAATCCTCAAGAAACAAGAACATTTTTGCTTTCAGAGAATGAAATAGATAGCATTGAGAACTCTGAATTAAGATATAATATTTACTGCAATTCTTTAGAGGGAGAGGGAAGCAAATTCAAGATATATTTGAATGACATTTCTCTATATTCAGAGACTATTCCTTCTTCATGCGCTGGGCAAAGAAATGTAGCGATTGATAAAGATGGGCTTCAAAAAGGGGAGAATAAATTAACGTTTGTCATTGAAGCTGGTGATTATCAGATTAATGATATCAAGATTATAAATGATGTTTGGGAAACTGAAAATTTAGTGTATCGCTTCGACATCAGCAGAGAGGATTTCCAGAAGATCAAGGATAATGAGAAAGATGTACTTTTGGATTTAACCTTAGGAGAGAAAAAGGAGCGAAAAAGAGGGGAAATTGTTGTAAATGATCAGTCCTTTAGCTTTGACCTTACAGCAGATTCCTATAGCAAGGTGCTTTCTAGCTTTATTGTAGAAGGAGAGAATATTGTAAAGATTATTCCGAAGAATGAGTTTAGATTAGATCTTGTCAAAATTACTTTAAAGGATTAAAAAAGTGGGTGATGATCTTGGGTTTTGGTGGTTTTTTAAAGAGTGGTGGAAGTAAAGTAAAGAGTGGGTATAGTAAGGCTGTAAGTGGTGGAAAAATTGTTGGTGGTGGTGTTCTTGCTGCTGACAGGTTTCTTGGAAGAGCATCTCAACCTCCTGACATGAGAGAAGGAGCCCAAAAAGCAATGCGGGCTGCTGTTAAATATAGCTTTCTTGGTTTTATGATTAATATCTTTATGAGAATTCTTTTAGTCTTTGTTTGGATTTTTTTATTTGTCTTAGCTATTTTAGTTATTATATTTGTGTATAGGCTTGTTGCTACAGGCTCTGGAGATTTCTATCTTGAGCATGGCCAAGCTTATTTTGTTGATACAAGAGCTCCTGCTGTCGCAAAAACAGGATTAGCCGGAATATGGGATAAAATCTGGAATCCTTATAAGCCTGTATCTGATGTTGGCTTTGATATTGAAAAAGGAGATACAACCAAGAAATATATAAAGATAGAAGAGGCTCAGCCTCAGAAAAAGATTTACTCTTCTGGAGAAAAGGACATTATAGTATATGCGAGAGGAAGTGCGCATAGCTTAAGTAAGGATACAGATGGGGAAATTCTCTGTGAACTTGAAGATTATGATGAAAAGATAGAGACAAGGGGGGAAATTTCATTAATTGGAGAAAAAGAAGAAGATATTTTTGTCTTTGAATGTGTTTTTGTAGATGGAGTAAAAGCTAAGGAAAGTGAGGGCATTGCTTCTTATTCCGGCTCTGCAGGAGTAAGGTATAACAATGTTGCTGAGAGTGAATGGAGAGCTTGGACAGTTAGTTCTTCTAAAAAAGATAAAGATATTCTAGAGCTAATTGATGATCCCCATTTAAGCAGAAGCGGCAAGAGAGAAAGTATCGCTATTGGTGATACTCCTATGCAGATTGGATTTGGGATTGGTGATGACCAGCCATATACTGAAGCGCAAAGTTATATCCTTCATATTGGTTTAGAAAAAGCGAATTTAGCTGACAGAGGAAATCTTAATATGCTGCATAACTTATGGCTATATCTTCCAGAGAATGTTGAAACAAGTGACGATATGAGATATTGTGAATTTGAAAAGACAGATGAAGGTGTTTATCGTTTGAGAAAAGAGGCTCTAGATTATTATAATAAAGATTGCTCAAGGAAGGGATTAGTTGGAATAGGAATGAGCAGTGCTGATTGTATAAGAAATTTTAAAGATGAGATTATTGCAAGCTGCACAATAACATTTGATGTTGATGAAGAGAGCAATATACCTTCATTTGTTGATTTCAGGGCAGTTGCAGAATACTCTTATGACATAAAAAAATCTTTTGTTGTTGATGTGCTCTCTTTAGAAACAACTGCTAAAGTTGTTTGCAGTGGAGATAGTTCAGAAACATGCAATCAAAAAGGCTGCCGATTTATTAATGGAAGATGTAGTGCTTGTCCTGATGAATGGCGTTCATGCAATGACTATAGTGAGAGCATATGCAATAATGATCCTTGTCATTTTGGTGGTTGCATATTAGAAGGAACGGAGTGTAATGTGGGAACATGAAATGGGTCTTTTTTGTTGGGTTGCTTTTTTTGATAAGCGCATGCACTCCTGCTGAAAGAGATCAGCCTTATGCCCCAAGCGGAGTAAGAGATGTTAAGAATGCTGGTCCTTTGCAAGTGCAATTATTTGTCAATCCTGATCCTAGAGAGAGAAATTTAACGATAGAAGATGGCTTGCAAGTAGGGCTTTACTTTGTCAACAGAGATAAAGATCCTATTCAAGGAATTATCTCTTTAGAGGATACTCCGAATGAAGAGCAGTTTGGCGGACTTATTGGAAGGGGATTAGAAGATTTCGAAGTTCCTGGGATGCAGCAAAATAAGGCTGGATGGGCAACTGTTTTTCCGGGATCACAGCCAATATTTTATGAAGATGACAAGAATACTTTAAAGAGCACAAGCTTTGTTGTAGAAGTAAGATATCATAGAGAGATTGAATTTACCTCAGATGAATTTTGGATGCGAAAATTACTAAATGAAAGGCCTAGAGATTGCAAGAAGAATTGCGATGAAGTTAATAGTGTTGCAAGCAATCATCAAAGTATTTCAACAATCAGGGAAAAGCTCTTTGACTTTAATGGAGATTTTCAAGTTGATAGCATGCAGCTTGAATTTAGCCTAGAGGAAGGCTCTTGCGAAATTATCTCATATGAGAAGGCTCAGAGTTTTGAGCCAGTAGAAGAGAAAGAATCTGTTTTTATGGAGCTTTCTTTACAGCAAAGCGGAAATATCTTTGATTGCAATGTAAAGGAAGATAGCAGTGAAAAACGAAAGGCTATTATATGTCTTATTGATAATAGTTTACAAGGTGGAGATTATGCTGATAGGGTTATGGGAAAAATTAAATATGGATGCAAGTTATTACTTAAATCAGGAGAGATACAATTTGGCTCAAAGGAGGATTAGAATATGAAGAAGAGTCTATTACTTGTTTTCTCTATATCATTGATTCTTTTTATGGGTGCTTGTGATAAAACTCCTGAAAAACCAACGGGCCCTTTTATAGGCGGCACTTCTGGAGTTAGCGTCGAGTTCATGACAAGTGCTCCTCCTAGTCAATTTAACCAAGGAGAGTCTGTTCCTGTAAGAGTTATTGTCAAAAATAAAGGAGAGGAAGATTTAGTAGAAGGAAATGCCAAGGTAAGAATATATGGAGTTAAGAATGAGAACTTTGGATTAACTAATAATTATCTGGGAACTCCTGGAAATTTGAGAGGAGTAAGCGGTGTTGCAGAAGGGGGAGAGCAAAGGATTGATTTTGGAAATTTAAACTATAATTTAGATATTGTTAATTCAGAAGATTTTACTTTACATGCACGATTATGCTATCCTTATAAAACAAGGGCAAAAGTAGATGTATGTGTAAAGTCCATCGTAGCAGAAGAAAGCGGAGAGAGTGTTTGCACCTTAACAGGAGAAAAGGTAACTAAGAACAGTGTTTCTAGTGCGCCTGTGCAGATAACTTCTGTCAAAGAAGATACTAGAGGCAGCAGCGAGGTTCGTTTTGATATTACTATAGAGAACAAAGGTCTTGGTGAAGTGTTTACTCAGGAAATGCAATGCGAGGATTATGAAAATGATGAATTTAGGCTTTCTAATGAAGATGTTGTTGGAGTTAAGATTATAAATCCCATTGGAGTAAAATGCGCTTTCCTTGATGGAGAGGAAGATGATGAAGGAGAAATAGCTTTAGTTGCTGGAAAGGACGTTTTAAGCTGCTGGTTAAACACAGAAGAGGCTTATGAAGACAAGTTGGATATTACATTAAGCTATTTCTATTTTGACAAAGCTGCAAAAGATGTAACGATTTTTGAGAGATAAGCTTATAAATTCTTTTTCTTTTTTAGATTAAATGGAGATTATTGCAGATTTACAATTACACTCAAGATTCTCAAGAGCATGCAGTAAGAATATAACTCTGGAGAATTTGGAAAAATACGCGCGCATTAAAGGATTAAATATTTTGTCTACTGCCGATTTTCAGCATCCTATCTGGAATAAAGAAATTAAAGAAAAATTAGAAGAAGATGAAAATGGGATTTTATGGAGTAAAAACAAATTCCCTTTCTTATGGGGGACAGAAATTAGTTTAATGTATTCTGATAATGGTAGAAGGGCTGTTCACCTACTTTTATATGCACCTAATGGAGAAGTTGCGGATCAGGTAATAGATGCATTAGGCAAAAAGGGAAGATTAGACTATGATGGTAGACCTATTTTTGGCATTCCTTGTCCAGATTTTGTTGAATTAATGATGGAAATTAGTGAAGATATAGAGATTGTAACAGCTCACTCTTATACAAGCTGGTTTGGTGTATTTGGATCGAAAAGCGGGTTTGACTCTATAGAAGAATGCTTTAAAGATAAAAGCAAACATATTCATGCTATCGAAAGCGGGATGTCAGCAGATCCTGAAATGATAAGATTAAACTCAAGATTGGATAAATTTAACATTGTTAGTTTTAGCGATGCCCATTCATATCATCCTTGGAGGTTAGGCAGGGAGTGTGTTATTTTTGATTGCAAGTTAACTGCTAAAAATATTTTAAATGCTATTAAAACAGGAGATGGCTTAAAGGAAACTATCGAAACGTCGCCAGATTATGGAAAATATCATTACGATGGTCATCGAAATTGTGGTGTTAGCTTGAGCCCGGAAGAAAGTAAAAAATTAAATAAAATCTGCCCTAAATGCAAGCAACCATTAACTATTGGTGTTCTTTATAGGTCTTTAGAAATGGCTGATAGGAAAATTCCTAAAAATGTTCCAAAATTTAAAAAATTAATCCCTTTGCATGAGTTAATCGCTGCAGTTTACGGGACTAATCAATTAAGCTCTAAAAAAGTGTGGAGTATTTATAATTTATTGATAGAAAAATTTGAAAACGAGTTCAATGTTCTTCTTAATGTTTCTTTAGAAAATCTAAAAAAAGTTGTTGAGGATAAAATAGCTGAAATTATTTTAAAAAATAGAGAAAATAGGCTTTCTATTCATCCTGGCTTTGATGGAGTTTATGGAAAAATTATTTTAAATTCCGATGAGAAAAAACAAAAATCGCTTGGAGACTTTTAAACCTCTATTTCACGGCGCGACTGGCTTCGCCAGTCTTTTCCAATACCCCGAGAGCACAACCACCCGCGTCGCCACGAACGTCGCCATAGACGCCAAGCCCACGGCCGCCCCAACCGGAACCCAACGCGGACACTCTTTGTTCAGATTTTTCTCCTTTATTGACGCTAACACCAAAAATGAATGGCTTTCTTCCATCTCTAGAAAGAATCTTTTCAGCAACCTCTCCAAGCGCTTTAGCACCATTAATCCCATAACTTGCAACTACAAAACCATCGCTTGCCAAAGATTCTGGAGTATGTTCTCCTAATCTATAGGTTTCTCTTGGAGCATATCTAATGCTGCCATCTTGACTGAATCTTATGCCATTTAGTTCAGTTCCATCGACTAAAATTGATTCTAGTTCATTTGTTGTTAAATCTTGGCTTAAACCAACAGCATTTGGATCATGAGCAACATAAACTCCATCTGGAATCCATAGAGCTCTATTGAAAACCCAAAGCCATTTATCTCTTATAATGTCTTGAACTTCTTTAAATTCTGGCTCTTCGGATTCATAGGCTCCTTGGGCTAAGTAAACTGTTTGCTCTCCTGTTGGAATACTTAAATTCCTAGCTAATATTCCTCTGCCAACGGTTTGATAATTGTGGGGGCCTTGAGAAAGTGAATCGAATGCCAGTCCTCCATCTTCATAGGGAACCCATAATTTGGTTGGAGGAGTTATAACAGGCTCAGGCCTTTCTACTCTTGGATATCTTGTTTTTGTTGGCATTTGAATATAGTTTAGAGACTTATTAGTGATATATAAAGCTTTCTATATTGTTGCTACTTTAGAAAGGTATATTCTTATCCAACATATCCAGGAGGGGTCTCCTTTATGATAGCTGTCCTTGTGCTTCTTAAATTTTCTTGCTCAAGCTTTTTGTAGATGTTCATAGCTTCTTTCGAAACAGATGGCTTTACTTTCTTTACTGCTTCTTCAAATGCCTCAAGAGTAACTTTTTTTGCGGAGATGTTCTTTCGTAAAGTTAAAATTGCTGCTTCCCTACAAATAGATTCAATATCAGAGCCAACGTATCCTTCTGTTTTTTTTGCTAATGCTCTTAATACATCCTCTTTTTTCTTTATAACAATGCCTTCAAATATCGGTTTTACCTCTTCTTCATCTTCGAAATCAAATTCTTCTGCTACTTCATCATTTGCCATCTTTTTAGCTGTTTTAACAGAAATCATCTTTTCTTTTTTCGCTTTTATTTTTAGCTTTTCTGTGTCAAGGTCTATTGGCATTTCTTTCGTGTGAATATTAAAAATATCAAATCTTGCATCTTCATCAGGCGGAGGAGTTAATAATAATCTGTCTAATCTTCCTGGTCTTAATAAAGCTGGATCAAGGATATCTGGTCTATTAGTGGCTGCAATTACTACAACATTCGTTAGTTCTTCTATGCCATCCATTTCTGCTAAAATAGTATTAACAACCCTTTCTGTCACATGGCTTCCGATTTCAAGACCTCTTCGCGGAGCAAGAGAATCTATTTCGTCAAAGAAAATGATAGTTGGCGCAACTTGTCTTGCTTTTTCAAAGATTTTTCTAACTCCTTTTTCACTTTCTCCAACCCACATATTCAATAGAGAAGGGCCTTTAATCTGAATGAAATTAGCTTCTGATTCTTTTGCAATAGCTTTTGCCAATAATGTTTTTCCTGTTCCTGGTGGACCATATAATAAAACTCCTTTTGGCGGTTTAATTCCTAGACGCTTAAATGATTCAGGATACTTTAATGGCCATTCGATGGCTTCTTTTAACTCTTGTTTAATTTTTACTAGACCACCAACATCTTCCCATTTTATGTTAGGGGTTTCTACTAGAACTTCTCTTATAGCTGAAGGTCTTACTGTTTTTAATGCTTCAATAAAATCATTATGAGTAATTTGCAATTTTGCTAAAATCTCTTCTGATAATGGTTCTTTTTCATCTAAGTTAAGATTTGGGTATACTCTCCTTAAAACTATCATTGCGGCTTCTTTTGCTAATGCAGATAGATCTGCTCCTACAAAACCATGCGTGATACTTGAAAGAGAATTTTGCATTTGGTCTATTGAACTTTTGCGAATTTCTTCATAAAACTCATCAGAAACTATTCCAGCTGACTCAAAATCATTAATTATTTGAGAAACTTCATCTTCTACATTTTTTACACTATCCCTAACAAACTTTTTTCTTGGGTCTGAGTCCTCTCTGGATTGTAAAGTATGTCTAGCTTCTTTCAATCTCTTCTCAATTTTTTCTAAGAGTTCCTTTTGTTCGTTAATCTCTTCTTTTCTATTATTTATTATGATTATGGTTTTTTCCTGGGTTTTAATATCGTCTCTCAACTTTGAGATTTTTTCTTCTTGATATTGCACCTTTTTGTCGAGATTTGTTACCTCATCTTGTTTAATTCTTAGTTTGTACAAAATTCTGTCAAGATTGATTGTGTTAGTCTGCTTTTTTTGCTTTTCAAGGTCTTTTAGTTCAACTTGCAAATTTTCTAAAATCTTTTTCTCATCGTCCAAACTAAGAGTTAGTTCTTTAATTTTTTTCTTTATATCCTCTATCCTATTACGTGCGTCTGTTTCATGCATATCAATTTTTTTCTTAATAATTTTTAAAGCAACTTCACTATCCCAATGAACTAATGGCATATTTCTTGTATGAATCTTAAGAATATTCAGACGTGCTTTCTGATTTGGAACACCAATTATTAGTTCTCTGTCAAATCTTCCTGGTCTGCGTAAAGCGGGATCTATTGAATTTGGTCTATTCGTAGCTGCAATTACAATTATTTTTCCTCTAGACTTTAGGCCGTCCATTTGCGTCAAGAGGGACGACACGACTCTTCTCTCTACCTCTCCATGAACATCTTCTCTTTTAGGAGCAATTGCATCTATTTCATCTATAAAAACAATAGAAGGGGCGTTTTTTTCTGCCTCTTCAAAAATAGTGCGAACTTTTTTTTCTGAATTATGAACAATAAACCCATTTGCTATAAAATTATGATCTTTTTGAACTGTGAAATCGTAAACGTGATTCTCTGCTTCTTCAATTAGTTTAATTGGCGAAAAGATTATGTCATTATCTCTTAAAATTTCTATTTTTTCTATAACTTTTTTATCTTCGTTTTTTTCTTTTAGTATATTAATAAAATTATTTAGCTTTTCTCTTGTGTAACTATTAACTTTTTTATTAGTTCCAATTTTAATTAAATCTCTATCTGAAATTTTATGTTTAAGCTTTAATTGATTAATTATATTTTTAATAGGTAATCTATTATAAACTGGCTTCTGATATTTATTTTCATTTAATTTTGATAAAGCTTCTTTTCTTTTTTGGTTAATAAAATTGATTTTATCTTTAAATATCTTTAATGAAGGAACATCGCTTATTGTTAATTCATAAGTCCTGTCTCTTTTGTATCTGAATGTTGATTGGATTCCTAACCTTAATAATAAATATTTGACTCCAATCATCATTTTTTTACTTGCGGTGTAATAAGAAACTTGCATTCCGCTTGGAACTAGATGAACATGCCCATCTGTATCAAACAATCCTCTTAAGTAAGATGCAATAAACTCTTTTGGTAAACTAATCATGTAACTTGGAACAAAAAGTGTTTTTGATTTACTTCTTACTGGAATTCCGAGATTTTTTATTAAGTTGCCAATTGGTCTAGAATTAAAATAATAGCCGTAATTTCCATCATATTTTATGTCTTCAAGATTAAATAGCTCTTTTACTATTCTTTTATAATTTTTTACTATGTTTTCATCTGCATTTGTTAACGATATTGTTGAAACTCCTTTATCTTTGTAATTATATCTTAAATGACCATCTCCGGCTAACAAACCGAGTAAGTATAGCAAATCTTTTGTTATTTTTTCAGGAATTTTTCCTTTTCTTATTAATTTAAAACTATTTTTAACAAATCGAGTAGTTTCACCAACAAAATCTAAAATATTTGGTACTATTTCTTTTATTTCGGGTAAGGCATTTGCAATTGCAACTTTGTCTTGAATTTTTAAATCTTTAGCATCAACCCACTCTAAGTCTAATCCATTTAAGACAAGCAATTTAGAAGTTGGAGTTAATTCAATTATTCCGTGGGGTGTAAACATCTTTAGTGTTTTCTGTAATCCTTTGTCATAAATATCTTCAATTAGAAGCAATTCTATTTTTTGCTTTTCCATGTTGAGAGCTGCTATTTTATGTGTTTCAGTATTTTCAGTGGCTTCTTGAATTGTAGTTAATCCTGCTCCGTTTGTAATAACCAGGGAATCTTTAGCAACACATTCGCCATAAAATTTGTTCATGACCTCCGGAGCATTTACTAGAATAAATTTAGCTTCTGACTCGTTTGCAACTGCTTTTGCTAATAATGTTTTTCCTGTTCCTGGTGGACCATGCAATAAAACTCCTGCAGGCGGGTCTATGCCGAGACGTGCAAAAATTTCTGGATGCTTTAAAGGAAGCTCCACCATCTCTCTTATTTTTTTTATTTCTTCATCTAAGCCACCTATATCCTCGTATGTCACTTCAGGAACTTTTTCATCAGAAACCTCGACTGCTTTAGGGTTAATTGCGACATTAGTAGATTCTGTAATTACAATACCGCCTTTAGGATTTGTGTCAACCACAATGAAACGCAAGTTTCCTATATTAAAGCCACCAAAGAAAGAATCTATGTTAAAAACATCATCAAAAAACGGGGCTTCTAATGGAGATTCCGCCAATGTTGAGCGTCTTCTTCTAGTGCCGCCTAAAACAACTATATCGCCTTTGGCAAGGGCTCTTCCCAGTAAGCCTCTTTTGAATAAAGTAGGGTTTGCCTGAATCATAATGCCTTCTTGTGCAGGAGCTATTGTAATATCTTTTGCTTCTTTGACTTCTGCTTTTCTTACTTTAACAATTTCTCCAATGCTTGTTCTTGCATTTCTTCTTAAAATCCCATCCATCCTAATAACTGCTTGACCGACATCAGTTGGATAAGCTCTGTCTACAATGCCTACTGTTTTCCTCTTGCCTTCTATCTCAACAATGTCGCCAGGCCTTACTTCAATGGCATGCATGGTTTCTGAGTCTATTCTAATAATGCCTTTATAGGCTTCTTCCTGCAAGGCTTCCATAACTTTCAGATTTGTTTCTTTTTGCATAGATTGAGGAATATTTTTTAGATTAATAAAGCTTATGGAAAATTCTTCTTTTTGGAGATTTAGGAAAGTTTTTAAAGTGCCTTCTCAAGAAAGGAGAAAAAGAGGTATATTCTCTATGGGACTAATAGATGAAACATATGAAGAAGCAAAGAAGATAATGCATCGGAGCATTACTCCGAGAGGTTTATACGCTTCTGGAACTAAGTACGGATATTTATCTATTTGGCCGAGAGATAGTATGATCTCTTTTCTGGGGGCAAGCTTATACGAAGACAAGGCAATTCAAACGTGTTATCGCAATACTTTAATCACCCTTAGCAGATACCAGAGCAAGCAAGGGCAGATTCCTAATTGTGTAGACTTTAAGAGAAGATTAGTAACTTTTGGAACTATTGACTCTAGTTTATGGTATATTATTGGACAGCATACTTATGCAAAGAATTACAGAGATCATGGTTTATTAAAAAGATATAAAAAGAATATTGAAAAGGCATTGAATTGGGTGCAATACCAAGATTCTGGAGATGATAAATTACCTGAGCAACAACCAACAACAGATTGGGAGGATGCTTTTCCTCATAAATACGGGCACACAATTAACACGCAGGCTCTCTATTACTATGCTCTTCGCTTAATGGGAAAGGAAAAAGACGCGAGAGAAGTTAAGTTTCTTGTTAATGACGGTGGGAAAAAACCTTGGTTGAGCTTATGGAATAAAAGAGAAGGCTATTATTATGCTTATGCCTGGAAAGATCATGCAGGTATTAGAGAGGAAGGAGCGTGGTTTGACAGTCTAGGAAATATCTTAGCAATTGTCTTTGGATTAGCAGACAGAGAGAAAGCAAAAATGATTTTGAGGTATATTCAAAGAAAAAAGATTAATAAGCCTTTTCCTGTAAGATGCTTAGATCCTCCTTTCCATAGAAATACAAGAGAGTGGCAGCCTTATTTTGATAAATGCATTAGTAAACCACATCAATATCTTAATAGCGGTGTCTGGCCTTTTATAGGCGGGTTTTATGTTGCTTCTTTGGTTGCAATGAAAGAGCATAAGAAAGCTGAAGAAGAATTAAAGAATTTAGCTTTAGCAAACATGAGTAAAGGCATTAAATGGCGTTTTAGCGAATGGCTCAATGGAGAAAATGGAAAACCTAAAGGAAGCGAGTTTCAGAGCTGGTCTATAGGAATGTATTTGTTTGCGTATCAGTGTGTAAAAGAAAGAAAAGTGCTGATAGCCTAAAAAATTTGGAAGAAAGATTAAGTATTTTTGTGGAATATGCTTTTTCTATACGGCTTTTGTAATAAACTTCTCTTTTTCATTTCTTCATATTCCATCCATTTTAAGTATCTGTTAACTTCAATATAAGAGACTTCTTTAGAAAAATTTTTCTCTATTTGATCTGCGAGTTTAATCCTTAAGATGTATGTTTGAGCATGTTTCATATAAGCAAAAGAGCCTTGCATGCTTTCATAAATCTTATCGTAATCAATTTTGTTTTGTAAGAAATTATTATAAAATTTATTTAGCCTGCTTTGAATGCTTTTCTGGTTGAACTTCTTTAATAATTTGTAGTGATAAAATACTCTAAATCCTACAAAAGGGAGTGGTTTGTTTAATGAGATAATTCTTGTTTTATCTGGATGAAGCTCTATCTTAAGCTCTTTTTGAAGAAAAAGATTGATCTCATCTTTCCATGTCCTTAATTGCTTTTTAGAAGAATGCAAAATGACAAAATCATCAACGTAACGAATATAATATCTTATTTTTAGATGATGTTTGATGAATTGATCGAGCTCATTTAAGTAGATATTTGCAAAGAACTGAGATGTCAAGTTACCTAGTGGCATTCCTTTTGATGCATTATTATTATGATTAGAAAGTATTTTTTCAATTAGGCATAATGTCTCCGGACATGTTATCTTTTTATTGATTATTTTTAGGAGAATTTTATGATCTACTTCCTCAAAATAATGTTTGATGTCTGCTTTAAGGCAATAACCTTTGATTTGATTATTGTTAAACCAGCCATTTGTTTTTCCATTTCTAGAAATCTTTCTTTTGAAAACATCAAATCTTTGCAGGGCAGCTAAGCTTCCTTTACCCTTTCGGTTTGCATAAGAATCATAAATAAATGAGCTGTCAAATATCGGCTCTATTACATTACATAAAGCGTGATGGACTATTCTGTCTCTGAAATCAGATTTGCTTATTTTTCTTGTTTTTGGATCTCTAATCATGAATGTTTCTAAAGGCTTTGGTTGATATGTGTGAAGCAAGAGTTCTGTTCTTAATATAGAAAGGTTCTCTTTGAGGTTCTGAGAAAATTCTTGTACATACTCTTTTTTTGATTTTCTTTTCCTTGCTTTTTGAAAAGCTAAGATAAGATTATCTTCTGCAGTTATTTCTTGATATAGTTTTTTGTAAGTTTTCATTGAATAAGTCTTAGAGTCTAGGGCTATTTCGAGAGCACAACCATCCGTGTTGTTGCCATGATTGTTGCCATTGACGTTAAGCCTATGGTCGTTCCAATTGGAATTCAACGCGGACAGTTATGTAGCTCATTAATTAAAAGTAAATCACCACCACTTCATGTTTTCGGTTTATCTTACTAGATGTTGTGGTTGAATTTTATGGCTTCAAAAGCGCGATTAATGAGCGTGTAGCCCTAGTCTAGCTTAAGCTATGCTAAGACAAAAAAAGAAAGAATTAAATGATTAATAAAGCTTTATGTTAGGCAGATATAAATTTTTTGATGCCTTCGGCACGTATTTATACCCCGAGAGCACAACCATCCGCGTCGTCGCCATGACTGTTGCCACCGACGCCAAGCCTATGGACGAGCCAACCGGAATACAACGCGGACACTCTAGTCGAAGGTCGGTCTACAGATGTAACGCCCAAAAGATATGGTTTATTTTTATGTTTAGAAGCAATTTCTACTAACTTTTCTGCTCTTTCCTCTCCAACTAATGCAAGAATATAAGGGTTTCTTGATAGCTCATTTGGTGTCATTTCTCCTGTCTTGAAACCAAAGGGAACGAATCTTACACTAGGATCATGAGCTTCTAATCTTTTTACTAATTCTGATTCTTCCATGAAAGGCCTTCCATTTCTTATTTCTGGATCAGGAGCAATATAAACTCCTTTTCCTGGAATATAATGATTTCCTGTAAATGCCCAAAGCCAGTAATTTTTCATTATTTCTCTAATTTCTTTGCTATATTTGTCATCTGAATGAAAAGCAGCATGGACTAAATCAACAGTATCTGCCATAGTTGGTTTAATTAAATTAGCTTTAGTAATTAATTCTCCTACTTGAGCATAGGTATTTGGGCCGTATGCTGGATAGATAAATGTGGTTCTTTGATCACCATGAAAAGTATCTAATTCAGTTCTTCCTTCCCTTACTTGTAAACTTTTGTTTAATTGCGTGTGCATTTTATACCTCTTATGCTTATTTTGATATGTTTAGAAAGAAGAACAGGTATATAAACATTTCTATTTTGTTACTACTTTAAAAAGGCATATTACTATAAAGATTTTATCCCCAAATGTTTCCAGACTTCTTCCATACTAATTTTTTTTACTGTTGTTACTCTATCTGCTGCTCCGCTAAAGATTAAAATATGCTCTTTCTTTTCATCTAAAACAGCACCTGTCGGAAAGATAACATTGTCTACAAAACCTTCTTTTTCATAAATCTTTTTTGGTGAAAGAAATGGCGTGTTCTCATTAGACTTTGCAATAACTTTTGTTGGATTCTTTAAATCATATAATATTAAACCGGCACTATACTTTTTAGGGTAATGTTTTTTTTGATGAAATGGAAACATGTGTTTAATGCTCCATTGCTCTTTTTTATGCATTTTTTGAACACCATGATAAATTTCTAACCATCCATATTTAGTTTTTATTGGTGGAGTACCGGCTCCTGCTTTTCCTGATTCCCAGATATGGTCTCGTGTTATGGCTAGTGCTTGATCATTCCCCCAGTATTCCAAATCTTTAGAAAAAGACATCCAGACATGAGGCAAGGTAAACTCAAAATTTCCTTCTGGCCTGTGCAAGGCAGTATATCTTCCATTTATCTTTTCTGGGAAGATAACAACATCTTTGTTTTGATGCCTGAAAGTGATGCCTCTTCTATGCCAATGATAACAATCTTTTGATGCTGCAAAGCTTGTTGAAATATTACCAAAACGCGATAAAGAGACATAACTCATTAGATAACTTTTCTCTTTTTGAAAATAAACAATTCTAGCATCCTCTACACCAAGCTCGCCGTCATCTTTTGTGCCGAAGAAAGATGGCTTTGGATCAATTTTTTTTATCTTAAATCCTGATTTGTCCAGTAAAACCCTTCTAAAGTGAGAGAAATAGGTCAATCTTAAAGTCCCATTCTCAAAATAAAATCCATAAGGAGGATTCACATCTATTATTTTGTCTTTGTTAAATTTGTCTAAGATAATTTTATATCTTGTATTAGAAACAAAACGCGGAGAGTAATAATATTTGGTATCTTTCCATTTTTTAAGTATCTCTCCTACCCTTACATACAAAAGTATGTCTCCATTTTTTAGCCTTATTGCCCCTGGATTAAATGTGCCAAAGATTTCAAATAAGTTAGAAGAAGGTTTCAGGTCTTTAGGTGTTAGAAGTACCTCTTCTTTCTCAATAATAGTCATCCTAAGAAATATCAAATCTGGTCTTTATTAAATTTATTATTTTTTTGGAAGTTACAGTATAGTGGAAATTTTTGACAGCATGCTCCCGCGCATTTTTCCCCATCTTCTCTCTTAATTCATCATTTGCAAGAAGGTTAAGCGTGTCTCTTGCTAAATCATCAGTATCTGCGCGATAGGCAAATACTTTAGGAGTCTCAAATTTTATTTTTTTCTTTTCAGAAAATCCCATCCATGGATAAACCCATTCCTCTTCTAAATTAACTGTGCTTGCTACTTTAGCTAAGAATCCTGTTTTTCCATTGATAATTGTCTCTTTAGGACCCATTGCATCTATTGAAATAACTGGTTTTCCGCATGCCATTGCCTCTACTTGCAGCATGCCAAAACCTTCTAAACGGGAAGGAGCTGCGTAGATGTCAGCTGCATTTAACAAAAAAGGGATAAACTCCTGAGAATAGCATCCTTCCAAGAATGTTATTTTCTTTTTATCAAGCCCTAACTCTTCAATTAATGCTTTTTCTTCCCTATGGTGGCCATAAGCAGAATCACTTGGCCATGTTTTACATATATATCTCCATTTAGGAAACTCCTGATCAATTTTTGCCAATGCCTGCAACATTTCTTGAGCGCCTTTGCTAGTTACATCTCCACCAATTGTTAAAATCATTTTTTCGTCTTTTTTAACGCCCAACATCTCTCTAACTTTTTGAACTTCTTTCTGAGGGAGTGGTTTTGATGCATTTGTATCAATACCAATATGCATAGGAACAAAGTTTTTTGTTTCAACTCCATCACGAGCGTATGTTTGTTTTACCCAATCACTAGTTGTCAGGACTAAAGGCAATTTATTTAGTGTATCATGATAATTTGCAACCCAACCATCAGCATTATACCAAGGGATTGGAATAGTGTTATATTTCTGTTGGTCATGGACTATGATAGGGGTATTTGCCCAATATCCAATTCCTAAAGAAACATTTGGCTTAAAATTTTTTAGGTACCACATCTTCTGCAATCCTGCTTCTGGATGGCAAGGTGTTGCTTCTTCCTTATTTTCCAAAAAGCCCTTATAGAGAAAATGCCCTTGTATGCTCAGGCCATCTGGTTCAGGCGGGTATGCATAAAGGATGAGAGCTTTCATTTGATGTTCTCCATAGAAAAAGATTCTTGCTGCATATTGCAAAGATTGCTTTCGAAAATGCCTTCCTTAAATCCATATACTTCGTTGACTAATCTTTTTTTCATGATCTTAAGTGAAGAAGGAATTGTAAATACTAGATTAGCATTCTTTCCTATATTAAAAATGTCTCCTTGAATGTCATAAGAGAAATAGACTATTTTATCGCATTGTAGCTCTTTCGTTTTTAACATATTCTTTACTGCTTGGTGTATTTCTTTGTGCCTGATATGGCCATATTCCCCATTCTCACCATGCGTAAATATGTAGTTAAACTTATTTGAAGGCAGAATGCCTTTTATTTTTTGGATAACTGCATCAGTTGTAAGCGGTTGTAAAGTTTCGTCTTCAAGATCAGCAATGACGCATTTTGCTCCTAAAGATGCGCATACTTTCCTAAATTTTGGTGCCCTATCTTTGTCATTAGCCCTGCAAAGAGAGGCAACATGCCATTCCCAAGATTTGTTCTCAAGTATATAACCACCCATCCACAGAGTTTCATCATCAGGATGAGCAACAATCACAAGCGCTTTTACCATTAAATTTGGAGTATCTATCTTCTTTAAATGCTTTTTTCTTTTCAAAACAACTTAGTTAATCAAAGCTTAATCTTGCGATAAGATAAGAAATAGTTGATTCTGCTCCTTGATTAAGATTAATGCAGTTTGGCAATAATCCATCATAACAACCGCCTGTTGATTCGTCATAGACAGTTTGGTTCAGAGAGTTCTTACCTAAAAACCAATTAAATGAGATTAGTGCCTTCTCGTAATATTCTTCTTTTTTTGTTATTTTGTATGCTGATAAATATGCTTGCACCATTGAAGCTGCATCAACTGGCTGTTGATCGTAAAAAGCCCTTTTTCCATTTTTGTTGAACCAACCATTATGCCCAATTAAAACTAATTTATTGTCTAAAAGGACAATGCTAGATAAGAAGTTAAGCGTTTTTTCTGCTATCTCTAAATATCTTTTTTCTTTTGTCATGTCATACGCATAAAATAAAGATTCTGGCAACCTTCCATTTGAGTAAGTAAGATAGTCTTCGAACCATATCCAATCTTCATTATGTGTTTGCTGGTATCTTTTGAGAAGAGAGTCGCTGAGTTTTTTTACTTTTAAAATTATATCTGGATGTTTATTGATTTTATAATAGTGATACATCCCAAGTATACTAAAGGCTTTTGCTCTAGGGCTTTTTAAATTAGGAACGTGTTTTGCAGCATTATCGAAAATGAATTTTGCTAATGCCCTAATCCCTTCTGGTAATTTAGTGTTAATAATATAGCCTGTTGCCCAGAGTGTTCTTCCAAAAGAATCTTCGCTGCCTTCCTTGTCTAAAAATTTTCTATCGTAACTTAGAAGATTATGAAACTTGCCATCTTCTTTTTGCATATAGCGTATAAAGCTTAGATAAGTATTTACTAATTTTAGAGTTGCTTCTTCTTTAGTTTTCTGATAATATTTTACCGCAACCATTAAGGCTCTTGCGTTATCATCTAAAGTGTAGCCTTCTGCTCTATCGGAAAGTGTATGCTTAGCATGCTGAATTACTCCAGTATCGTCAGTAAGATTGATGAGGTGATTAAGCTTTGTTCTTGGGAATTTATGTAGGCCTATTTTTTCACTAATTTCTATGATAGTTTTATAAACATTAAGATAGCCCGCTGCAACATTATTCCAGACCATTTGTCTTCCATATTCGTATGCTTTCTTTTCCATTTCTTTCCTCTTTTCTGGATTAGAAAGAAGATAGTTAATTGATTCTGCGATTTGGTCTGAATTTCCGAAATCTACAATTACACCGCGTCCTTCGCTTAAGATTTCTGAAGCGTATAAGGATCTTGTTGCTACAATCGCTTTTCCACAGCCGACAGCATAAGCCAAAGTCCCTGAAGTGATTTGATTAGGGTCTTTTGCCGAATTAACATAAACATCTGTTGCTTTCAGGTATTTTATAATCTCTTTTAGAGTAAGGTATTTATTATAAAATTTGACATGGTTCTTTAGCTTAAGCTCTTCAACACGTTTAATCAAAAAATTTCTGTAAGATTCGCCTTCGTGTTTTCTCACTTGCGGATGCGTTTCACCTATAACTAAAAATAAAGCTTCAGGATGTTCCTTAACTATTTTAGGAAGCGCTTCAATAACATGTTCTACTCCTTTATTTTTACTTAACAATCCAAAGGTTGAAATTATTTTTTTCCCCTCTAGCCCTAAATTTTTTTTAGTTTCTTTTGCTGTAAAAGGGATTGAAGGAGTTCCATGGGGTATGCAATAGATTCTTTTAGTATCAATTTCATAATCATTTTCCAAAATCTCAATTGCTTTTTTTGCCATCACAATGATAGCATCACAACGCTTTGCTAACGCTTTTACTATTTTTTTTCTAGTTTGATCTGGATTAGGAAGAACACTATGAAAAGTGATCACAACTGGTTTTTCTAGAGTCTCTAAAAAAGGGATTAAATACAACCCATATTCTCCCCCAAAGATTCCGAATTCATGCTGGATGTTAATTAATTTAATTGTTGGGTTTTTGTTTATTTTTTTAGCCAGTTCTAGATATGCTTCAATATCCCTGTCGTCTAACTGGAATTTTACCTTCGTTCCATAATCGTAGAAGCTACTTCCATTATCATTCATCGCCAGTAATTTCGATTTCAGTTTCGGATTAAACTTTCTATCCATAGCTGTTGTTAGCTCTTTGGTGAAGGTTGCTATGCCGCACTCGCGCGGTGGAAATGTAGAAATATATAGTACCCAAGATTTATTCATCTGTCTCTTTTTTCTCCCCTTTTAGCAAATACGATGCGAGAAATTGATTCAAATAATTTTTTCCAGTTTCCCCCATAAGTTTTTCTGATTTAGTAAGACACATTCAAAGTATTTAAGTTTTATGTTTTGAGATTTGTATGCCTTTGAAATCAAACTTAAATGTGATCGGCAGTGTATCTTTTTTGATTGCTTTTATTACTTCATTTCTATTGCTGCAATAGAATAAGATAGAGCCCCCTCCAGCAGCTCCGCAGACTTTCGCTCCTAGTGCTCCATGCATTAATCCTTTTTGAATTGTTGTTTCAAGGAGGGGCGTGGTAATCTCTTTGTGGAGTTTTTTCCTAGTTTCCCACTCTTTATTCATGAGAGCTGCAAAAGTTAAAAGATCTTTTTCATATAAAGAGTCTCTCATTTGGTAAGCTATCTTTGTTATTTTTTTTAGAGATGAGATTGTCTGTGCTTTTCCTTTTAATACATTATCTATCACTTTCTTGTTGACACTTGTTGCAAGATGTGGTTTTTTTGTATAACATAGTAAAAGATGACTCTCTAATTCTTGAATAAGTTTTTTAGATAAAGAAAGCTGTGTGATCTTGGTTTTTCTTCCTTTAAATTCTAGAAAATTAATCCCGCCAAAAGATGCTGCGTATTCATCTTGTTTTCCTCCAACTATCCCGGTGGCTTGCTCAATAGAATAGACAGTTTCTGCAAGAATTTTTCTCTCTTTGAGAGAAGATGTCAGAGCAAGCCAGACTACATCCATAACTCCACTTGTCCCTAGCCCAGAGCTTGTAGGAATATCCGCATGATATTCAAGAGAGACTTTTTTATCAGTTGTAATTAATTTACCGACGACATACTTATTGATTGCTGCATTTAAGACAGCTCCGCCTCTTTTTGTGAATGGGTAAATGTCGGTTGTGCCGCCGGCAAAATCTATTCTTACAGGTGCTTTGACAATCTTTATCATTTTATTAAAGTAGATGCGCCCAATAGTCCTGGTTCATCCATTCTTGTCCAAATTATCTTTGTTTTGGTGCTATTCAGAGTTTCAAGTTTAGATTTTACTTTATCTAAAAAGTAATCGCCTGCCTCTTTTACACCCCCAGATAAAACAATAATCTCGGGATTAAAGATATGAATTAGGTTAGAGATTCCTATAGCAAGATAAAGGGTGGTTTCTTCCAAGATTTGCTGAGCTTTTTTATTTCCTCTTCTTGCTGAATCTTTTAGTTGTTTCGCAGTTAATGGTTGTCCAAGAAGCATTTTTGCTTTTTTTCTCATTGCTTCTCCAGATGCCAATAATTCAAAACTTCCGGGATTGTTAATTTCGTGATTTTTGCGTTTGTGAGGAAGATATTGTAGGATCATATGGCCTATCTCACCAGCATTACCGTTTCCAGTGCAAAGCTCGTTATTTACAATAATCCCTCCGCCTACACCAGTGCCTAAGGTGATAACTAAGAAATTTGCTCGTTTAACACCAAAGTATTTTTCTGCAAGAGCAACGCATCGCGCATCGTTTTCAAAGATAATTTTTGTTTTTATTTTCTTTTGCAATATTTTTTTAAGATTAATATTCCTAAGAGGAAGGTTTGGCGGATTTATTATAACTCCTTTCTTGTAATCAGCTGGACCCGGAATGCCAATACCAATGCCTTTTATTTTTTGGCTGTCTTTTACTTCATGAATAAGACAGACAAGCTCTTTGATGAATTCTCTTTTTGTTTTTGGGGTGCGTTCCTTAACCATCTTTATCATCTGTTCGTTATGGAATAAAGCTACACGCATAAATGTCCCGCCGATGTCTATTGCAATTTTATCCATTTTTTAGTTTCGCCTTTAATTTTTCAATAAATTCATATCTATAAGGGTCTTTCTTAAGAAGTAAGGCAAGATAGTATGCTGTTAAATCGCCAAAGTAGATTCCATAGAATGTTTTAGCCAATCTCGATTTTCCCTTTAGAAGAATGTTATGGGCATGCATTCTTCTCTGCGTTAGATCCATTTCTTTGCGAATTTCTGGATGGTCTTTTTGATCTCTTAATAAAATCGTAAAAACTTTTTTAAAATCAGATTCAATTTCATTGTGATCCATTTCTGGATAAACATTAGAGATAGCTAAGATCTTAGCATCTTCGTTAAATTGGGTTTTCCAACGCATGGCAATTGCTTTATGCTGATAAGATGCATAAACAGCTGGAATTTTGTTTTTTATCTTTGCTGCAAGGCTCTTTGCTTCTTTAATATTGATTTGTTTAACTGCTGAGATGACTTCAGGAATGCCTTTTTGTTTTAGGATAAACCACATAGGAAAAAAAAGATAGGGGATAGCATCTCTCGGTTGCATACCAGTAGGCACAAGAACTTTTTTTTCTTTTTCCTTTGCAAGCTTTCCATCTGAAGTTATTAAGACAATGTTCTTTGTTTTTTTTCTCGTTCTTCTTAGCATGTTAATAGTTTCTTCTGTATTTCCTGAATAGCTAATAATAAATGCGAGAGTATCTTTGCTAACATATTTAGGAATAGTATAAGATTGAGCAATTTCTACTGGGGTGTCTATAAGGTCTTTAAGCAAGTATCCTGGAAATCCGCTGCCACCCATACCGCAAACTAGGATATTCTTAAAAGGCTTCACAGAAATATCTCCTAAAGCATATGCTTCTGGGATTATTTGCGGTAGTTTTTTAAAAAGCTCTAACATCTTGCCTCTTTTTAGTTCTTAACTGCGCGAAGTAGTATATATTTGTTTTTATTTTCCAAAACTATTTATATAAAAACCTCTTTATATTTTTATGAAGATTAATAGCGGTTGTCAAGATTTTGATCTATTTTTAGAAGGTGGATATGAATCTGGGTTAATTACAGGGTTTTATGGTGCTGCCAGCACAGGCAAAACAACATTAGTTATGTTGGCTGCCCTTGAGCAAATAAAGAGAGGAAAAAAGGTATTTTTCATAGATACAGAGCATGGATTTTCAATTGAGCGTTTCCAACAGCTTGGAGGCAGTAAAAATAGTATGGAATCTCTCTTTGTTTTTGATATTAAGGATTTTAATGAGCAGTGCATGAAACTTGAAGAGATAGGAAAAATTAAGGATTTTAGAGGCATAGGCTTGATTGTTATCGATACCATGAGTTTTTTTTATCGCATTGCATTACAAGAAGATAAAGTTGCGAATAGCAAAGTTGCAAGGCAATTTAAAATCTTAAGTTATCTTTCTAGGGAATATGATATCCCTGTTCTTGTGACTCATCAAGTATATTCTAAAATTGAGAAGAACGATACTGAAGTAGTTGGAGGCGATATGATAAAAAATTGGTGCAAATGGCTTATTCATTTACAAAAAGGAAAGAAAAGGAAAGCTGTTCTCGTTAAACCTTTGCAGAGAGAATTTATTTTTCAGATTGCTGAGAATGGGATTCAGAAGATTTAATGGTTTTTAGATAGATTTTTATAGTTTTCTTCTCTTCTTTATTTTATGTCAGAGATAATGGGAGGAAGTGATTTTCAGGAATTTGAAGAAAAGTTAAAAAGAGACTTAGATGATTTAGAAGCTAGATCTAAACCATTAGACGAACTTGTTGTTGAAGAGTTATTTAATGTTGAAGATGTAATTAGTCACTCTTGTGCAACTTCTTTTACACCTATTTCTGAAATGATGATAGGTGGGGAATCACCTGTTTATCATGGAGGACTTACAACAAAATTAATTTTGCAAGTTACTCCTAACCATATTTCTCTTCCTGTACGCACTCTCGTCTTTCCAGGATATTCGATTGTCAAAGGCGGAGATTCTATTGTTGCAAAAATCCCGCGATATGAAATTTTTGGTGATAGTATAGCTAACGCAAATAATAATCGTAAATTTTAACCATAAAATCAGGATTATTTAATACGTAAATCAATTGCGTCTCCATTTCTTCGACAGTATACCAAATTCTTATTGCCAGCCACTTCTTTATTT
>Ga0209541_10003193_pt1 | contig 30373 bp, 33 predicted proteins | sample RifCSPlowO2_01_FD_184027 | JGI IMG/M metagenome (GOLD analysis project Ga0209541, IMG submission 184027) | Groundwater microbial communities from Rifle, Colorado - Rifle CSP2_plank lowO2_0.1 (SPAdes) (version 2) | ecosystem: Environmental > Aquatic > Deep subsurface > Groundwater | place... | reverse complement strand
TCGCCCCAGGGTCTGATACGCCCGATGTACCCGCGTCCGTGACATACGCGATGTTTTGGGCTTGCCCCGCGAAACTCTCCCAAGAACGAAGTGGAGAATGCTGATGAAAAATCTTGAGGGGTTTGTTAATTTTGTAATGTTTGAGTAATTTGTTGGTCACACGTGTATCCTCGCAGAAAATCACATCAACCTCCCCCAGTACCCGCAGAGCTCGTAGGGTGATATCCTCAAGATTGCCAATAGGGGTGGCTACGATGTAAAGTGTGGGCATGGGAGCATTATACTCATATCTTGCGGAGCATCCAGTCACCTATGTTACCCGCCAAAGGGAGCGAGCGGAGGCTCTCCCAGAGGACACGCCGGGATACTTTGTCTTCGCTGACCCAAACAAAAGCACGCGAGAAATTCTAGCTTCAGAGAAGTTCAGGTCTCATCAAGAAAGAAATCCTTCTGACATCCTTGTGTTTAAATCAAACAAACAGGAGGAGGAGCTAATCAGGAATATGGGCTGGAAAATACTCAACCCGAACGCTGAACTTGCTGAAAAAGTGGAAGCCAAAATCAGCCAAACCCGTTGGCTTGGAGACTTGGTTCGCTACTTGCCACCACACGCAATAAGGTCCTGTAAAGACCTGCGCTACGACGGCAAGCCAAGTATCGTCCAGTTCAATCACGGCCACTCCGGCCTAGGCACCACACTCCTAGATAGAGAGGCTAAGGCAGTGGAATTGGCAACAAAATTCCCCGCTAGACTGGTACGCATAACAAAGTTTATCAAGGGCGCTGTCTACACCAACAACAATGTGGTGGTAAATGACAGGGTGCTTGTGGGCAATCTTAGTTACCAAATAACCGGACTCATCCCACTCACAAGTAATTCATTTGCGACAGTAGGCAACGATTTTGGTTTGGGCGCCCGGCTTGGGGAAAAAGAGAGAAACACTATTTGCGATATCACCAGAGCAGTTGGAGAGAAACTTACGCAAAGTGGTTGGCAAGGTTGTTTTGGGACAGATTTTATCATTGAGGACGAAACTAAGGTGGTCTATTTGATAGAAGTAAACGCAAGGCAAACAGCCTCTGTGGTTTTTGAATCTAAACTCCAAAAACTCTCAAACCCAAGGGGCTTAACTACCTTTGAGGCCCATTTGAAAGCTCTGGTTAATTTGCCTGTTGAAGGTGAGTTGGTAAAAGTAAGCGAAGGGTCCCGCTTTTTGCAACGTTTGACTGATAGAGTTTTGCCTCTTAATGTAGCTAAAAAACTAAATGAGTTTGGATTTGAGACGATTGTCTTTAATCCCGAAACGGATGGTGACGACCTACTGCATATATGTTCCGCGGGCAACCTTATGCAAGCACCGGGCCAACCGAGCGAGCTAGGCAGGCAAGTTTTAGAAACATTGATTAAGCATGATTAAAGAGCTTAGTAAAGAAGCTCGCCTTGTTCTTGAGGGATATTTGATTTTACCCCTACCCGGAGAAAGTGTTACTTGCCCGTATTACAATAACGCCCGAAATCATGTCCGAATGGGCTTGCGCGCCCAGATTGGCAAGGGTAGCCCGGAAGAAATTGCTGACGAGGCACTTCTTTATGCCATCCGCGAAAAACTAGACCTAGAAATTTTAAAGCCGAGTATGAGGAAACAATTCTTACTAGACCACAATCTGGGTATAGACTGTTCTGGCCTGGTATATCATATTTTGGCGGCTGAAACACAAGCAAGAGGGTTGGGCGGAATATCACAATTGCTTAAGTTTCCCTACGCCTCTGGTTTTTGGGCCAGACTCGGCAGGTTTATGCGCAAACGCTATGCCGAAAACACTGACGTTAAAACTCTGTCGCACAAGAACAATTCACGTCCTGTATCAAAAATAGAAATCCAGCCCGGTGACATCCTGGTCAGTTTGAAAAATAATTCTTTACAGCAAGACCACGTGGTGGTCGTAACAAAGGTGGATGGCGAAAAAATATGGGTTGCTCAATCAGAGTTACGACCAAAAGACACTAGCCTCTCCCTTGGTGTCAGAGAAGAAATCTTAACTAGCCTTGACGCTCTTAGCCCCCGCCGTATGAACTGGCTCTGAATTTAGGGGACTTTATTAGAAACAGTTTTATTGCTATTCTCTTTGGTAAGAAATGTCAAATATCGTATCATCATTACAAACTCTGGTAGGGTTCGCCTTGCTTGCTTGTGTTGTAGCCTTTTTGTGGGCCCCTGTCTTGACTCATTTTTTGTACAAATACAATATCACTAGACGGAATGAATACGACAGCACCCCGACCCGAAACGAGAAAGCTGGTACGCCCATTATGGGTGGCTTGCTAGTAGTTGTTACCGTGGCTCTTGTTACCTTCATCTCCAACTGGTCGCGGGCCTTTACTTGGGTCCCCGTAGGAGTAATGCTTTTGTCGGCTTTTCTTGGTGGAGTAGATGACCTATTGAATATCTTCGGAGCGCCGAGACGTAGTCGCAAGGTTTTTCACATACTAAATTTAATAAAAATACACAAAAACCTAAGGACTAGGATTTTCTTGACACTCACTCTGCCGTGGGCAATATTCAAGCGAGTTGGCACGTGGATGGGTTCCCATCCGGGACGTGGCATGCATGTGCACGAAAAGCTGATTTTCCAATTTATGGCCGGTGGTATAGCGGCCTGGTGGATTTACTTCAAATTGGGTGAGCACTGGCAACAAATTTATGTGCCTTTTGTTGGCGCAACAGGAGACGGATTTATAAACATCGGTGTTTTAATCATTCCAGTATTTATTTTGACAGTGATGTTCACGGCCAACGCAGTCAATATAGCCGACGGCTTAGATGGCCTCGCGGGCGGGGCTCTTATTCCAACTTTTGCCGCTCTCGGTCTTTTGGCTTGGGTAAAAGGTCTGCCTGAAATAGCCGTCCTAAACGCCGTCACAACCGGCGCTTTAATCACCTACACTTACTTTAATGTCAAACCGGCTCGTTTCCAAATGGGCGATGTGGGCTCACTTGGGCTTGGGGCACTACTAGGGATTAACGCCATTGTTACGAACCAAATATTAACCTTGCCCCTCTTAGCCTTCGTTTTTGTGATAGAAGCCTTGTCTGTTATCGCTCAACTTATGTCAAAATATTTTTTCGGCAGGCGACTCTTCCGCATGGCCCCCTTACATCACCACTTTGAGCTTCTCGGTTGGAGCGAAGAAAAGATTGTGATGCGCTTCTGGATGCTCCACATGGCGGCAGTATTAGCCGGTCTCTGGATTGGCCTGCATTAACTAATTTGGAAACTAAGTTTCCAAATGTTATATTTGTGTAATGAGAAACATCAAACTTGTCACTGGCGAGTATTACCATGTGTATAACCGGGGAGTAGATCACCGACAAATTGTATCTGACAACGAGGACTCAAGGCGATTTATGCTCGGTCTAGATTTTTTCAACACAACACGACCAATCGGTAGCATCTATGAATATTCTCTCCTTAAGGAGCGGCCTACAAAATCACCTCTTGTAAACATTATTGCTTACTGTCTAAATCCGAACCACTTCCACCTTATCCTGGAACAATTAGAGGACAATGGAATAAGTATCTTTTTGAAAAGTCTAACCGGTGGATATACAAAATATTTCAACAATAAAAACAAGAGAACTGGTTCACTACTGCAGGGAACATTCAAAGCGAAACATGTAAACGATAACGATTATCTCGTACACTTAAGTGCGTACGTAAACCTAAACGACAAGCTCCACCAACTTGGAAACTTAGTTTCCAAGTTGGTGCGATCAAGTTTTGGGGAATACACGGTTGATGCTAAATTAGCACTATGCAAAAAAGAAATTATCCTGGATCAGTTCAAGGATAAAGCTGATTATAAAAAATACTGTGATTCAGTATTGCCTGATATGATAGCCAAGCGAGCGGACTACAAGGAACTTGAACATTTAATGTTTGACTAACCTAATTTGGAAACTAAGTTTCCAAAAAGCTTATGTACTTATCTTGGGATGAAAAAAGGGTAACAGATTTCTCTGACAAGAACATTGCTTTTATGTACGAACGGGGTTACGTTTTTACGCGTAAGGGCAAGGGGGTGATGCAACAGACGCGTTCACTGCGGGTGGACTTGAGAAAATTTACACTTTCGAGCGAGAATAAGAGAGTATTGAAGAGAGTGGAGGGGTTTGAGATAAATGCCGACTCTCTGCCTTTAGAGAATTACAGTTGGAAAATAGGCAAACTAGCAAAAGACTTTTATGATAAGTTTAGTAAAAGAACTTTTAGTACAAATAAGATTAAAGAACTGCTGACAGACAAAAATAAAAGCAACTTCAACGCCTTTTTATCATATTCTGAAAATTCACTTGGAGTCTCGGACTCCAAGTTAGGCTACGCTATATGTTATGCGGGAGAGGATTTTTTACACTACTCCTACCCGTTCTATTTTCTCGCGCCAGACACGCCTAAGGACATGGGACTGGGTATGATGACTATGGCGGTTATGTTATCTCAAGAGCAGGCTGATAAATACTGCTACCTCGGTTCGGCCAGTAGACCAAGCGATACATACAAACTTCAGTTTTCTGGTCTGGAGTGGTTTGATGGCAGAACATGGAAGTCTGACTATGCTGAGCTAAAAACAATACTTAAGAATGAGCGAGTCTAAACATATTCATTTCATTGGCATCTGTGGCGTAGCTATGGGCGGAATTGCCATAGCTATGCACAAGGCTGGTTTCGTAGTCACAGGTTCGGATAAAGGCTTCTTCCCTCCGGTCTCAACTGAACTTGAGAAATCAAGCATTGTATTTTACGCAGGTTGGCATCCAGAGAATGTGGGCAAACCTGATCTGGTTGTTTTGTGTAGCGCCGCCGGCACGCAAAATCCGGAGTTAGTATACGCAAAAAAGGAAAATATTGAGATATTGTCTTACCCCGAAGTACTCGCAAAATTTTTCTTGCAAGAAAATTCTATTGTAACTGCCGGCACATGGGGAAAGACTACGAGCACCGCTCTCTTGGCTCACATCCTATGCGAGAATGGGCTAAGGCCGAGTTACATGATTGGTGGAATTCCTCTTGGAATGCTCGCGACAGAAATTGGTACTGATTCAGGGAAAAATAAATGGAGCGTCATTGAGGGAGATGAATACAAATCCTCTCCCATAGATTCAAGGCCGAAATTCACACACTATTTTCCCACTCATTTACTTTTGTCTGGCGTATCATGGGACCACGCAGACCTGTACCCCACTGAAGACGCCTACTTCGCGGTCTTTGAGAATCTTGTGGCAAACATCCCGGAATCTGGTCTCATCGTAGCTTGTATTGATGACCCCGGAGTACGTAAAGTCATCGGTTACGCCAAAGCAAGGGTTGTAACTTACGGCAAACGCAGTAGTGCCGACTATCGCTACGTAAAAGTGGGTGAATCAAGAAGTGGTCTACGTTTTGGGATTATGAAGGGGAAGGAAGCTGTGGCAGTAGATAGCCAACTCTTGGGCAACTTTCAGGCAGAAAATATAACAGGCTGTTTCGCCATGGCTAAAGAAATTGGCGTACCAGTTAAGAAGATACTTTCTGGTATTAGCTCCTTCCAAGGCATTAAGCGGCGCCTTGAAAAAAGATTTGAGAACGACAAAATAACTATCTTTGATGATATCGCTCACTCCCCCGAAAAAGCAAAGAGTGTGTTGCGTGACCTACATGCTATCTACAGGCGGGCGAGTATAGTAGCCGTTTTTGAACCAAACATCGGTAGCCGAACCGGAGAATCCGCGGTCAGATACACCGACGCCTTCTCTTCGGCCGACACGGTCATTATTCCTCACCTGACTAAACTTAAAGTTGACCAAAGTGGAAATCTCAAACCACTTGATGGCAAAGATTTGGCCAAGTTAATTTCTCGTTCGCATTCAGGCGTACGCTATATTGAAGGCGACGAAGAACTTGTGACGGAGTTGGTCAACACAACGAACCTGTCACTAAAGTACACGATTATCGCCTTCCTCGGCTCCCACGGTTTCCGCGGCATGATTGAACAAACTATCGAAAAACTCTCTCGGTAAAGCGAGTCCCGACGAAGCAAACACCCTCTCCCGGCGCGACTGGCGCGGGAGAGCGCACCTGCCAAGTGGCGGACATCGCGAGGGTTTTGCTTGTCGGGACGAGTAACCTATTTGCCCTCATCCACAATCTCCGCTTCCAGATTCTCACTTCCAGCCTCTGTAATTTCCAGTGTTATACCACAGTGGTTACATTCAACAATTTGACCCTTGGCCACATTTTTATAGACCGAGAGATTCACGTCATTTTTACATTCTGGACAGACGAGCTTCATGGCCGTAGTATAACCATACAATGATTACTCCGCAACAAGAAGTCCCAAGACTAGCCAAAAGGCTAGGCTTGGACAAGCTCTATTTCAAACGCGAAGACCTTCATCCATACAAATCCCACAAAGGCCGCTCCATCCCTCTGATGATAGAGACTCACGCCATGGGTGGTCACACTCAATTTGCTATATCAAGTTCTGGTAATGCTGCGCTTGCTGCCATCATGTACATTAATGACTATAACCTGAAATACCCAGAGCGAACCTTATTCTTACAAATATTTGTTGGGGAAAATATTAGTGGTGAGAAACTCCAAATGCTCAAACAACTAATCACAGATAAATCTAAAATTGTAATTAACCAAATAGGCAAGCCAAAACAGGCTGTACACACGCTAGAGAAGCGTGGTGAGGCAAAATCTTTGCGCCAATCTCAGGACCCGTTAGCGCTTGCTGGTTACAAAACATTGGCAGATGAGTTTGAAAAAATAGTGAATCTCGGAGCAGTTTTTGTTCCAACTTCTTCCGGGACTACGGCTGAAGCTCTTGCTGGTCGATTCCAGATACACATTGTCCAGCCCGCATCTTGCCACGCAATCGCCGAAGTGTTCGACCCCGAGCGTAGGACATTTGATGAAATAGTAATGGCGGATGCAATTGTGGATAGAGTGGCATTACGCAAAGAGGCCTTAGTAGAAAAAATTAAAAAGGGTGGGGGAAGTGGTTGGATTGTGAGTAATCTTGAAATTGTTCAAGCCATAAAGCTCGCTCGGGAATCAGCAGATATCACGCTATCCCCGAACGCAGCCTTAGCCCTCGCAGGTCTACACAGGGCCCTCTCAAGGGGTTGGAAACCAAAAGGCACCGTAACCTGCCTTATAACCGGCAAATAACCAACGAAGTACCGATATCCAATCAAGGGCCCTCATCATACACTTTGTGTCATTTTTCCGGTGGGTTTCACTAGCCGCTTATAATGCTGGCTCTGTCTGGGGGCTAGACCGAAAGAAACACAGCTAGAGATTATTTAGACTGGGAGAAGAATTTTGTTTGGGTTTGCCGAGCCACCTACTGGCCAACCACCAACCGATTAAGTAAAAGACGGAGTGGGCTAGAAACCAGCCGAGGGCAAATATGTATGGGTTAGAGCGGTCAATAAAAATGATGTCGGGCGGGCGAAGACCGTAGGGCACGCCAGAGAGAAACTCCCACCAACGGTAATACAAACTCATCAAGAAGGTGAACACGACCGCAGGCACGAGGGTTTGCCTAAAACCCCGGAAGAAGGCGCTCGGCAGGCCATCCGAACGAGACGGCCAGTCAAGAAACAAGATGGTAACGGAAAAGCCAATCAAAAACTTAACCGCGAAGTAGTCGAATGATTCCATTGGTGTAGTGAGCGTGGCGTGGAAGAAAATGTCCAAGCCAACAGCAATGGCGGCAATAAGGAAGGCGTAATTGATGCGATAAGGAAATGGGCTTTTCATAATCTTTATTGACTAACGATTATGGTGCCCTTCATCCCGGGATGGAATTTGCACATGTATGTGAAGGTGCCGACCGTGTCGAAAGTGCGACTAAAGGTTGCGCCGGGTGAAAGTGTGCCACTTTCAAAGGTCCCATCGGTGATACCCCCTTGGGTGGAAGAAACGGTGTGTGGAGCAGAATCATTGTTGGTCCAGGTTACTTTGGCTCCTTTTTTGATACTCACAGAATTAGGACCAAAAGCAAAACCGCTTATATTTACGGAGGCATTTACTATGGGAGTGGGAGTGGGAGTGGAAATTGGCTTTGGTGTCGGTGACGATGGTTTAGGCGCTGGAATAGGCTCAATGGGTTCTGGGGCAACAGTGGGTATGGGACTAGGTTCGGGGCTCGGTGTTAGTGGGGGCGTTGGGGTTGGAGCTTGAGTAGGTTGAGACTTACCAACCTTATTAGCATCCCTCGTGGCGCTATTATTAGACCAGACCCAAAAGCCAAATCCCGCGCAAACAATAACGAGCAGAACGATTAGTGCTTTCATAATCTTGTGTTACAATTTGAATGACTATTAATCATGAGTTACAAGCAAATTATACTACTTATAATTTTTTTGGGAATCCTGTCACTTATCCCCTATATGTTTGGCGAACACATATAGCAAAGGAGTCCGATGCAATTTGACGATTTGGTGACCCAACAATTTAGGCTTAAAGATTCGCAGGCGCGGGCTCTCTCTAAACTTGGCATCAAGACTATTGAAGATTTACTCTATCACTTCCCTGCCCGTTATGCGGGCGAAGCAGATACTGTTATAGCCAAAGTAGTTTCGCAGGGAACTAGAAAGGGTTGGCGCAGGCGTGTGCCCATGGCCGAGATGCAACTTCTAGATACTCTCGGACGAAAAATTAAAGCCATCTGGTTCTCCCAGGCTTACATGGCCAAAATGTTCAACGAGGGCACGTTTGTTAGACTTTCTGGCAAATCAAAAGAATACAAAGGCCTGCTCTCTTTCATTAATCCAAAGATAGAGCGGGCTACGGGCGAGCTTGGAACTGGACCCCTCTTCGCCCACACACCAGCACCTAGTACCCAAAACCTCGTACCTGTCTATCCTGAATCACGTGGCGTCTCAAGTCTGTGGCTCACATACGCACTCCAAAAAATTTTGAGTTCCAACATATTAGAAAAGGCTGAAGACCCGATACCAACAAGTATTCTGAAGAAATACAGCTTACCCTCGCTTTCTGCCAGCTTCATCTACATTCATAGGCCCAAAAGAGAGGGTGATGCCAAAGCAGCTCGCAAGCGCTTCTCATTTCAAGAAATATTTTTCATTCAACTGGCGAGACAAAAGGCAAAGAAAGAGTACGGCCAAGCCGGGAGTTACAAAATTGATGGCAAAAGAGCGGCACAAGAATTTACTGACAGGATGAGTTTTGTACCCACAAGGGCGCAGAAGAAGGCGCTTGGGGCAATTGTCACCGACCTTGCCAAGCCAAACCCCATGATGCGCCTACTGGAGGGTGATGTTGGTTCGGGTAAAACTTTCGTGGCTGCGGCAGCGGCTTACGCCGTGATACAAGCAGGCCTTCAGGTGGCTTACATGGCGCCAACAGAAATTTTGGCCAAACAACACTTTGACTCATTTATTGGGATGTTTTCACACATGCCAGATGTTGAAATCGGCTTGTTGACCGGAAGTGGATGCAGAAAGTATCCAAGCAAAATAGGGGTGATTGGCCACCCTGCTGTTGGTGAGGCAAGCACCAACATCTCACGCTCATTGATGCTTAAACACATTGTGGCTGGTCAAATGAACATCGTCATTGGTACACACGCCCACATAGCCGACTCTGTAAAGTGGGCTCGGCTTGCCTTGGTAGTAATTGACGAGCAACACCGCTTCGGGGTGGGGCAACGAGCCACTTTTGTTCATAAGGAAACTAAGTTTCCATTTGGAAACTTAGTTTCCAAATACCAACCACACCTCTTAAGCATGACTGCCACGCCAATACCACGCACTCTTGCCCTCACGATTTACGGAGATTTAGATTTGACTCTCTTGGACGAATCACCGCCCGGACGCAAGCCAATTATCACCAAAATCGTCCCACCCGGGGAACGCCTAGCGATTTATGAACATATCCGTAGGGAAGTAAAATCCGGCCGGCAAGCCTATGTAATATGTCCACGCATAAATGAGCCTGATCCGAAAAAGGAGACGGCACTTGAAACTAAAGATGTTAAAACGGAAACTGAAAGATTGGGAAAAGAGATATTCCCAGAGCTCATGGTTGGCATGATCCACGGCAAAATGAAGGCCTCTGAAAAAGATGAGGTTATGGCCGAGTTTTTGGCTGGCGAGATTCATGTCTTGGTAGCCACAAGCGTGGTTGAAGTGGGTGTAAATGTGCCCAACGCCACCATGATCGTAATAGAGGGGGCTGAGCGATTCGGCCTTGCCCAATTGCATCAATTGCGAGGAAGAGTCCTGCGCTCCAGCCATCAAGCGTATTGTTACCTTTTTACCACCGCCAAGGCGGGGCAAGCTTCGAAAGAAGGGGGCGACATTCCCAAACGCCTCTCAATTATTGAAAAGGCTAGGTCTGGTTTTGAACTAGCCGAGCAAGACCTCAAACTGCGGGGGCCTGGGGCACTCGGTGGCAACAAGCAATGGGGCATTTCGGATGTTGGCATGGAAGCTCTCCAAAATCTTAAAATGGTGGAAGCCGCTCGCAGTGAAGCGAAACTAATTTTAGATTCCGACCCTGATTTATCTGGTCATCCGCTTTTGGGTTCCACCATAGAGAGTCTAGCCCCGCCACATTTTGAGTAACGCTTATCGGCCCAAAGAGCAATTTAATCTATGGGTGTGGTTTTTGCACACAATTAATCCCCTCCCAAATTTAAGGTAGATAGTGTAGAGTAAAAGCAACCACCTCTAGCTCAATGGTAGAGCATTCGTCTTATACACGAATGGTTCCTGGTTCAAGTCCAGGGAGGTGGACTTTTGGAGAGATTAGAAAGTTCCCACCGGGCTAGATGTAACTGTAAAGTAGCTATCGCTCTTATCACATAGGTTGGAGCTAATGTCGCAGATTTCCACTTGGTAATTGTCGGGAACGATCGAGCGACCAGCGTCAATTGTTGTGCCCACACTCCAATAATAATGGTTTATTGCACCAGAAGAAGCGTTCTCGTAGTATAAATTCTCAGCTAAGGTATGGGGCTTGATTTGAATGAAGCAAACTTGTAGAGGGTCACTAGCACAAGCCGGTGGCTTGGGCCAGAGTTTAATGTTCACATGACTTACTCCTGCTCCGGCATACCACTTTATTGCTTGGGTACTATCAATGGTCCATGTCTGTCCGCCATTGGGGTTAACAACTTGAAGTTTCGGTTTGACCTCCCCAAGCTTATTTACATAGTAAAGGTCATGCCATGTTCGGCCATTATCAACAGAAATACGGCTCAAACCTCCAGCTATTGGCATTTCAATCCTCACATTCCTGGAAAGGTCGCTGAAGTAGTATGAGCTGTTGGTCACAGATGACTCCCCGAAATAATAGGTGTACACGGGACTCTTCAAAACCTCGCGCCAGAAGGTACCTGCTGAATTTTGATACCTAACGAACTCCCCATTGTCATAAGTATAACGCGCCAGTATTGTCTCCTCTGTAACTGGCTTATTGATGCTAAAGGGTGAGCCATTAGTGCAACCGGCTCTATTACAAAGAATAATAAAGCCTTTGGTTATGGCATAATCTGTTATCAACCAATCGAAACTATTGCCAGTAGCCGCCGTTGAAAGAACAACGGTCTCGGAATTGCAAGTACCCGTTGGTTCGCAAGCTGACCTTAGAGATATTTCAATAGGACCCGTGGAACCACTCCACCTTATTGAGACTTTATCACCAACATTAAAGCTCTGACCACCAGCGGGATATGTCAGTTGTGGGGCATCAATGGATTCAATTTGGTCCACTAGCTTAAAATAACTATCGGAAGAATCACAGGCATAAGGGGACTGCTCTTCGCAAATTTGGATTGTGTAAGAACCAGCTTGGACATAACTTTTGTCTTGTCGTATCACTAATCCCGCATCCCAAAGATACGTGTCAGACCTTAGACCAGTAGCGATAGTGTAGGGCGCTATTGCTGGGTACATTGGGCAGATGATACTTGTACACGGAGGGTAGTACGGAGCAAGTGATAGTTTAACTGTCGTGCCCGGACGCCCGTACCAACTGATGTTCTGTGAGCTCTTCATCTTCCACGTCTCCCCGCCATTAGGGTTAACAACTTGAAATTTCGGCAGAGCATCAATGACCACAATGCCTGTATCAAGATACTCAGGAGAAACATTAATCTTGGTATTATAGTCCTCTCTAACCGCATTCCACTGCGACTTTGGATAAACACTTAACCCAAATTTTAAGCCAGGTTGAACTTCAACAGGTATGTCAGCATAAATCTTGTAGCTACTTACTCCCTTGGGATATCTAACTGGGTCATAGAACAACAATTCGTTGTCTAACCCAATATTTATTGGACCAAGCACTACAGAGCCATTAGCATCGCGGATGGTGAAATTGCTTAAACTTGATGCACCACCCACAACTCCACCGTCAAACAAAACTCTAAACCTTGTCGGTAAAACGTTGACAAAACTGTTGGTGGGGTTGTTTATAGTGTAAGAGAAAACAGACACGTTTCTCGTTCCAACAGACACGCTATTTGTCGTAGCCCGGAAATCTTGAACTGACAAAGTCTCTGTTTGTGGGGTTTGCGGAACAATACTGAATGGCGCATCACTGCGGTCGAAGATATAGACATCATCCCATGAAGCACTTATCATCATGGTGTAGCCTCCACCTCCTGCGTAAGCGATTTTGGTACCAAACAGGAAAGCGATTTTTAGAACGGATGGTTTCGCTCCGAAAGCCCAGCCACTCGAAGCATCAACTTTCCACATATATGTTCCGGGGCTTGGAAGTAAGCCCCTCGCGATTTCTTTACTTGCCCCGTCCGTTCTAAATAAGCTGATCGCTATGCGAGCATTGGAAGGTAGCCCGAATGAAGACCATTGTATTGGATAATACTTACCTTCAACCCAAGATTTTTCCGACAACTCCTCTCCATTTGGGGATATTACTTTAATACCTATACTTGGGTCTGGTGGCACAACACCTACTATCTTGAAGTAACTGTCGCTTGAGTCGCAACTGCCTCCAGTGTCGCAGATACGGATGTAATAAGACCCGGTAGGAACATATTTTGTTAAGTTTTCTACTTTGCCAATACTCCAAGAGTATTCATTCTTTTCATACATCCTAACATTGTTTGCAATTCTATAATTCGCCTTGGCAATGGCGGGACAAAATGAGCTGGTAGGGCAATCTATCGCTTTTGGCACAAGTTCAATATAGCCAGTTGCGCCATTTTGCCCATACCAGCGTATTGTAGTGTTAGAACCAAGGACTAGAGTTTCCCCACCGTTGGGGGATAGAACCCTTATCCTGTCGCTTACCTCTTCAGCTGGTCCCACATTGACGCTGATGGTAGTTCGAGCAGAGGCGCCTTTGGAATCATTAACGATGAAGGTGATGGTGTAAGTGCCGGGGTTGGCATAGCTGTGTGTAAAACTAGTCTTTTGAGCAATCCCGTAATTTTGCATGGATTCCGCATAGGGGATAGCGACAAGCTCACCCCAGTTGATTGAGTATGTTAGACTGCCGTTTTCGGGGTCAGAAGCGGAGACACTCCACTCGCCCATCTGATTGACCGAGAGTTGTGTCGGACCACCCACAGAATTGATGACTGGTGGCTGATTCCCTCCCGGCATTATTTCTCCGGGGTTGCTAGTAGCCTCGGTGCAAGTTAGCTTTTGTATGCGTGCTCTAGTGGCTCGTCCAACTAAACCAAAACCTGTAGTTTCAAGGTCTCCGCTTGTAACGATACCTTGTGATGCTTGGAATCTTTGGACTGCGGCTGTGGTAATTGGTCCGTAGTAACCCGTGATTTCGGCATTTGCCGGCCAAGTGGCTTCCGGTCTGGATTTAAGAAACTCCTGCAGTCTAGAAACTGCTTCATCATCTGGATGTCCGGGAAAGAGATTCCTGCTAAAAGCTACGCAAACCGATGGGCTTATTGATGAGTTTTCTGTTCTAGTAGTTGGGATAGGTTCAGTGTTATTCTGCCCGCCTCGCTGTTGCAGAGCAAGTATTTGAGCCCGCAATGCGGCAATTTGAGCCATTAAAGTTTCTACTGTGGGAGTCTGGGCCGACACACTACCCGCAAAGATAGCACCCGAAAGAGCCAAACCCAGAGACAACGAGACAAGTGTACGTCTAATCATGGTCATATTAATTTCATATATCTGATAATCCTGATAAATATAGTACACTACACTGTGACATAATGCAAACAGCTTGAGCGGGCGAGATTGTTTCTTGCGGGAGCGTTTTTTTGAATTCCTCTCTGACCTCTAGGCACTCCTGAATCGCAACTGTAATATTCTGATGTGCTTCCTTCAAAGTTTTGCCATATACAACACACCCACGAATGGCTGGTGCTGAAGCGACATAGCCCTGCTTCTGGTCTTTTTCATAGCTAATGTAGTACTGCCCATAAGTTTTCATATTCCAACAATAGCAAGTCCTCTTTACAAAGCAAATATTCCCGTTGGTAAAATGATTGGACATTCAATGTCCAATCATTTTTTCGCATCTCCTTTGGGTTTCAAAGAGCGCAACACGTACGTGAACTTGCGCAACAGTCCTGGGGAAAGCAGTTCAAACGAGGGGTTCTTCTTTCTTTTTGGGTTTGATGCCGTGAAGAATGAGTAAATCTTCAAAATCTTTGCGCTCTATGGTTTCCACCTCCACAAGTTTACCGGCGATGGCGTCTAGCGCATTTCTGTGTTTCTTAAGAACTGCCCGTGCTCGCTCCAAACCTTCGTCTATGATGCGTTTGGTCTCACGGTCAAGCTCGGCTGCCTTCTCTTCGGAGTATGGTTTGGCAGTAACAAAGGCGCTCGGGTTAAGTGAATCGCTGTCGTCATAAGCCACCGGCCCAACTAGCTCGCTCATGCCGTAACGACTGACCATATTGCGGGCAATGGCAGTGAGATTGGCAATGTCGTTTGATGCTCCTGTGGTTATATCTTGAAACACAAGTTCCTCGGCGGCGTAACCCCCCAGCCCTGTGGCAATATCATCCAAAAAGGCCTTCCTGTTGTGCAACCTCTTCTCCTCCAGTGGTAACTTGAGGGTATAGCCAGCCGCCCGACCGCGCGAGATTATAGAAATCTTGTGCACCGGGTCGGCGTGGGGCAGGACGCTGGCCACCAGAGCGTGACCACCTTCGTGATAAGCGGTAATCCTCTTCTCTTCAACTGAAAGCACATGGCTCTTACGCTCGGGGCCAAGCATAACTTTCTCCACACTTCTAATCAGGTCATATTGGGAGATAACCTTGCGCTCCTCGCGAGCGGCTAGTATGGCAGCCTCGTTCACCAAGTTAGCCAAGTCGGCGCCCGAGAAGCCCGGTGTACGCTCGGCAATCACGTGCATATTGACATCTTCAAACATTGGCACTTTGCGCGCATGGATATGTAAAATTTCCTCGCGGTCCTTGAGGTCAGGTAAATCAAGAACTACACGCCTGTCAAAGCGGCCGGGGCGAAGCAGGGCAGGGTCAAGAACATCCGGGCGATTTGTCGCTGCCATCACAATAACTTTGTCGTTAGGTTCAAAACCATCCATCTCCACCAATATTTGATTTAATGTCTGCTCGCGTTCATCGTTGCCTCCACCAAAGCCCCCTCCCCTATGCCTACCAACGGCATCAATCTCGTCCACAAAGATTATAGAAGGGGCAACCTTCTTGGCCATTTTAAAGAGGTCCCGCACCCGCGAAGCCCCAACTCCCACAAACATCTCCACAAATTCGGAGCCTGACAGATACAGGAACGGCACATTAGCCTCACCCGCCACAGCTCTAGCAAGAAGAGTTTTACCGGTGCCGGGAGCCCCCATAAGTAAAACGCCCTTGGGTATACGAGCGCCTATGTCTAAAAACTTTTTTGGGTTCTTGAGAAAGTCCACTATTTCTTTAAGCTCCTCTTTGGCCTCCTTCACTCCTGCCACGTCCGCAAAGGTTACCTTTTGGCTTTTGTCGTCTGGTTCAATAATCCGAGCCTTAGACTGGCCGAAAGAAAAAGCTTGCATGGTGGAACCCTTCATTTGACGAGAAATTAACCAGACGAAAAAAACAAGAAAGAGAATTGGGGCGAGAATTGGCAATAAGTTAATCAACCAATAACCAAAACCTGACTCGCTTGCGATTTCAATAGAAACGGCTGACAGCTTTTCTGGGATTACGCCGTAATTGGATAGGCTTTCTGACAGTGACGACTCCAGTTCTTTTTTGGATTCTCGCTCAACTCCGTCTTTATATGAAACAGTGAGGCTATCCCCATGAACGGAAATCTTGGCCACTTTATCGCTGGTGATGTCGCGGGCTAGCTCGGATATACTAACAAGATTAACGTCTTTTGCATCGCTATTGAAGGCGCCATACAAACTAGCCAAGAGTAGGAAAATAAGAATGACAGTTAGTATATGCCCGCCAAATTGCTTGATGGGACTTGAACCTCCGGGAACTATGGGTGGCTTGGGGCTTTTGTTTTTAGATACATTTGCCATAGGGGCTGATTATATATTGTTCGTAGGATTTTGCGAAGTCCCTGTTTGGCTTTTGCGAGCGGGGTAAAAGAAAACCAGGAAGCTGGCAATGGTTAATGAAATGCCGACCCCAAGCAAAAAGGTGGGGTCTTTGTTTATCAAAAAACTGCCAGCGTAAGAAAGTAGAATTGTGCTCGGCAGATTACCTAGAAAAGTTCCGAGGAGGTGGTCCTTGGCCGTTACTCCGGTCATGCCAAAACTAACCGAAAGGGCGTTGCCCGGAGTAAAGGGCAGGAGCCGAGCAAAAAGAACATATCTGAAACCGTCTTTATGCAACTTTTCGCCGTAGCGCTGTATTAACCTAAAACGCCCGCTTAGGTATCTCAACAACCGCTGGTCTCCTATATAGCGCGCGATATAGAAAACAGCCATTGCAGAAATGGTGCTTGATAAAATTGAGTAAGCAGAGCCAGCCATGGTACCGAAAAGTAGTCCTCCGGCAATGCTAAATGGCATACCAGGAACAAGAAGTGTCTCAACAAAAGTTTGTAAAACAATAAATAAAAATGGCGCCCAGAAAATGTGGTTGCCCACTGCTTCCCTTATAAGGTATGGGTCGGCAGCGTATTTACCCCAATCAAAAAGCACCCAAGACAACAAGACTAGAAGAATAAATAAACCTAAACTAAAAAGTTTCATTGTTTGATTCATTCTAGCATATCTAAAACGAATTTGACTTTCAGCCATCGTATGTGATAGACTTATGGCGGATTAAAAGGAGGCCAAGCGATGATGAGGCAGCAACAACTCCCGTTCCAGACCACCAGTGGTGGGAAGAAGGAGATTGCGATTCGGGCTTTGGCTCGGGTCGATGAAGCTCGAACCATCGCAAAAAGGAGGGTGAGCGAAAGGCGCGCCGGGAGCGCCGGTGAGCTCAAGTTGATCGAGTCAGTTGCGAATGCTACTGTTCGCAACTGACGGGTTTGGGGTGGGTAGCGTCGAGCGCGACTACCCACCCCGGCCCAAATTACTTTCGTTCCTTGAGAATTTAATATGTGGAGCTTCCCGCAAAGTTTATCTGGCGAGAAGCAAGCCATTCAAAAGGACTCTCGGAGCCCGACGGGGCGAGAGCGAGCCGCATTTTCAGTAGAAAATGACAGCGTACCTTTTGAATGGCTTGCTCGAGCGTTCACAAGGTAAATTTCGCGGGGATGTAAGTTTCGACGGAAGCATTTATGTAGCTTTGCGTTACGGAAGGGCGAGACCTTCCTTAAAATCTCGCAAAATAGAACTGCCAACGCACGTTCAGGAGAGCAGGGTTCCCGAATGGCCTCGCCATTTGGGTTTCCGGCTTTCGCTTTCGCCTAACCCTCGAGCGTAAGCTCGGGTTAGCGAGAGCCGTCTCTCTAGTTTTGGTTTCAAGGGACTAGAATAGGCGTAACATTCTTGAAACTTTGCTCTAGTACTTGGCCCGACATTAGAGCAAGATACGGGCACAGGTGGGATAAGATTTCGTTCACTCTTTTACTTACCCATCCAAAAAAAAGTGAACTATGTAACGTAGATGAGGCCTCATATACCTTCCGGACGGGGGTTCAATCCCCCCATCTCCACACACATTAACCAAAACACCACCCTCGGGTGGTGTTTTGAATTATGGGCGTGTGGAGATGAGTCCCACAACTACTTGTGGGACGTGGGGGATTGAAAGGCGCAGGGCTTATCACGCAAGCCTGTGATGCCGAGCCGGGGTCGCGAAAATTTGCGAGCGACTGGCGAGTAAATTATTTGTGACCGATCCCGTCCATCAATACCATGTTCCAACGTCCCTCCTTATCAAACTTTTCTTGTCTCAATTTTGTGTTCCTTGCCAGCTTCGTGATGGCCAATCCGGTGCTCTTTAACATGTGTGGCAAACTTGACCACGTGTTTTTTCAAATAGATAGCCGGGTAATAACGTAATTTCCCCAACGCATCAAAGACTTGTTGACCCGATTCTTCAACCACGCTTTTGCCACCTAGAAGAAAGTTTTGCAGGTCTCGGGCAATAAGAAGTACAAGCACCATCACGGTAGAAAGAAGCACAACTGTCACCTGCGAAAAGAGCGTCTCGCTCTTGAGGAAAAAGATGCTGAAGAGAATTACGCCCGCCAAGATAAAGAGCATTACCCACTGGCTCCAATTCAAGCGCTCAAAGGTAACCACAGTAATCGCGTTCCTCTCCCTCTCTAGTTCACGCAAAACTTCGGAAATGTGATTAAACGCGTTCTCGGCCTTGAAGCCATCGATGTTCTTTTCTTCTTGCATGGCTCTATATAGCTCTTGTATGTACTGTTCAGTAAAATTCTTGTGCTCACCAATTTTAAAATCGTAAGCAGAAATATAGTACTTGTCGATAATATCTCTGACCCTATCCTGGAAACCATGCCCCATGAAGGCCGATTGTTCGTAGATAGTGAGCCAACGAGAATCCTCGGAAGCGATAAGTTCTCTTATCTTGTCATAGCGCGTGTTTAGGCGGGAAAGGTAGAAACCGAGAATGATAGCGAAAAGGAAGGTGCTTATCGTAAGGATAAGTTCTACTTCGCTGGATGAACCTGCTCCGGGAATAAAGTAGGCTGCAATGGTAAAGATAATAAAAGCGACAAAACTACCCTTGGTGGCATGAATGTATTTCATCGGAGATATTTTAACACAAAGTAGGCCGGACCACGAAGCAATGGTTCCCGCTCAAGGTTCTGGGCGACTTGCATGGGGGATTGAAAGGCGCAGGCTTATCACGTAAGCCTGTGATGCCGAGCCGGGGTCGCGAAAATTTGCGAGCGACTGGCGAGTAAATTATTTGTGACCGATCCCGTCCATCAGTACTCTTGACATCTTTTTTCCTCGGTATAAATTAAGGCCAGAAAGGAGGGCGTGCCATGGAAACTCACACGGGACTCATCCATCGTACTGATGTCGGCAAACCTCGGGAATTGCGGCCGGGTGACGTGATTGGCTGGGACGCCGCTAGTCAATGCTTTACGATAGGGCCTAACCTAGCGTTCAACACTGGGGCAGGCGATAGGGGGATTGAGTCCACGACGATTGGTCGCGACAACAAAGCCATCATAAGCGTACCGGGAAATCTCCTGTCGCTTCAAGTGGTGCACAACATCGTTGTCTTTGTGGCCAGAACCCACAATCTATGGTGCAAACCTCTGAGCGAGAGGAGCGACCCGAATCCACGCTTCAAGTTCATCAAACCAACAAATACCAGAGTGAAGTAAAGAGAGAGGCGCATGTTTAAGTAACTAGTCTCTTCCACCGCCCGTTCCGAATGTGTCGCGGCACATTCGGGCGGGTTTTGCCATTCTAATAATACCTGTCTATATTTTGCTTATGGCCTTCGTAAGTGGCGGAGCAGTGTATCCGACGACGCTTATCGTGTATATAAAAGAGACAGTCTGTTTTCTTGGGGTTAAGGGCGGCATAAACTGAAGCAAGGCCGGGGTTTGCAATAGGGGTCGGAGGGAAGCCCTTACGCTTGTATGTATTGTATGGAGAATTTATATCCTTATCTTCCGGCAGAACCGCTGGCCACCAACCCAATTCCTCGCTACCCTTGGCGTACTGGAGCGTAGCATCTATCTGCAGTGGCATATCCTTAAAGATGCGATTCCAGATGATACCTGATATAAGGCGCATATCGCTTTTGCCGTTTGCCTCACGCTCTACAAGCGAGGCGATTTTGAGAGCAGTCGGGATGGAAATTATTTTCTTGGTGGAGGTGGCGTAACGGTCGGCAATCTCACGTTCAAAACGGTTGAGCATTAGCTCCCGCACAATCTCCGAATCTTTGTCTTTTGACAACAAGTAACTACCGGGATAATACATACCTTCTGGTGCAGAAATAAAATCAGCGCGTTCAACCGTATCCCAATCAAGTTGTTTGGAAAAAAGCCCTACAACTTCCTCCCGGCGCAAACCCTCTCTGACATATACGTATCTTGTGTTTGACAGAGCAAGGTTCTGGTAAGCCCATGAACCTGTAAAAGCCATTAGTCCCTCTCCGAGCACATCTCTTAACCACGAGAGACGAAGGGGAAAGATTCCATCGTCTCCATTTTCAATAATCACTTTATTTTCCAAATCAATATTGGTCTTGAGTTTCATGTTGCCAACCCCAGAGCCTGCAAACACAACCAAGAGTGCCGACAAAAGGATTAGACTGGAAAGCCAGATATATAAACGTTTGCTTGTTAAAATTTTATGCATCTTCTTTCATCGCTCTGGCAATAGCCCGACTGTCATACTTTCTCCTCAAATCTTGGCGCTTATCAAATTTCTTCTTACGACGACCGACGACCACTTCAACTTTAATCCGATTACCTTTGGTGTAGGTGTGGGAAGGCAAAGCAGTGGCTCCCCGAGTGTCAATGAGATTTGCAATTGAGGCAATCTCCTTTTTGGACAAAAGCAGGCGTCTGGTTCTGTCTGGGTCATAAGCGCTCGGAGCATTGGCGTTTTGATAAGCGGGAATTGAAGCTCCAACAACAAAGGCTTCCCCGCCTCGCACAATAACCCTTGCCCCCGCAAAAACTCCTCGCCCTTCCTTGAGAGAGCGCACCTCTGTGCCAGTTAACTCTATTCCAGCCTCAAAACGCTCAATTATATCTAGCTCATTGGAAGCTCGGTGCCTGCCCATTTTACCCACAGGTTTTTGCATAATACCTATTGTAGCACTGCAAGCGAATGTATATAATTAAAAGGTATGTTGGAAATTAAAAACTTGCTTAAAAAGAGGGTTGGCCTGCAGGAAGGAATTGGCAACTTGCTGGGCATAGTTATAGTTATTCTTTTGGCTATTATTCTGTGGGAAATAATCAGACGCTAGGGTGCTCTTATACCCCCACACCAACAAATCTTTTGCTGTGGGAGCTTGCAAAAGCACCCCCACTTAAGCTAGTATAGCTCCGTTGAAGCAAGCTGTACGAACCAACCATAGTATCCAAGCCAAAGAACTCCGGGTTATAGCGGAGGATGGCTCCAACTTGGGGGTGCTCTCTAAAGAGGTTGCTTTGGTTAAGGCGAGTGAGGCAGGGTTAGATTTAGTGGAAATATCTCCAAATGCTAATCCACCTATTGCCAAAATCATAGATTTTGGCAAGTGGCAGTACCAAGAGAATAAAAGGGATAAGGAAGCTAAAACTAAGAGCTTCGTCCAAGAACTCAAGAACATACAAGTTAAGATAGGCACAGGCGAGCACGACTTGGAGCTCAAAGCGGGGGCGGCCAGCAAGTTCCTCTCCGAAGGGCATAGAGTTCGGGTTGACCTTTTCCTCCGAGGTAGGGCTAAGTACATGGATAAGGGATTTTTGGGAGAGAGACTGGAAAGGGTGTTAAAGTTTATTACTGAAGAATATAAAGTGGTGGACCCAATAAAACCTGGGCCAAAAGGGTTAACAATAACAATAGAACGAGTCAAAAAATAAGATGCCTGGTAAAACAAATAAATCATTTACGAAAAGATTGCGAATTACAAGCCGGGGTAAGGTCTTAGCCAGGAAGGCTGGCCGGAACCATTTTAATTCCAAAGCCTCTGGACGGAATCAGCAGGCCGGCAAGAGAACGAGCATCCTTAAGCTTGGCCAGAAAACTATTAGTTTAAATCTGCCATTCACTAGAGCATAATTTTTGTTGTACTCACATCTATTACCTAGTACCTAACATCTAGCACTTAAACCATGAGAGTAAAGAAGGGAAAACACGCAATTAAACGCAGACGAAGTATCCTTAGGGCCACAAAGGGTTACCGACATGGTCGCAGTAAGAAGGAACGCGAGGCCAAAGTGGCAGTAACCAAAGCTCTCGTATACGCGCGCGCTCACAGACGCGACAGAAAGTCTGATTTCCGCAAGCTTTGGAACATTAAAATCAACGCGGGAGTACGTCCACTTGAACTCTCTTATTCTAAGTTCATAAACTTGCTCACTAAAAAGAACGTTGGATTAGACCGCAAAATCCTAGCCAATCTTGCGGAACATTCCCCAACCACATTTGCCAAAGTAGTGGAGTTTGTGAAATAACAAGAACATATTCTCTGTACTCCCTAAAAGGCGAAGGGTTATGGGAAGTTATATCTCAATCTCAAGTACAACCGGACAATGGTCGGAGCCAGAAACACTATCCATAATGGTGGCAAATTTTACTTTAGGGACAAGTCTTTTGCTTACACAAAAATAGTCAATGCGCCAACCGACATTGCGGGCCCTGGCGCCAAAGCGTTGTGACCACCAACTATACTGAACTTTGTTTGGATGAAGGTAGCGGAATGTATCTACGAAACCGGTACCCAAAAACTTAGTCATCCACTTACGTTCCTGTGGGTGGAAGCCTGCTTTGCCATCGTTTTCTTTAGGCCTTGCAATATCTATTTCCTCATGGGCTACGTTGTAGTCCCCCGTCAGAATCACGGGTTTCTTTTTATCTAATTTATTTATATGTTTAAGTGTCACTTCGTTGAACTTGTTTTTGAACTCCAAACGGGAAAGGTCAGGGCGAGTATTTGGAAAATAAGCATTGACGAGATAGAACTTTGGGAATTCAAGGGTCTGAACCCTACCCTCACTATCTATCTCCGTCACTCTAAGACCGAATACGGCTCTGGGTTCGGGCATTCTTTCGCCAACAATAACTGCCGTGCCAGAATAACCCGGCCTTTCACCGTAATTCCAGTACTCGCGATAATTTGGGAAGCTGTGGTTACCATTACTGTGCGCTTTCCCATCAATCTTCACTTCTTGTAAACACAATACATCTGGCTTTTGGCTAGTTATGAATGGTCGCAGAACGCCTTTGCGTTCCACTGCCCGCAAGCCATTAACATTCCAAGAGAACAAACGCCACAACATTTTAGTTCTTGGCTTTATTGCTCTTTGCTACTGGGATGGCTTTGCAATTAGGTCCCTCGCAAAGACCCACAAGATTTCCGGAGAAAGTGGCAGACTTGTAATACTCAATTTTGTTGTCCTTCACAAACTTCACAACTTTCTCCACCAACTTTTTAGGGTTGGCTTCCAAAACAATTTCTTGATTTTCTGATGCTCTGTGGCTTTCGTCAAGAATTAGCTTTATTTCTTCATCTGTATGCCAAGGACCAGTTAGGATACCAATGGGCTTGTGGTCCTCAAAAGCAACGGTGAACTCGTGAATCGTGCCAATCCGGCCGGCGCAGATAATGACTGCGTCAGCTGTGCGCGTCATCAAAATATCACGGCCCGAATATCCCTGGCCGGTGTACATAATAATATCCATGTAATCAAGGGGTAGACCGTAGCCCTCTACATGCTCTCTTTCGCCAAAAGCTGGCGAAATTCCTATGGACACACCCCCCTCCTCCTTGGCACCCCTAGCTGCCCAAAATGGCACTCCCGTGGTCGCTCCAGTCACAAGCACTGCCCCTTGACGAACTATCTCTGCGCCAACCTCTTTAGCTAAAGTCAAAGCCTCCTCCGGTAAATGTTCGGTTTCGGCTGCTCCTGCAACAGCAATTTTAATCTTAAAATGTTCGTGTCTGATGGACATGTTTGGAAATAGTCAACGGAGAGAATTATACCATCACAGCTCTATCTCCACCACATCGCCCTGTCTAGGAGCAATGGCGCTGATACCCAAGTAATCTCTGATTCTTTGCACAAGGAACAGTGAGCTTTTTGGTTCGCCCATCACAACATAAACTTGTTTGAGCGAATCCACGGTGGCAGAAACCCACTCGAGCAAGCCGGTTGAATCTTTGTGGGCAGAATAACCGCCTATGGTCACAATTTTAGCTCGAACGTCAACAGACTCACCCATTATAGTTACCCGCTTCTGGCCCTCCTGAAGCCTGCGTCCCATAGTCCCGGGCGATTGATAACCCACCAAAAGCAATGTGGTACGTGAATCTGGCAAAAAGTGTTTCTCGTGATGCACAATCCTGCCACCATTAGACATCCCCGCGCCAGCAATAATAATCTTGGGTAGGTCGGATTTGTCTATCTGGAGAGACTCGTCTGTGGAGGGAGTAAGGTGAACTTGCGGGAAATCAAGAATTTTGTTACCTGAGTTAGTAAGGTCATGAATCCCCTTATTGAAGTAGTCTTGATATTTCTTGTAGATATCTATTATTTTTATAGCTAGTGGAGAATCCACATAGACAGGCACGAGGGGTATTCTGTTCTGTTCCATCATACGCTCAATCTCAAATAAAATCTCTTGCGTGCGTTCCAACGAGAAAGCTGGGATAAGTAAGGTACCACCTGCTTTAAATGTGTCTTCTATAACATTCTCAAGTTTTTCTTTGCGTTCAACCTTGTTCTCGTGGTTACGGTCACCATATACACTTTCCATTACCAGATAATCAATGTCCTTTATTACTTCAGTATCGCGGAGAAGCGGTGTTGGGCTATTGCCCAAGTCACCAGTAAAAACAATTTTTTTGCCATTAAAATGAAGCTCAACCATAGCCGAACCAAGCACGTGCCCAGAATCGCCTAGCCTGATTCCAATGGGACCAATATTGAGCGTCTCGTGGTAGTTGACTGTTTTCCAAAGTGACATTCCCATAATAACGTCCGCTTCATCGTAAAACACAGTCTCGCCATATTTCTTAGCCTCTTTAGTTAAGACACCCAAACTATCAACAAGCATTGCCTCTGCAAGCTCCATGGTTGGTGGCGTTGAATAGATAATTCCTCTAAAACCATCCCGAACAAGCTTTGGTATTCTACCAACATGGTCTATGTGCGAGTGAGTAACAAAAAGTGCATCAATTGTTTTGGGGTCAAACGGGAAAGGTCTAGAGTTACGCTCATCGCACACCCTACTACCCTGAAACATCCCGCAGTCAACCAAGAATCTTAAGTTCTTGGGTAAGGTCGTTGTCTCAAACAAAAAATTAGAGCCTGTAACATCACCGGCCCCACCCAAAAAATGAATTTTGACCTTTTCAACTGCCATTACCCATTAATTATACAAGATTCCCCACTCTAAACAACACTCCCACCTATTACATACGACCGTTGTTTATGTGTGGAGACCAAAATGCTCCAGAATCGGCTTATCGTATTCTATGGTATCTACGATCAGATAAAGGATCCCCCTTCCGATCCTGAACTCCGCCTTGATCAAGGTGATTAAATCCTCGCAATCATATGGGTAAACCCAGACACTGTTTTGCAAACGCAAGAAACCAAGTTTAAGCAAGAAATTCCTTAATCTGTCTCTGTCATGTCTTCGCTCTTCTTTAATATCGAAAATTACCAATCGCCACTTCTTATCCCACTTTTTTGGCTTCGGCATAACAAGCGGAGCTTCGTCTAGTGTCACCATGTAGGCCTTGCCTCTTTCTGTGATCTCCAGTCTTTGACCTTGATGAGTGTTACGAAATCTTGCGTATCCGGCGTCAAGAAGCTTCTTGAGCGAGCGGTTCATACTATCGGGCCGCTTCTTCTTCCAATCCCCCTTCAGCAGCGACTTGACCATGGCCTGGGCAATACCACCTCCAGCTATAAGCAAAACCCCTCCAACAACGAGTGTGGTTAGGATGGCCCTCTGGATTTGATATTTACGCTGACGCTTTTTCGACTCATTCTCCAATTTCCCCATCCACCTATTATATACGACCGTTAATGGTATGTGGAGGTTTGACAGTGGAGAGGGAATAGAAGAGAGTGGTTTGAGGCAAGAGCGAACGCACCATAACCTACGACTCTTGGTGATCGCACCCCCGACAAAGCAAACCTGTCTATGCGATATCGCGCACCACGACCCTTCGAAAGGAGGGTGCTGAAATCTTACCCGATCAAAAGTCGGGGTTATTTGATGTAGGTGGGAAAAGGGGTATTTGAGACATTTCGTAATTCAAGCTGATTTAAGGAGAGGGACGGGGGCCACGTGTGCCAACCCCAATCTGTTTTTAGTATTCAAGGGAGTTCCGGATAGCAAAAAGCCACCTTGCGGTGACTCCTTGCTTAGGGTTATCTGGTGCGCCGTCCTAGCAATACGCTAGGTGGGTTACCTGTCCCGGTCGCCAAGGCAACCGAGGAACTGCGGATTCCCAAAAATTAGTAGCTAGTCGGCACAATTCAAATAACCCTACACATAATGTTACTTAAACAGAAAACGCAGTCAAGTTCTGACCACAGGTTTTGAGCCATGTTTTACCTAATTCATCCCCTAGTTTCCCACAATATTTCCCCAACTTACTTAGGAGAGCAAGTTGGATTTTAAGATAGCAGCAATCTGTTTAATTAAAGCCACGGCAACAGGGGGCGGCAAAAGTGAAATTGACTCTTTGCCCTCATCGTCCTTGATGGTCCAGGGCTTTTCGATTGTTTCAATAGTGCCTGTCTTAGTGTCTCGCTTATAGGAGTAGGTGGGGGTAACCTCGTATGTATCTACAAACTTGAGGGCGTCTTTAGCTGGGATGGAGTTGCGCAGGTAAATCTTTGGTATACCGCCGACAGTAAGTAGCTTCTTGAAGACCTCGTCATCCACCCGTAAGCGAGATCTGATGGGGGCAATGCCAAGTTCATCCCCTTCCTTGGGTTTCATCCTGGCCTTATTACAAAGCGGGTTATCACACATAAGGTAAAAAGTCTTAGCCTTTTCGTCGTAACCCACGTGCTTAGTGGCCATAAGACGAGTATTGCGAGGGGCTCGACATTTGGGACACACAACTCTATATTTGATACGCTCATCTATCACAGATTCCGGCAAACTGATAAATACAAACATGTCTGGATCATTCCTGTAGCCAATCAGGTCGCGCAAGTATAACGAGTAGTTAATCTGGTCTAAAGCTCTAGGGAAACCGTCTATAAAGAGCACCCTCCGAGGGCGCTTGGAGATCTCGTACTTAACCAAGGCAATAATAAGTTCGCTAGATATAAGTGATGTCTGACTGCGACCCTCAATAAGGCCAATAGTCTCCTCTAGGTCGTGGAAACCTCGGTAGTGGAGCTTCAAGAAATTAACCAAACTCTTGCGCTCTTTCTTGTTGGCCAAGCTCTTGTGCACATCTCGAACTATGTCACCTACTGAAACGTGACTGACTCTCTTTGTACCCAAAGCTTCAATAAAGAGCTTAGAGTAGGTGCCTTTGCCAGAATTCTTTTTACCAAGCAAGTAAGCGACGAAGGTTTTCTTCTTTAAATAATCGTTAAGCTGTTTGATCTCCTTGCCCACCTTAGCTTGGAAGTACTTCTTCCTCGAACCCAGATCGCCCAAATCAAAAGTACCTTTGACATTTGACGTTTTTGTCTTCCAAATGGGAAACTCTGCCGGTAATGTAATCAAGGGTTAATACTTAACTAGTAAAACTGATAAAGGCCATCCTAGCACCGATTCATTATTTCACCAAACCTCACATTTTGAGACGGCCGTTGCTAAATTGTCAATTAGATAAAACTCCAAACTTTTAAGGTGATTACCAGAAAATATGGGTTAGGACGTCGGCTCCGCGCTCGGTAACGGCTAGAGTTACCTCGTAGTGAGCACTCCTGGAACCATCGGCTGTACGGACAGTGTAACCATTGCTCTGGTCAAAAATAACCCTTGGTCCGCCAGCGTTAACCATCGGCTCAAGGCAAATCGTCTGGCCAGTTTCTAATCTCTCCCCTTTACCGACTGGACCAAAATGCCCGATGAATGGTGCCTCGTGAATCTTATGACCCACTCCGTGCCCACCCAAGTCTCGCACAATACTAAAACCAGCACCCTCGGCAACACTTTGCACTGCCATCCCAACATCACCTAAACGGACTCCGGTTCTTACCATCCCTAAGCCAGCAGACAGAGCTGATTTTGTAGTCTGCATAAGTCGCTCATCTGCTTCGCTCATCGCACCAACGGCTAAGGTTAAAGCCATATCAACAAATAGACCTTTATGTGAGAGCCCTAAATCTAAACCTACGATATCGCCTTCTTCAAGGATTCTTTTCCCGGGGATACTGTGTACGACCTCGTCGTTGACCGAAACGCACAAAGTCGCCGGATAAGGCTTGTTTGCCCAATCTGGTTTGTAATGCAAGAAGGCTGGTTTATCACCAGCTTGCTCAATAAGCTCTCGGGCTAGGCGGTCAAGGGTCCCCGTGGAAACACCTGGCGCAACCCGTTCTGAAACTTTATGTAAAATGTCTGAGAGATGTTGACCACCCTCTCTCATTATCGCTATTTCTCTGTCAGTTTTAACTTTCACCGAAAATTTTGTTGGCAATCTCTCGGCGAACCTCGTCAACGCTCTGTTCACCATTTATATCAAATACTCTCATGTCAGCTTCATCGCGGAAAAACTCAATCGCCGGCACAACATCGCTGTCAAACCAATTGAGCCTCCCCTCAACATTATCCTTGCTATCATCTGCTCTGTGCCTAGCTAAGAGTCGCTCGGTAGCCCAGTCACGCGAAACATTAATGTTGAGTGCGACCGGCTGAGAACGCTTGTAGAAGCGCAAAGCATCGGCGAGAATTCTTGCTTCACTAAGTTTGCGGGGTGTGCCATCAACTATTAAGTGCTCGTTCCCTTTAATGTTCTCAATAAATAAATGCGACCAGACGTGGATGGCCAGAAAGGCCGGTTGGAGCAATCCCTTATCCCCTATGTCACGAGCCAACCTGGCGGTGAAGTTGTTACCCCTCAACAACTCGCGAAACTTTTCTCCCGATTCGAGGTAGAAAACCTCGTGAGCAGAGTCGCGCTTCTTAATCTCATCTATAAGCAACTTAGCCTGCGTGCCCTTGCCACACCCCGACCGCCCTATGAATATAAAAGTTTTTAGGTCCATAACATAAGACGTCCTAGTATTCTCTTATGGAAAGTTGGGCGTTTAATTGCTTTACCAAATCTATCACGACAGAGACAACAATGAGAAGCGAGGTACCCCCGATAGCAAGGGTCTGCAAACCAGTTAGACCTTGAAGGACGATAGGCAGAACAGCGATAATGCCTAAAAATAAGGCCCCGAATGTGGTAAGTCTTGTGACTATCTGACTCAAGTGTTGAGCTGTAGAAGCACCCGGACGAGTGCCGGGGATAAAAGCGCCAGATTTTTGTAGATTCTCGCTTGTGGCATGCGGGTCAAAAGTGATAGCCGTATAGAAGTAGGTAAATATAAAAACAAGGAGGAAGTAGAGTGTGGCGTAAATCCAAGTATTAGAAAGTATGGCTGTAACAAACTTATTAATGCCGATTAAAATAATGTTGTTTGAGCCAGCCAAAAGATTGGTAATCATTTGAGGGAAAAGTAGTATTGAAAGAGCAAATATAATTGGTATTACTCCGGCCTGATTAAGGCGCAGGGGCAAATATGTGGACACACCTCCGTACATCTTCATTCCGCGCACACGCTTGGCATAGGTTACGGGTATGGGTCGTTCAGCCTCTGTAACAATGACTACTCCGGCAATGACAACCGCCGCGAGAGCGATAAATCCGAGATATAGGGGCAGTTGAGAAAGGTTGAAAGTGAACAGTATCCTGCCAATTGCGCTTGGCAAACCAGCAACTATACCGGCAAAAATAATCATGGACACGCCGTTGCCAATCCCGAACTCGTTGACTAATTCACCAAGCCACATAAGTAACATAGAGCCAGCGGTAATAACTATAATGCTGGTAATCCTGTCAAACATGCCAAGAGTCGGGAGTATGCCTTGACTACCTAGAAGCGCGAGCAGACCAAGACCTTGCACAAGCGCTAGAGGAATGGCGAGTGCCCTAGAATATTGGCTAAACCTCCTTCTGCCAGCCTCGCCCTCTTCGTGATAAATCTCCTTGAGTCGTGGAAAGACCATCGTTAGGAGTTGCATAATGATAGTGGCCGTAATGTAGGGACCTACACCAAGCATCACTATTGAAAGA
>Ga0209541_10003191_pt1 | contig 30385 bp, 26 predicted proteins | sample RifCSPlowO2_01_FD_184027 | JGI IMG/M metagenome (GOLD analysis project Ga0209541, IMG submission 184027) | Groundwater microbial communities from Rifle, Colorado - Rifle CSP2_plank lowO2_0.1 (SPAdes) (version 2) | ecosystem: Environmental > Aquatic > Deep subsurface > Groundwater | place... | reverse complement strand
ATCGGCTTGCTTACAGGAAAAACAGACCGTTTTATTTCTCCAAAACTTCCCAATGACTACATTGAAATTTCCCGCGCCAAACTGCTTGAGAGAGTAAAGAACAATGAAGTGCAGGTGCTTATCGGCACGCACTCTTTAATTCAAGAAAAAGTAAGGTTTGGGAACTTGGCCTTGGTTGTGGTGGACGAACAACATCGCTTTGGCGTAAAACAGCGCGCGCGCTTACTCCATAGAACAACTCTTATTCCGCACTTGCTTTCTATGACCGCAACCCCAATCCCGCGCACGCTGGCCATGACTTTGTACGGAGATCTCGACCTTACTTTGATTACTCAGCTTCCCAACGGAAGAAAACAAATAATTACCCGAGTCGTTCCGCCTGCGGGGCGCGAGAAGGCCTATGAAGCAATCGCGGAGCAGATAGCCCAGGGGCGGCAAGCCTTTGTTATCTGCCCGAGAATCGAACGCACCGAAAAATCGCCCAAGGACGTGGAAGTAAAAACTGTAAAAGAAGAATACGAAAAACTCTCAAAAGAAATATTCCCCGAACTTAGGATAGAAATGCTTCACGGCAAAATGGCTACAAAAGAAAAAGAAGGGGTAATGCGCAAGTTCAAGTTTGGGAAAATTGATGTGCTGGTTTCAACGTCTGTCGTTGAGGTTGGGGTAGACATACCGAATGCCACCGTCATGATGATAGAAGGGGCAGACCGATTCGGCTTGGCGCAACTCCATCAATTCCGCGGAAGAGTGGGGAGAGCAGAACATCAATCATATTGCTTTTTGTTTTCAGAATCGAATTCTTTTTTCGCGCGCAAACGCCTCAAAGCACTCGAGGAATCAGCAAGCGGTTTTGAGCTGGCAGAACGAGATTTGCACATTCGCGGCCCTGGAGATTTTGCCGGCACCAAACAATGGGGCATTCCTGATTTTGCCATGCAACAGCTCACCAATCTTGAGCTCGTGGAACAAGCCAGAGAAGCCGCGAAAGCGATTCTCGAAAAAGACATTACACTAAAAAACTACCCCCCCTTACGCGAGAAGGTAGCCGATTTTCGAGAAAAACTCCATTTAGAATAACTGGAATAACTACGGAAAAGAAAGAAGCCAGAGAAGCCGCGAGCGTTGAAGCTCGCGCCTCTCTGGCTTTTGTGTCAGGGAAGGGGCGGGAATTGCGGGGACGCTGGGAATGTCCCCGCAACCAAACAGGGATTCCCCTGCACCGCCACGCACATTTGCTCGCCCCCATCAATAACAGGCACCGTGCGCCCGTTATTGGTGTCGAGCTCCAGCTCGAACCTGGGGCCTCCGCCGAAGGAGAAGGAGTCTACGACTCCTGCTCCATTGACGGAGATCTCGATCCTCGTGTTTGCGCTCAACACGAGGTTTTCCACTTCGATGGTGAGCTTGCGGCGTTGCGGCTCTCCCGCGCGCCGCTCGGCCAAGAAATCCGCGTGCCCCTTCGGGGCATTATTCGCGGTCGAGGTGCTCCGCAACGGGATTCGCACCCGCAGCAGATTCACCTCTTGGCGAATCTCGGCCCCGTCCACCGTCGTGGTAACAGTCCCCTTGCGCCAGAAGCTCACGCTATCCAGCGCAGCCCCCTGGAGACCATCGTCCAAACTCGCAAACCCGATTTGGGTCTGAGAGCTCACGGCCCGCACCGTGAATTGGCGACTCTCCCAATTCATGGCAGAAGTCGTCCGCCCGGCCGGGCTGATCGATATAGTTTCCAACAAATTGCCTCCCCCCCACACTTGGAAGGTTCGGGAAGAGGAGGCCACCGGGTTTGTCGACATCCGGAACTCAAAAAGGTAGTCCTCCCCGGGTTCCGTGGGAATCTGCTGGAATATCTGACCGCGGCTGGTCCCGGTCAGATCCAGAGATTGGCTGCCCTCTGCGGGCTGCCACAACCCCTTTACAATATCGACCGACCCTGCAACCTGCCACCCAGGCAGGTCGCCCGATCCGACGCGGATCGAGCGGCTAGAAATCTCTGGCTCCTCGAAGGAGCCATTGACCACGAGGTTTTGCCCCGTCGCCGGGGTTGCGGTCGGCGTGCCCGACGGCGTGGGGGTCGGTGTTGCCGTGGGCGTTGCGGTCGGCCCAGGGGTGGCGGTCAACACCCCTTCCAGGAGCGCAATCGCGGCGACACAATTGCCGCGGTCCCACGTGCACCCTTCGACCAGGAACTCCCGGTGCTTCGGGTTGCTGACGCAACCCGCCCCCGCAACAACCAGAAACAGGAACACAAAAACCCCGAAAATGGTCTTTTTCACCGGACACCTCCTGTGAAATTAGCTGGCCGTATTATATGCTATAAGTTGAATTTGTCAAGCCCAGACTATTTACAATCTTGTATAATTGCCTGGACAGCAAACTTAATCATAGCTCTGCTTTCTTCTAGCTTCGGTTCTTCAGATAAAAATATGAGCCGTAGGGTTTTGTGAAACCCTACGGCTCATCGCTAGAGAATCACCGCTGGCCGAAGTACACGGTGAGCTGGGCAACGTCCAAGACATACCCTTGCATAGCCCGGAGAAGATCCGGATAGTCGGCGTCAGAAGACAAACCCAGCTCTGGCGTGCCCAAGGCGTACACCGTGAAGATGTACCGGTGAGCTCTGTCGCCCTGCGGAGGAGCGCTTCCAAAGTACCCCACTTGATGCCCGTGGAAAGGAGTGCCAACTAAGTGCCTACAACTATTCCTAAGCTGCCGAGTGCTCCTCCCTGGCAGTCCATTCCTGCTTGCATCTGCCGCCAGAGATCTCACAGACCCTGGAATGTCGTACACCATCCAGTGTACGATGAGATCGGCGGGAAACGTGCCGGGTCCCGGAAGGCCGGACCTCCCCCAGGGAGCATCCGGATCCACACACGTCATTACGAAACTCTTCGCATCCGGAATCATGACTCCTGGTATAGGAGTCCAATCGAGATGAGGTGAAACGTTACCCCCGCTCAGGGTATTCACGAAAGGCATCACGCCCTGCTCGACCAGAGTGTTAGAAATCAAACGCATCTTTTCCTCCCAGATTTCTTTTTTGGAACAACCCTCTGTATTACAGTCTTTTGTTACCCTCCCTCAACGATTCCATAACACATTACTAGAAAAAAGTCTAACTTACTCGCCCGGGAATATTAACAATTCCCTATTGAGAGCGGAATTTGGGAGTTGACCAAAAACCCATATACTTACCAAGCAGCAAACGGGTTTGGGCGTGCAAAGCCGGAACGGCAAAGAAAATCATAATGGGCGGCAAGAAAATCCACTGGAGAACAAGCCACGCGGTATGCCATTTCCCGTAATTGATCGGACGAGGCGGAAGAAACAGCATACTCAAGAAAGCAGACCAAACTAATCCAGCCATCATCACGGTTAAAATCCACGAAGTGAACCGCGGCAAGTTATATGAGAGGAGTGTCTGGGTGAACGCGTCTCCTCCGAGCGCCAACGGCAACCAGCCCAAAAGAAAGATGAGAAGAGAAGCAGTTGCCCAAGACCAGTAGGACTCTAGGCGATCGATACTCAAGGAAATTTTCTTTGAAAGGGGAATTTTTTTGTTTTGGAGAAAACCGTACAAAAAATACGGAATGTCGGCAGCTCCATACGCCCATCGAAGCTGCTGACGATAAATATTCTTTACCGTATCCAGAAAGCTCGGCGCGACATTCGCATCCATGGATATGGGATAATACAAAGCCTCCACTGAATAATCGCCGTCATAATGCAGAAAACATTGCCAGAAAATACGCGAATCATCTACCGCGTAGTTTACCTGCCGGTACCCCACTTCAACCAGCGTTTTGAAAGGCATGGAGTGCGAAGAAAAAGTGCTCAATTTCTCGGGGCGTTCCTGATTCATCAAAAACCAAAATGTGGTGGAAAAAGCGAATAGACGGGATAGCACGGATGAAAACCATATGTTGTTTATAAACAAAGGAACCGGCTGGTAAGAATGCCTCAAAGGATCGGGAGATGTAAGATAATGGTACGCAAGACAGCTGAAGTATTTCGGGAATACCACGGTATCCGCGTCCAATGAGGTAACGATGATTTTTTCTAACGGGATTGCGAGAGGATCGATAATGTTCTCTTTCGCTAGCTTGACTGCCCAAGTTTCATTGGACCCCTTGCCCGCTATTTCGCCCGGCAATCCTACGGGATGCACGGTCAGGAAAAACCGAAAAAAATCTTTTCCAAACTCTTGCTCTATGAGGCGCGCTCTCTCTTTCGCGGCTTCTCCCGCCTTCTCTTCAATCCCAAGCACCACAATCATCTTTCCTGAAGGATAGTCTGAATCGCGAAGAGCTCTAAATGTTTCCCGTAAGATCTCGACGGGCTCCTCATACGTTGGCACGACTACCAAATGATACATTTCTTCCCAACCAGAAAGTCCTTTGACTTTTGAAAACCAATCTACTTTTTCATGCTCTATTGTTTTCCTGTATCCTGAACGAAGATGAAACGCAAAGTACAGCACCCGAAAAAACCAATACAAAATGAAGCTTAAAATAAAGAAAGCGGCAAATACGGGGAACAGCCACGAAGCCAAAAACGCAAAGATCAGCGTCCCCCATGCGAGCGCCCCCGGAATCATTTCAAAAATTCTGTACAAAAATCTGCCTTTTGGAGTATCCAGATCGGCGGCTCTTGCGGCAGTAAGGTGAGCTGCTCGCGTCATAGAGAATAGCTGGGAGAAAGCTGATAGTTTTGCTGAAGCCAAGCGTACAGCCGTTGAGTGTCGAGCTTGTCGTTATCGGAGCCCAACAAAACAAATGCTATGGTGCGCATTTCATTTTCTCGCGTGAGAAAATTAAACAAAAAGATTCCGGTGTGCTTGGAAACTACAATATACCCCGTCTTTCCCCCCGCGAAACTGGAGTCCGCGGAAAAAACATTTTTGTTCCAGAGATCTTCTTTCGGGAAACGCACCTCTCCATAACTCCGAACACTATCCCCTTTTGTAATCTCAAAAAGCGGGGGGCGATTGTTTAAAACATATCTCGCAAGATAGAAAAGGTCTTGAGCGCTCGAAATGTTGCCGGGATCAAATCCCGAAGGATCGGTAAACACCGTATCTCGCATAAGCATGGCCCTTGCTTTTTCATTCATCATACGAATGGTGCGCTCTCTGCCCAAAAAGCCCGCAACCGCTTCTGCCACGTCATTGGAAGAAGCAATAAGAAGAGGATGGAACAACTCTACCACGCGATACCGGACTCCTTCTTCTAATCCGTCGGTCTCTCCATATGCTTCCAACATGGGTGCGGTTATCTCAACCGACTTTCGCAAATCAACATTTTCCGCGACTACCAACGCGGTCATTAATTTGGTTATGGAGGCAATGGGCAGCGCGTCTTGAGAATTCTTTTCCGCGAACACGAACCCCGAGTTGAGATCGGCAACAAGATAGGCCGCCGCTGAAACGAGCGAAGGCGACGAAACATTGGCCGCATCATACACATATCCATCATTTTCTTTATCCACCACCAATACAGGAAGCCCCTTACCCACAAGTTCATATATTTGCCGCGCCGAGTCGTCTTGCAACTGAATGCAGCCACCGGAAACATCGGCGCCGGTCTTTTCGCCCCACGGATAATACGGTTCTCCGTGCACATAATACTTGCCGTAAAAATGAATGGCATAAGGCATATACACTTGAGCAATGTCGGAAAACGCGTTTTTGTATTTCGCGAGCACCTCGTACAACCCCGCGGGAGTGCCTCCCCAGCCTTGAGGATCGCCTTGCGCCAATACGGGTACTTCTTTTACCACTGCCCCATTTTCGTATTTCAATACCGTATCTTTAGAGAAGTTGATCTCCAAAAACTCTGTTCCCCTTGCGATAAGATCTGCCCGCATCTCGCCGAACCTGTCCAAAACCATGTTCGGTTTCGTTTCTTGGGGCGGGGGCATGAATGGCCGCAACGCCTCTGTGCTCTTTTCTTGAATATCTCCCTCTTCTGAAGAAACATCTCGCCAAAACAAAAAGAAAGCGGCAAAGAATATAGTTTGCAGTAACAGAAAACTTATGCCGCCAATCAAAAAGGCCGATTTCTTTCTTACCTTCATAGGGCGGCCCCGACGGGATTCGAACCCGTGTTCCAGGAATGAAAATCCTGTGTCCTAGACCAGGCTAGACGACAGGGCCAAAAGACGCGTTGCGTCTTTTGGGGGAATTCTAGGAAAATTTGTAATTTTCCGTTAAAGAATTCCCGGGGGTTCGCCGTAGGCGAACTACCTTGCTTCTTCCAAATCCTAGCCCAAAAATTGAAAAATGTAAAGAAAAAGGGTACAAAAAATCTATGAGAATTTTAGGCATTGAAACCTCGTGTGACGATACGGGAATTGCTGTTTTGGAAGCGAGCAAGGCCTCGCATTTTCAGATTCTCTCAAACGTAGTGGCTTCGCAAATTGCTGTGCACCAAAAATATGGCGGAGTATACCCTATGCTCGCAAAACGCGAGCACCTAAAGAATCTTCCCATTGCACTCGAAAGAGCTCTCGGGGAGATGCTCGGCAGTAATCGCCTCGATATAACAGCTATTGCCGTAACCTACGGACCCGGCCTTTCACCCTGCCTTTGGACCGGCCTAAATTTCGCGCGGGACCTTGCGAAAAAAGGGGGCGTTCCTCTTGTGCCAGTTGACCACATTGAAGGGCACTTGCTCATTGCTTTGGCGAGCAATGAGAAATCCAAAATCCAATCCGCCAGCTGGCGGACAAAATCCAAAACAAATCTTAAATTCGAAATCCCAAATTCTAAAAACATATTCCCTGCAGTTGCTCTCATTGTATCTGGAGGGCACACACAATTGGTGCTGGTAAAAGACATAGGCAAGTACGAAATGATTGGGGAAACGCGGGACGACGCTGCCGGCGAATGTTTCGACAAAACCGCCCGCATTCTTGGACTAGAATATCCCGGCGGCCCCGCGATTGCCGAACAGGCCCGCCTATGGAGTGAGGACATGCTGCTTTCCGGGAAGCTCTCGGAGGCAGTTTGGCATGGTCCCGCCAAAGGCGGGCAAACGGCCGAGAGCGCAACCCCCGAGCGCCCGCTGGGGCGCAAGAGGGGTGATTCCCGGAAGCAGCATTCCGAACGACATAACATTCTACTACCGCGCCCGATGATGTATACAAAGGACTACGATTTTAGTTTTTCCGGGCTGAAAACTGCGGTGCTTTACGCTTATCAAGCGCGGCCCAAAAAAGAACGCGAGTCAAAAAAGTATATCCAAGCGATGGCAGCAGAAATTCAGCAGGCAATTATTGACGTGCTGATACACAAAACGATACGCGCCGCAAAAGAATTTGGCGCAAAAACCATTATGATGGGCGGCGGCGTCTCTGCAAATGACGAACTCCGCAAACAGCTCGGGCAAAAAGCAAAAGATATGAATGCCAAATTTTTAGCTCCGCCTAAAAACTTAAGCACTGACAACGGCGCTATGATCGCGCTTGCGGGATATTTTCGCTATAAAGCTCATAAGTATCCAAAAAACCCAGACCGAATTGAAGCAAACCCAAATTTAAGAATCGCTTAAGGCTGGGCTAGGACGGTCCTAGCCCAAGTCCTAGCCCAATCCAAACTCTTATGCTAAGAAAATATCCATTCGCTCCAGGTGCAATTCATCATGTGTACAGTCGTGGAGTCGCAAAACTCCCTATATGCAAGGAGGAGACTGACTATTGGCGTTTTATGCAAGGTCTGTGCCTCTTCAACGACGTAGCAAGCACGAGCAGTATTCTTTGGCATATTGAACGCAACAGAAGACGACTCACCATGAATGTGCTGAAAGAATATGTAGTACAACAAGGCCGCAAGCGAGATCCACTTGTTCGTGTTTTAGCCTACTGCATGATGGGGAACCACTACCACCTTTTACTGGAAGAAATTCGAGAAGGCGGCATTACACAGTTTATGCGTAAACTCGGAACCGGATATGCAAGCTACTTTAACAAAAAACACAGCCGAACCGGGGTGTTGTTCCAGAGTCGATTTAGAAATATTCTTGTAGATGATGAACGATATCTGCAGTATCTTCTTGTTTATATTAACGTTCTAAATCCTATCGGTATAATTGAGCAAAATTGGAAAGAAGAAGGAATTCAAAATATTGAGGAAGCACTAGCTTTTGCGGAAAGTTATCAATTCAGTTCACACCAAGACTATCTTGGCAAGCGCGGTTCGCTTATTTTAGATAAAGGCATACTAACAGAGCTTCTTCCGACGCCCGATGCGTACGCCAACTTGGTGAAAAGCGTACTAGAAGAGAAAAAGTATCGCGCAATCGAACACCTCACCCTCGAATAGGGCTGGGCTAGGACCGTCCTAGCCCAACCCAAGAAATATGCAGCCTCCAAGGTTTACATTTGAAGACGTAAAATACACTGACGATTCAGCGACATTCGAACGAGCGGAAGCCCTCTATCGCAAGGGGAGCGTAAAAAATATTCACGAAATTGGTTTTGGCCGCAACATTGGCTATCGCGCGGTTGTGCAGAGCACACAACCATACGAAGTAGAGATTAACTCGCGACATGTCGACCAAGGAGACTGCACATGCTATATGGGCCAACATGACATGCTCTGCAAACACATGCTGGCTCTCGCTCTTGCGGTTCTAGATGCCACAGTCGGACTTACATCACCTCCTCCCGCCACCGACCTACTAGAAGCACAACAGCGCGTCAATGAAGGAATGGCAAAGTTGCGCGCGTACACCGGCCCTTCAAAAGTATGGTTTAGTTATCAACGCACGTTAGCAACGGGAGTCGGCATCATTGCGGACGCTGTATCTGAACTTCCTCCATCAAAAGAGAATGCTGACTACTTATGGAAACTCGTGCTTCGTCTCAGCAAAAAACTCGCAACTGGCGGCATTGACGACTCTGATGGCGTGGTCGGAGATTGCATCCGCACTCTTGTCGAACAACTTGGAACATACGCAAAAGAAAAACCCGAACTCAAACCAATCATCACTCGCTACTGCCAAGACGACACCGGTTTTGGATTCGAAGAAGACCTGCGGGAGGTTGTGCTAGGACCGTCCTAGCACAACCCAAAAAGGGGTGAACTCGAAAACCTCTATGCTGGGCGGTTTATTTTTAGGGGGTTTCGTGGCATAATGCGCATATATGAAGAAAGTGGAGGATCTGCCGAAGGCATACGACGCAAAACAAGTAGAAGATCGAATCTATAAACTCTGGGAAGACAGCGGTTTTTTTAATCCAGATAATCTGTCCGGGGACAGGAAGGAAACTTTTACCATCATTATGCCCCCAACTAACGCCAATGGCGATTTGCATGCAGGGCATGGCCTCGTAATGACCATAGAAGATATTATGGTTCGATTCAATAGGATGCGCGGCAAGAAAACTTTGTGGCTTCCTGGGAATGATCATGCCGGCTTTGAAACTCAGGTTGTGTATGAAAAGGTGTTAGAAAAACAAGACCGGTCGCGCTTTGATATGGCTCCGGAGGATTTATACAAAGAAATCTGGGATTTCACACAAAACAACCGTTCTCATATAAACTCGCAGGTGAAAAGTATAGGGGCCTCTTGTGACTGGTCTCGCGAAAAATTTACCCTTGATAAAGATATTGTGGAAACGGTCTACAATACGTTTGAGAAACTTTTCAAAGAAGGTTTGGTGTATAGGGGAAAAAGAATAGTAAGCTGGTGTCCAAAACACCAAACGAGTTTTTCTGATCTTGAAATAGTGGACGAGGAGCGAACGGACAAGTTTTACTATTTAAAGTACGGACCTTTTGTTATCGGCACCGCGCGGCCGGAAACCAAATTCGGCGACAAGTATGTGGTCATGCATCCGGCCGACAAAAGATACAAACAGTACGCAGATGGGCAAAAGATTGAATTGGAATGGATAAACGGTCCTATTACCGCAACGGTGGTAAAAGACGAGGCAGTAGATATGGAATTCGGCACGGGAGTTATGACCATTACCCCCTGGCACGATGCTACAGACTTTGATATTGCGGAACGCCACGGCTTGGAAAAGGAGCAAATTATTGACGAGCAAGGGAAGCTTCTCCCCATAGCCGGCGAATTTGCCGGAATGAAAATCGCAGAAACCCGACCAAAAATTATAGAAAAGCTTAGCTCTAAGGACTTAGTAGAAAAAATTGACGACAATTACAAACATACCGTAAGACTTTGCTACAAATGCAATTCTGTAATAGAGCCGCAAGTGAAATCGCAGTGGTTTGTAAAAATGAAACCACTCGCGGAACCCATTATCAAAGCGATTGAGAGAAAAGAAATCAAATATATTCCCGAACATTACGAGAAAATCACCCTCCATTGGCTCCACAATATAATCGACTGGAATATCTCGCGGCAAATTGTTTGGGGCATACCAATACCGGCAAAAGTTTGCGGCACATGCGAAAAAGGGCTGCCTGATTTGGAAAATAAAATCAGCAAATGCCCAGAGTGTGGCGGGGAGCTAAAGAAAGAAACCGATACCTTTGATACATGGTTTTCTTCCGGGCAGTGGCCGTTTGCCGCGCTCAGTTACCCAGACAGCAAAGATTTTAAAGAGTTTTATCCGACTCAAGTTATGGAAACTGCCGGAGAAATAATATTCTTCTGGGTTTCACGAATGCTCATGCTCGGCAAATGCATTACCGGCAGGCTGCCATTTAATACCGTGTATTTGCATGGGCTCGTACTCGACGCGAAGGGCAAAAAAATGAGTAAGAGCAAGGGTAATGTAATAAATCCTCTCGACTTAACGGCAAAATACGGCACGGACGCCTTTAGGATGGGCCTGATTGTGGGCAACACGCCAGGCACTTCGCTCGCCCTTTCGGAAGACAAAATAAAAGCGTACAAACACTTCGTAAACAAACTCTGGAACATCACCCGGTTTGTGCTCTCAAACATCGAAGAAAGCACTCCCAAAGAGCAGCCGGAGCTTTTGCCCGAACATCAAGAAATTTTGCAAAAACTCCAAGAAACCGCAAAAGAGGTTACCGAAGATATGGAAAACTATCGCTTCTATTTGGCAGCTGAAAAGCTCTACCACTACACCTGGCATACATTCGCGGATGTCATTATTGAAAGAAGCAAACTTATCCTTCAAGGGAAAGATGAACAAGCAAAACGATCTATGCAGTGGACTCTTTACCAAGTGCTCACGACAACGCTCAAACTCCTTCATCCATTTTGCCCTTTTGTTACCGAAGAGATATATCAGCAACTTCCCGCAAGAGAAGAAAAGCTTCTTATGATTGAACAATGGCCGGCATAACTTACCCGCTTCTTCTCCTCTTCGCCTCGGCGCCCAGCTTCATCTGGCTTGCTTTCTTTCTTAGAAAGGATTCTCATCCTGAACCCAACCGGATGATTCTTAAAATATTTCTCTTTGGCGCTCTCGCAACCATTCCCGCGATGTATTTGGAAACCTTTTTTGAAGGATTCTTTTCGGATCTTTCGCTTTCGCGAACCACTTTTCTCCTTATATACTTCCTTATTGGCATTGCCTTTGTCGAAGAATTTCTCAAATATCTGGTGGTGCGCGTTGGCGCGCTTTCCAACTCCGCCCTCGACGAACCTTTGGACGTTATGCTGTATATGGTAATCGCAGCTCTTGGATTCGCAGCGCTTGAAAACATTCTCTTGCTTTTCGGCCTCGTTCAAATCTATCCCGCTTCCGACATATTTCTCGTGAACAGCGTTCGCTTCGTGCAGGCGGTTTTTCTCCATGCCCTAACTTCAGGTCTGTTCGGATATTTCCTCGCTCGTGCCATATTCAAGAAAAAACACGTGCGGCTTTTAACGCTCCTGGGCTTAACTCTGGCCACGCTCTTGCATGGTTTCTTTAACTTCTATATATTTACTATAGGAGGGCAAAACATGTTTCTCTTGCTTCTCCCGGTTATTCCGCTTCTCGCAATTGGTATTTTTATTTCTTTCGGATTTCAACAATTAAAATCACTATGGAAAAAATAACAATCGAAGAACAACCCTCTGTACAAGAACCTATTGAAGAACTGAAGGTCGAGGATTGGTTTGAGCCAGAGGGCGAACTTGCAGTTGACGTATATCAAACAGAAAAAGACATCTTCATTCAATCCGCCATCGCCGGGGTGCGGCCCGAAGAACTCGACATCAGCGTGGAAAACGACGTCGTAACCATACGCGGAGCCCGTAAAAACTCAACTGTCTCGGAAACCAAAGAGTACCTGCACGAAGAATGCTTCTGGGGCGCTTTCTCGCGTCAAATTTTTCTTCCCGAAGAAGTAGATGTGAAAAATGTGCAAGCCACAATGAGAGACGGTGTACTCACCCTTCGACTTCCTAAACTCAAAACCGAAAAAACAAAACGGGTAAAGATTGAAAAAGAGCGCTAGCGCTCTTCAACAAGCCTTCGAGCCCATATTTGAGCCGTAAGATACTCGACTGGCGCGAAGTTGTCGGTGAGCAAAGGATGAGGCTCAAAGTCAAAACGATTTGTATCTATGAGTTTCCCCTGAAACTCGGAACCTTCAAAATCAATAGTTCTTTCACTATTGTGCCCCACAAATATGAAGTTCTGGAGTTCCTGTGTTTCGGGTGATTTAATGGCAAAAAAGTAGCTCTGGGGGAACGCGGCCCGAAAGGTTTTCATTTCCGCGAGCACGAACGAAGGCGGGTTCGGCGCAAGATCCCCAACAATATTCGCCAGAAAAATTCCCTCAGGCGCCAGTTTGCTTTTCGCGATTTCAAAAAACTCTTTGGTCGCAAAATGCGCGGGGATAGACGACACGTATACATCGCTAAAAATAAGATCGTAGCGCTTTTTGGTGTCGTGGAGAAACCGCCTGCCGTCTTCGATATAGTGGGTAAGACGAGTATCCTCGGGCACGCGGAAAAAACGCTTGCCAATATCCACGAGTTCAGGTTCAATTTCAACCGCGTCCACGTGAATATCCGGCAATTCCTGAAGCAATGCCTTGGGCACGCTGTAGGCTCCGGCGCCAATCGCCAATGTTTCTTTCGGATTGGGGGTAAAAATTTTGTAGAGGGTATAGTACTTCGTGTATTCGTACGCGAGCTCGTCTAAATCTAAGAACATCGCGGAAGAAGAACTCCAATCCTGCTTGAGAAACCTTGCTGGCTTTCCCCGATACTCTCCGTCGTAAACTGTGATTTTCTCGTACAGCCCGTCTGTTTCGTACACAACATCTGTTTTTACTGCAACAAGCGTTGAAAACAAACTTCCCAAAAGAACCGCGCTTACCCCCACACACGCGAGGATATTTTCTTTCCTTACTCCCGACGCAACCATTCCAGCAATTCCTATGGCAAGAAGGAGCACGCCCGTGCCCAGAAAAATTTCGTTCACGCCAAACCGAGGAATAAGAATGAAACCGGCGCTCAAACTTCCCGCGATGCTCCCGCACGTGGACCAAAAAAACACTTTACCCGCGACCGTACCCACTCCTTCTTCCGGCACATGAAGCTTCTGAAGTTTAATGGCAAAAGGCGAAAGTGTGCCAAGCAAAAGTCCGGGCAGGAAAAACAAAATCGTCGAAGAAATAAGCGGACCACTCACAAGGGAAAGCCGATATCCGATATAAGGCATGAGTACCGACGCGAGAAGCTGAAGCGCAAGCACCGTAGCTCCGCTCGCCGTGATAATTCCGTAAAAGAGACCAGGAGACGGCCGTTGGTCGGCAAGTCTGCCGCCCGCGTAATACCCAACGCTCAAAGCGGCCAGTATTACGGTAATAACGCTCGATGTAGAAAAAATCGTATTGCCATAGTAGGGAGAAAGCACTCGCAACGCCACGAGTTCAATAATCAATACGCATGCTCCGGTCAGAAAAACCACACCAAGAAGGATATAGTTCTTAAAGATACCCATGGTGCCGAGGGTGGGACTCGAACCCACAAGCCTTGCGGCGCTAGCTCCTAAGGCTAGTGCGTTTGCCAATTTCGCCACCTCGGCATATTTTCCTTTATACCTACTTTCTCCTCAAAAATCAAAAGAAAAGGCCTTCTGTCGAATAAATCGGCATAGGGCCTCATGTTTCGCATCCGCTGGAAAGCGAGCACGCGCGCAAACAAAGAAGAGCGTTTACTATACTTTTTCAAATACCGTAAGATATTGAGGGTAAAAAGATCCGAAAAATGGACTCGTAACGTGCTTGAGGCGAAGACCAAAAGCATGTACCAATTCTCGAAGTTTCTTGGGATGGATACTGTGGATATGAATCTCGCGGGCGGCCAAAGGATTTTTATACACAACAACTGCGTGATAGAGACACCAAAATCCCCGCATAAAACTTGGCTCTATTGGATATGTTAAAACGAGGCGCCCTTGAGGTTTCAAAATCCTTTCCATTTCGGTAAGCGCCTTCTGCAGATCTGGGATATGTTCAATGGTATGCAAACTATATACCTTGTCAAAACTATTATCGGGGAATTCGAGATGTGTGGCATCCATAACGCTTAGATTATTCGTCACTCTATCTGCAATCGCTTCTGCGTTGATATCAACTCCGTATGCGTCAACTCCCAATCCTTGAAGTCTCTTGACGAGAGCTCCTCTATTACATCCTATCTCAAGCACTTTCTCTCCCTCGCGTGCGTCCAAATACCTTTGGAGAACTTGGAACAAATAGCGCTCAAACCACGTGGAAAGATACGTGGAATGCGCATACTGATAGTTGTAAGAGATACCTATTTCTTTCATAAAATCAGTGTTTCTTCTTTTCTTTATTATTTTTCCCATTGTACTACTTTTTAATTTTAACTCCAATCCTGCCTGTATAGTCAACGCGCTGCAGAAGCAAGGGAATGTTGTTCTCTTGAATAAATATATGTGTCCACGGCTTCTTTTGCCCCCTGGAAACATCCATAGTCATCAATGAGTACCACTCCATGCTGGGCAAGTAAAGGGAAAAGATACCGAAGCTCATGGATTGTTGATTCATACCAGTCAGTATCCAGTCGAAGAAGCGCGATTGAAGATGGCACTACCCTTGGAATCGTTTCTTCCACTTTGCCTTGTACAAAAACGAGTTGGTGGACAGGGTATGCTGTCGCGGCAAGATTTTTCTTCACTTCCTGCAAAGAAGCGAAAGCCCACTCGTTATGATGCTCTTTTTGCATTTTTCGCCAAACGTTTTTCGCAGGTGAAGATCCAAAAACTCTGACGTCTTTCGCCCCTGGTTCCGTCATCCCCGTGAACGTATCATATAAATATATTTTTCGCTCTGTGCTATTCATGCGGAGCAGCGTAAACGCTATCAGCATGGCGCTTCCCCCCCGCCATACTCCACATTCGACAAAATCACCAGGGATTCCAGCGCGTATCACATACGTAACCGATTTATACAAAGCATACATGCGTTCCGGGGAAGTCATGGTATACGCTTTACATGCGTTATATATTTCTTCAAACTCCTTTTCGCGCATATCTCGAGGCAGGCCACGACGAAAAACAAATCCCGCGGCAAACAACCTATACCAATAGGCCTCAAGAGAAGATTTAATAAATTCTCGTATGCGTGCAATCATAGTGTTTCACTCTTTTTGTCTAAAAAATACGCAACTCCGATAGCTACACCGCCGCAAAGCAACCCGGCTATAATATCTACAAAGTAATGGGCGGCGAATAGATTCGTCCCGATTGTGGAAAGAACCGTGAATGGAACTGATACGAGTAAAAGCCATTTCGATACACGATAGGAATAATATGCGAGAAATACTGCCCATACGACGTGCGCGCTGGGAATCGCGGTTGTGGGAAGCACAAATGCATCCTTGAGGCTCGCGTCGATTTTTTCCCAAAATGCGGCTATTTCTTTCTGCGGATGCCAGCCATCCACATATTGCTGCACTTGAGCAGGAACGGAAAGGTTATACTCATTAGTGACAAAACGATAGTAGGGGCTTAACACGGGGAACAACGTCCAGCCTGCGAACATAATTATTGCGGACAAGAAAAAAGCGCCGGCTGCCTCGCGGAAAAGGCGCGGACGGGCGATGAGAAGATAAGCCCCAAAAATAGTAAGCACCGGCACAAGGTAGAAAAACGAAAAATCTACTGCATTGACAAACCAGCCGGGGTATTGAAACGAAGCTAAAGAAAGCGGGGGGAATGTGCCAGTCAGAAATGTATCCCATGTAAACAAAAGCTCGTCTCGCAGTCTCGTGGCATTAAACACGTTAAGCGGCCCAAGCGCCATGCTCATGCTATAAAAGGCAAGCGCAAAGGGAATCCCCACGACAATAACGTCTCGGAGAATCGTGCGTGTACGCTGCAAAAATCGCACTGCATTCTGACGCGTAAAAACAGTTAACGGATCTGTTTGCTGCAGCGCAGCTTTTGCCCAGAGCACGACGCCGTGAGCAAACAACCCAACGGAAAACAGGGCAAACGTCCACAGGACGCGGGCTCCGTTGAGATTCACATAGTGTTCAAGAATATCTCGCCCGCCTTGAATCGCTTCAGGCGAGGCAGGCCCGCTATTTTGAACCAGCGAACTCAAAACGAAAAAAGCGCCAGTAAATATGAAAAGAGCAACATAAATAAAAATCTCCGGCCGGACAAAAATTCTCAAAACAAAACTCCCTCTTCTCATAGAATACTAAAGATTGCATCTATTATTCTTTCACCGCAAAAACATCCAACTCAAAATTCTATGCGCCTACGATGTTTCTAATTGCAGCCACAATTCCTCTCGATAGTAAAGCTACAATAATACCAATTGCGGCGTAGAGTAACTTTTGGCGCGCTTGAGATACCTGCTGGAGTTCTCCTCCTCCGGTAATAAACTGCCAGGCGGCAAGTACAATAAAGATCACTGCCACGACCAAAAGTACCACAAAAATCCAGTTTACGATGGTTTCAAGAAGCGCAACAAATTCTGCCCCAGTTCTCACGGTCAGAGGGATTGTCTCGGGCGCGGCTTCTCCCGCTGATACGATAAAGGAAAAATTCTGCGCTGCGACTGCGGGGAACGTGATTGCCAGCGTCCGCGTCCCTGGAGCGGCGGCAGAGGTAATCGTAACGGGGAACGAAAGGCTAGTTGTACTTACGATCGTGCAAGCACCAGCAGTAATGCCTGCACCAGTTGGCGCAACCGAACAAGATCCACCGGCACCGACAGGAAAGTTATTACCAGTAGCCCCCACGGTAAGAGTCTGCCCACGAGCTCCGCTCGAAGGCGAAATTCCACTGATGGTAGGGGCACCTTGCGCAAAAATAACTTCTACAAACGACATTGCAAGCAAAAGCGAAAAAAGAGATACTGTGATAATTTTTTTTGTCATACTCTATTATCAATAATTCTAATATTTATAATCTAAGCAATTCGACTTTAGAATGCGTTTATAGATTATAAAGCACAATGCCGCCAGACACAATACTCGTTTTCCACAGGCGCTACGACCCTATGATAGAACGGATTGCGGCCACCACCCCTCGAGAAAACACCGCTACTATAATTGCAATCGCGGCCCAAAGGAGCTTATTTTTTGCCTCGGAAACAGCTTGTGGCTCTGCCTTGCTGGAAATAAACTGCCAGGCCGCAAGCAAAATAAACACAACAGCCAACAGCAAAAATCCCACAAAGAACCAGTTGATGAGATTTTCTATCAGAGCGATGAGGCCGGCGCCCGTTGTGGGGCCCGTAGGAGCTGAAATAATCCAAGAAGGCATTGATTTACTATAGCATAGATGCTCAAAGAAAAACAAATCCCGCCCTTCGACTACGCTCAGGGCGGGATAAGTGATTTTTGAACAAGTTATCCGCGGATAAGATTGTCGATCGCAGGTGGAAGTCCTCGCGCAAGCAACGCAACACCGATACCAACCGCTGCCCAAATCAGCTTAGTTCGCGCGGCAGATACTGCTGTCGGGTCGCCTCCTCCGGTAATGAACTGAAGGCCGGCAAGAACAATGAATATCACCGAAATCACCACAAGAATCACAAAGAGCCAGTCGGTAAGCGCTCGCAACGCGTCAACGAACCCTTGTGCCGTGGTAATACCCGTAGGAATCGTCGCTTCCGGAGATGCAATCGCTGAAGCCTGACTCGCCATTGTTACTGCCAGTACAAGCGTAAGCAGAAAAGCTGCAATAGTTTTCTTCATATTGTCTATAATCCTAAGTATTCCAATGAACTTTTACTTTGAAAAAGTTCTCTCGACCTTTTACTACGTTTCCGTATTCCTATTATACCCTGTCAGCAAAATATGTAAATCCACTTATCCACACCCTTATCCCCCGAAAATGCTTCTGACAGCCGCAAACACTCCTTTCGACAACAGCGCGAGCGCAAGCCCAATAGCCGTCCACAAAAACAGGCGTTTGGCGGTTGCTACGCGCGTCGGATCGCCCCCCCCGGTCAACAGCATCATGGCCCCAACAATAATCATAATGGAAGCAATGAGCAGAGCGATAACAAAAATCCAATTGCCAATATTCTCCAGGATTGCGATCAACGCGCTTGCGCTAAATGTCGGCACGGAGGTCATAGCCCGAGAATGCCCTTGAGAACTTCGACCAAACCTTTGGAAATCAAGATAATGCCGAACCCGACAATGGTCCACAAAAGCATACTACGGGCGGTTTTCACTCTTCCGGGATCTCCGGCCGCGGTCATAAAGATAACGCCGGCGATCACTAAAAGAATGGGCGCCACGATTACCGCCAAGGTAAAGAGAAAGTTGATCAACGTGTTAATAAGGTCGGTAAACGACGTTGCTCCCAACGGGTTTGGAAAAGTAAACACTCCCGCACTTGGGCCCGGTCCACCGGCGGCAACCGTAACGGCAACCAAATCCGAGCCAGACCCCAGCGCATTTACACAGGCAAGAACCCAATTACCCGAGGACGAAACGACAACGCTTTCACTCCCTCCGCTTGTACTTTTTGAGCCGCTCCAACTTGGTCCTGCCGCGGTACAGGTAGTTGGACTTCCTGTAGTCGTCCAGGTAAGCATAACAGATGAGCCTGAGGGTACAGTTATTGGTCCATCGCTGCCATTAGCCTTGAGATCAACTGTAGGAGCACCAGCGGCAACCCCGGTCCCCGAAACTGGGGCCGTCACAATTATGGGCGCAAGAACTCCTGGTGTTTGTACTATCACCGTTTCATTGTAGGAAACGAGGGCTGTCGGGCTAAATGTAATGGCAACGTTCAGGGTTGCCCCCGGCGCAAGAAGGGGCCAAGGGCCAAGCGGAATCTGGAATACAGGATTGCTGCTGGTAATACTTGTAATAGTAACGTTGCTCGCGCTCGTATTCGTAATAGTAAGAGTTTTGGGAAGAGAAACAGTGCCCACCGTTTGGTTCCCAAAAGCGAGACCACCAGCAGGGCTTAACGCGATAGGAGCCCCACCGGCAGGAGTTACGGTAATTGACACGGGCGTACCCGATACTGTTCGTGAAACACTCGAGCATCGCGCATAAGCAGGATAAGCGCCTGCGCTAGGAAACGTGTAGTTCATGATGGCTGTACAAGTGGATCCGGAAGCGCAGGGATTCACCGAAAAGGAATTCCCCGTAAGCGCGTTCACCATGCCTCCCACACTTGATCCATCTACCCAAAATGCGCAAGCAACCACAGGATCCGCTGTGGCATCAACAGTAATCTCTGCACTGAAATTCTTTGCAACCCCTTCCGTTGCGGAGATCGGACTAATAGAGCCTACCGTGAAAGTTCCTACGCCTCCGGCAGGAGTCACGGTAAATGTTACCGATACATTCTTAATTCCGATAGGAAGTCCTGTGCTTGCGTCTGTCGCAGCAACAGTTATCGTTGCGTTATATGGTCCTGCAGCAAAGCCAGCAGGATCAGCTTGCAAGGCTCTCCCGTCAAGTCCCATTGCTGCTGTTAGTGGATTTACAGAACTTAAAGGAGGTGTAATCTTAAGCCAAGTAGCGATTGGGGGCGCTACAGACATTGTCCAATTCAGCGCTCCTCCTCCCGTATTTCGAATTTCGAGGAACTCAAAAGCGCTTGGAGGTCCTCCTGCGGTCGCAGAAAATACAAACGATAAGCTGCCCGGCGGAATATTAAGGATTGGAGCGGCGGCGGCAACCGTAAAGTTCCAATACGTTCCTCCGTTGCTCCAGGTATGAAAAACCGAGCAGTCTGCATCAGAACAAGCCCTCACTCTCCATTTGGACGTCCCTCCCGCAGTCAGTACTCCTGCATCAACCTGGACCTGGCTTGTGGAGACGATTTTGTTCCAGGTAGGATCATTGAGGTTTACATAGTAGGCAACAGCTCCAGCGACATCTCCCCAGTCGAGAGTAGGAGTGATGTTGGGGACTGTATCTCCATCGCCGGGAGACAAAAGGGTGGGGGCGGCGAGGAATTGCGCTAGGGCAATATTGGGGGGCAAAACAAAAACCAAAGCGGCAAAGAAAAATCCGAGCAATGCGAAAAAAGATTTCGAAACCATTGGTTTATTGTACCGAAACCAAAATGCAAGAGCAAGGAAAGAGTTTATCCACAGCACCCGCGCAGCGGGGAAACTCGAAATTCGAATATCGAAATTCGAAACAGTATCTAAAGCTTAAAATTCAAATGATCAAAACTGTTTTGATTTTAAACATTTGGAATTAGAATTTGTTTCGGATTTCGTGCTTCGTGCTTCGAATTTTGCGTCAGACGCACGCGGCAGAAGCCACTTTGTCGCCGGGCTCCAGCTTCATAATGCGCACGCCCTGCGTGGAGCGGCTAATTTTTGGGATCGAATCAATTGAAGTTCGAATCACATGGCCTTGCCGGGAAATTACGATAAGATCTTCCTCTCCCTCTTCTTCTCCTCCCAGCACCCGCGCGTAAGCCACTTCTCCGGTTTTGGAAGTAATATTCGCGGTCTTAATACCAGACCCTCCACGTCCCTGCAGTCGGTACTCTTTGATATCTGTTCTCTTCCCATAACCGTTCTCCATAACCACCAGCACATATTGCTCTTGTTTCGGATTTCGTGTTTCGGATTTCGGATTTTGAATGATGTCCATTCCTATCACTTCATCCCCTCTTTTCAAGCGGATTGCGCGAATCCCCGCGCCCGTCCGCCCGATCGAGCGTACATCCCTTTCTTTGAACCGCACTGACTGGCCCTTTTTTGTAACAATAATCATTTCATCCTCTCCCGTGGTTTTCCGTACCGCCTTCAGCCCGTCGCCTTTCTTTAAGGTTATCGCGATAAGCCCATTGCGGCGCACGTTCTTGAAATCCTCCAGCGGAGTTTTCTTGATAACGCCATTTTTCGTGATCATCGCTAAGTATTTCACTCCCGCGGCCGCATCTTCCTTCCCCAAAGCAAAAGCCGACATCACTTTGTCTTCGGAGCTCATCTCAAAGAAATTCAAAAGCCCTCTTCCCTTTGACACCCGCGTACCTTCCGGAATTTCATAGGCGGCCGCCCGGAACACTTTCCCAGAATCAGTAAACACCAAGAGAGAATCGTGCGTTTCCGCGAACAAAAAGTGTTCTACGATATCGTCCCCTGTTGTTTTCAGGCCAATAATTCCTTTCCCTCCTCTCTTTTGAATTTTATACGCGGAAGGATTAATGCGTTTAATGTATCCGCCTTGGGTAATAGTAATAATGGTATCTTCCTGCGGGATAAGATCTTCTTCCGCGATTTCCCCTATGCCCTGCACCATTACCTTCGTCCTGCGTTCGTCTCCAAAAATTTGCTCAGCCTCCGCTAACTCTTTTTTCAAGACGCCGTCTATTTTCTTGGGACTTGCCAAAATGGCAGACAGCTCCTTGATTTTTTCCCGAATTTCCTTAAGCTCATCTTCAATCTTCTGACGCTCCAAACGGGCCAGCTGCGCCAAACGAGTATCCAAAATCGCGTTCGCTTGAATTTCCGTCAGGCGGAAACGCTTCATTAAGTTTGTCTGGGCATCTGCCCGGTCTGACGCTCGGCGGATAATGCGAATTACTTCGTCAATGTTTTCCAAGCACTTGTGCAACCCCTCCAAAATATGCTCCCGCTCTTTGGCGCGCTCCAATTCGTATTTGGTGCGGCGCGTAATTACCTCTCTCCGGTGTTCAATGAAATAATGCAGAATCTCAACCAAAGAGAGTACCTTGGGCTGCAAACCGTCCACCAACGCGATCATATTTAAATGAAACGATTTTTGCAGATCGGAAAACTTATAGAGGCGGTTTAAAATCTTCTGGGGTTGGGCTTCCCGCTGCAAATCGAACACAATCCGCAGGCCATCTTTGTCTGATTCGTCGCGAATATCTCTAATGCCGTCGATTTTCTTGTCTCCCACGAGTTTCGCGAACTGCTCCACCAGCGAGGACTTGTTCACCTGATAGGGAATTTCGGTAATGACAATCTGCGTTTTTTTCTTCTCGCCACCATCTACGATGTCGGCTTTACCGCGCATGATAATAGGGCCCCTTCCCTGTGAGTAGGCTTCTATAATCTCTTTTCTGTTATAAATAATGCCCCCGGTTGGAAAATCCGGCCCTTTGATGAACTCAAAAAGATCTTCTGTTGCCGCTTCCGGATTGTCGATAAGGTACACGGCTGCGTCCAGAACTTCCCGAATGTTGTGGGGAGGAATATTTGTGGCCATTCCCACCGCGATGCCCAATGTTCCATTGAGAAGAAGCTGGGGCAAGGGCGATGGAAGCACGACGGGTTCTTTTCGGGTGCCGTCGTAATTATCCATGAAATTCACGGTATCTTTGCCGATGTCTTGGAGCATTGCCTCTCCTACGCGCGACATTCTTGCTTCTGAATAACGCATTGCCGCCGGCGGATCCCCGTCTATTGAGTTGTGCACAAAAATTCCTGCGCCAAGTGCGAAATTATGCCAAGGGCCAACTGTGATATCGTATACATCCTCCCGCTCTTCCAATCTTCGCACTCTTACGACTTTGTGGTTATGGGTCTTTGCGGCTTCTACAATTTCTTTAAAGTCCCCAAAGTATTCTGTTGCATTTTCAATTCGAGGAATCCAATTTTCTTTTCGTTCTTGTTCGTAGATTTCAGGTGTTATTTGTGAATACTTTGCAAGAAGAGATGAAACAAATCGCAAAATCCGGCTCTTTACAACCCTCTTTCGGTATTCCGGATCTTGCCAATTCTCCCTAAGGGAAACCTTAGCTTTCTCCGCTAGAGTGCTTATATAATTCGGATCTTTTGAAACACGTTCTTTGTAAAGCCGTTGCAACCCTGCTTTATGCTTTCGCAGAAATTCGGGATTCTGTCTCTGCTTTATCATCTTTTCTCTGTGAAATTCCCTTATGCCATCTATCTTCCAAAGAGATTCAGCCATGCGTTGGAAGTGATCTTCAGGATATTTCGCCCGATACTCAGGATTTTGCCATAGAAGTTTCGAAATTCTGCTTTGATATGCCTTTCTTTTGGGATCATTCATTTGCTCCTTCATAAGCAGGGAAATGTAAGCGCGGTGAGCAGGGTCTTCCCAAATTTTCTTTGAGATTTCTGCCATATGCCGTTCCATTCGGGTTCGGTACGCAGGATCCTGCCAGCGCTCCTTGAGTTCCTTTGACTTTAGCGCGGACATAAGCTCCTGGAAGTCTCTGCGCTGCCAGAGAGATTGTAAATTCGCACGAGAATTCTCCTCCATAAACTTACGATACTGAGGATTTTTCCAGAGTTCTTTCACTGCAGCGATTCTCGCCGCTCGATATTCGGGATTTTTCCAAAGCTTTCGGTTTCGCGCAGAAGCTCTTTGTGAAAGAAGCTCATGGTTTTCTTCGAGATACTTCTTTCTTCCTTTCGCTAATTTCTCTACATATTCGAGGTCGTTTTTATGTCGCCAAGAAGCAGCCTCATAGTGAAGGCGCCAATGTTCCTTCCATTGCAGTCGTTTAATATTATCTGGATTATTATTATGTTTATTGAAATCTAAATGGTGGCGAATCCTCCCCGTGCTTTTCTTATACACATTCTCTCGTAAGTTCAAGTCGTCTGCGAGGCGGTGAATAAATTGCCACGCACGATCAAAGGGCTGGAGTACCATTTCATATCCCTTCAAATTTTTATCCTCCTTGCCGTCGTACTCTTTCGCATAAAGTGGCATCAACGAATCCCCCGGCTGGAGATTTTTTGCTTCTCGATAATCTCCGTCTCGCAGCATAAAACGATGGTCTGGAGTACACTTGATCTTTTGCGCGCTGTCTAATTCTACTTCTACAAGTTCTGCGTTTCTCCTTGTACGGCGTGGGTTTTTAATTTCCGCAATCTCGATTTTTTGGTTTCGATGATTAAAAGAAAACGTCCAATTCCTTTCCCCTGCGCTATGCTCTTCTACGAGTTCTCCGAACGACAAGGTTCTTCCGTCTGTTAGGCGGACTTTGGTATCTTTTGTGAAACAGCCGAAATTCCCTTGGCCGTCAATTAACGGATAACGCATGGAAAAGTTTTGGGCCATGCGCACGAGGGAATCGTAAACCGCCACATCTCCGTGCGGGTGGTACCGCCCCAAACAGCTTCCTACGACCGTCGCGCATTTTCGGTACTTAGCTCCGTGCGTAAGCCCGTCTTCCTGCATGGCAAAAAGAATGCGCCGGTGTACGGGTTTCAATCCGTCGCGCACGTCTGGAAGCGCGCGCGCCACTATCACCGACATTGCGTAGTCGATGTAGGAGCCGCGCATCTCCTCTACGATTTCTCTTGGCTCTACTCTATTGTTCTCCATTGCTCGAAGAAGGCATTTGAGCCTCCAGGTCTTTCAATTGTTTTTGCAACTCTTCGAACTGAAGCTGTTCCCCAATGCTCGGGCCTTGCTGGATTTGCATTCGCTCGCTTATTCGGGGAATCCACCAAGCAAGCAACCCAATTCCGATTATAATCGTTATCCCCCATACGATCATTTTTTTCTGAGCTTCGGGCAACCCCCGCAGTCGCTCTAAGAATTTTGTCATACCGGCCTTACGGCTGCAATACTATAACTTTGGTTTCTTCTGAAGTAAAATCCCGAAGCTTTATTGCGAGCTTCGGCTGCGCCTCCGCGTTCTTAACTCCCATTTCCTTCAGGAACTCATCAACTTTTTCCAGTTTAAATCGAAGGTTCGCCAGCATATAATGCATAGGAATTACAATGCGGGGCTCAATTTGGCTTACGATTTTCGCGGCCGCTTTCGCGTCTATGGTATACACACCACCTACTGGGACAAACAAAATATCTATATTTCCTATCTTGCTCACTTGATCTGCGGTAAGCTCGCTCTGTCCTAAGTCGCCCAAATGGCAAAGCCGCATGCCTTCAGCTTCAATCATATATATAGTGTTTTCCCCTCGTTCTTTGCCCTCTTTCTCGTCGTGGAACGACGGAATGCCCCGCACGGATATATCTTTTATTTCATATTCACCCGGACCGGTAATAACAAAAGGCGCCCCGCCCGCAGGTCCTTTCACCGCTTTCACATTATTGTGATCTTCATGATCATGAGTTGAAAGCACCAGATCTGCCTCGAGCACAGGCATCTTAAGGCCTATGGAGGGGTCAAAAGGGTCAATCACGAGCTTCACCTGCTCTTGTTTGTTCCTCTGGGCAATAACGGAAAAACAGGCTTGTCCTTTCCACGAGACTTGCATAATGAAATACTGTACCATACCCTTGAAGAATTTACCAGATTGTGTATAGTGGGTGATATGCTAAAAACAGTAATTGCGGAAAAATCAAGATTCGATCTTGTAAAGCCATTCCGGATAGGAGATCTCGTGGAAGGTACAGTTATAGGCATTGGCCGATCCGCGGTGTATTTCGATTTAGGCCCGCAAGGCACCGGCATTATTTATGGCCGGGAATTTTTGGAAGAGAAAGCCGCGCTCAAAGAAGTCACGCCCGGCGAAAAGATAGTGGCAAAAATTGTTGATTTGGAAAATGATGAAGGCTATATTGAACTCTCGCTCCGGGAAGCAGGAAGAGAACTTACCTGGGATAAGCTTAAGGAAAAGAAAGAAAAGGAAGAGGTGTTCAAAGTAAAAATTATCGGCGCGAACAAGGGTGGCCTTTTGGCAAACCTGCATGGCACGCAAGCCTTCTTGCCGGTTTCCCAGCTCGCGCAAGAACACTATCCGCGCGTGGAAGACGGGGATTCTTCGAAAATTCTCCGTGCGCTGCAAGCATTTATCGGACAGGAACTGGAACTGCAGATTTTCGACCTAGACCCTCGAGAGGGAAAAGTCATTCTTTCTGAACGCTCCGGAGAACGGGCAAAACTCAAAGAGCAGCTGGCGCGTTTCCAGGTGGGGGATGTAGTTGAAGGAGAAATTACAGGAGTAGTTGATTTTGGCGCATTTATCAAATTCCCGATAGGCCTGCCTGCGCAGGCAGGCAAGGCAGATGAAGAGTCTATTGAGGGGCTTATTCACATTTCGGAAATTGACTGGCAGATTATTGAAGACCCCGCGCAAATTTTGAAAGTGGGCGACAAGGTCAAGGCAAAAATCGTGGATCTTTCCCAGGGCCGCGCCTCTCTTTCTCTCAAGGCCTTGAAAGAAGACCCATGGCGGGAAGCAGAAAAAAAATACAGCAAACTCGATATAGTGAAGGGAAAGGTTACTAAATTGAATCCTTTTGGCGCGTTTGTAGAAATTGAGGAGAAAATTCAGGGGCTGTGCCACATCTCAGAGTTTGGCACGAAGGCAAAAATGGAAGAAGTGCTGAAGCCCGGAGAAACCTACGCCTTTCAGATCTTGGAACTTAATCCTGCCGAACATCGAATGAGCCTTCACCTCGCGACAGAGAGCGCATCAAATACTGCCTCAACGCCAGAATCACAACCGCAAAAAGAAGAGCAACCAGAAACGCCCGAATAAAGACGGGGTTCCCAACAGCTTGGAAGAAAGAAGCCCAGACCGGCTCCTTTTTTGTTGCGTCCATAACGGCTAGCGAATTTTGGTTTAATGCTACAAACTTCTCTTTGCCAAACAAGCTGTTCTGCGCCTTCGGCGTTCCACCCGTATTCTGGCTCGAACCCCAGTTTTCCTCGTCTGTTGCCGGGCGATCCGGGAATCTCCGCTCCATCGTGAGTTTCAAATCGTTGTCGCCGCCATACCAGCCGCTACCGGCGTCAACCTCTTCCACCACCGCACCTTCAGCGTCTTTCAACACAACCCGCTGGCCGGGATTTTTGAATTTTCCCGCAAGTGTCACGTAGTTTATATTTACTCCCGGAATTTTATCTGAAGCACCCACCAAAAAATAGTCCTCTGCTGGCACGTTTCCGTATAGCAAAATCGTAAAATCCAATTGTTCTCCCGAATACAATTCAATACGCCATCCCTGCATAGAAACTGTTTGTTCGCCGGCATTATACAGTTCTATCCATTCGTATCTCCAGTACTGCTTTGCGTCCACCCCCTCCACCGGCGTTCCCATCCACGCAATTTCGTTTATTACTAAGGCCTGCGCCGACACCAGAGAAGGGATAAACAGAGATAAAACCAAGACAAAAACTATTTTCATAAACTCACTATACGCCAAATACCATTTTCGTCTCAAACACTCAACTTGACATTTCCCGTAAAAGGTGTATACTGTTTTTACCTTCGGAGCAGTTGCTGCGAAGAATTTCATACGTACGGGGGTTGATCGTGGACACCATACCCGGAATCGAAAAGGCGAAGATACTGCTCAGCGCGGGAGGAGGAAAAGAGTTTTCCAAGTTCCCCACTAATGCGGGAGCGCACCTCGGGAAGATTCCTGTGGGACGGATCCGCGTACAGTTGGAACTGTCCCCATCCCCTGTGTTTGTCTTCGTCGTTGATGGACAGAAACAACCCACACTTCTCAAAGAGATTTGGACCGCCTCCGGGATACGCCGTGTCGTGAAAGACATGGGGATCAAGCAGACCGAAAACAAGATCCCCTACATCGGCTATCCCGAAAACCATTTGCGGCTGGTGGAGGCCTCCACCTCCCGCATCCGGATGTGGGAACTCGCGATAATCTCGCAGGAGGGAGAGTTTTTCTTCACCTCTCAGCAGACGTTCGACGTTACAGTTGCGCGAAGGCTGGGGGGGCGACTCTTCATCTGCTCAAATCGGCTCCACGCGTGGCCGCAGATGATTGAGTTCCTGAGGATACTCCTAGGGGAACCGATCTTCCCCCTCAAAGAGGAGGCGGAAAAGAACTCGCCTCCCCCTGGGACTGTTCTCTGGTGGAACGTGGCCCAAGGGTTGGGGGCGATCCAGACTCCAAGGGGCGTAGCCCGCGCCCACTGGAGCCAAGTTGCTCTTGGCCAACGCGTGTTTCAGTATCTTAGGGAGGGTGAACGGGTATTCTGCGAGATCAAAGAGATCGCACAGCGTGCCGGCGCCCGTCCGACTTCCTTCAAGTGGGAGGCAAAAAACATCAAACCTCTCATGTAATCAGGCCTCGGACCGACACAATGCCTCGTACGCAGCCAGCGTGCGAGGTTTTTCTTGAATCTTCGGCGATTTTTGATATAATTGGAGATACAATGAAAAAATTCTCAAAAAACTTTTTCCTTGTTGTTTTGATTCTTCTCACGGTTTCGGCGCTGTTTGCGCTTTTTTCAGATCCATTCACTCAAGTGGAGCGGATTTCCCTTTCGCAAGTAGCCCAAGACATTTCAGAAGAGCAGGTGGAAAAAATTGTTATTTCCGGGAACAAGCTCACTATTTCTTATACCGACGGGAGCACCAATGAATCTACAAAAGAGCCGCAGTCGGCTTTGTCGGAAACTCTGCTTCAACTCGGCGTGCAGCAGGATAAACTTGCCCGGGTGGACATTGAGCCCAGAGAAGAAAGCGGCTTTGCAGCGTTCATCGGACCCCTCGCTTTTATACTGCTGCCGCTTTTGATTTTTTTCATCTTCTTCTGGATGATGTTCCGGCAGGCAAGATCCGGCATTGGCCAGGCATTCGATTTTACCAAGGCAAGAGCACGGCTATTTGGGGCCGAAGGCCAGCTCAAACAAAAAGTGAGCTTCAAAGACGTAGCCGGTCTGAAAGAAGCAAAAGAAGAAGTGCAAGAAGTGGTAGACTTTTTAAAGTTCCCAAAAAAATATCTGCAAATGGGGGCGAAAATCCCGCGGGGCGTGTTGCTCGTGGGGCCGCCGGGCACAGGCAAAACGCTCTTGGCAAAAGCAGTGGCCAGTGAGGCGGGAGTGCCATTTTTTTCCGCTTCCGGATCTGAATTTATTGAGATGTTCGTCGGAGTAGGAAGCTCGCGGGTTCGGGATTTATTCTCGACGGCAAAAAAAGCAGGGCGCGCCATCGTATTTATCGATGAGCTTGACGCAATCGGGCGGACGCGCGGATTTGGATTTGGCGGCGGCCATGACGAACGCGAACAAACATTAAATCAGATTTTAGTTGAGATGGACGGGTTCGAACGCGATGAAGCCGTTATTGTGATGTCTGCCACAAACCGACCTGATGTGCTCGACCCCGCGTTGCTTAGGCCGGGCCGGTTTGACCGCACTATTATTCTCGATCTCCCTGATGTGGAAGACCGAAACGCAATCCTTCAAATTCACGCGCAAGGCAAACCATTGGCCCCCAATACGCATCTCCGAGAAATTGCAGAACGCACTCCCGGGTTTTCCGGAGCCGATCTGGCAAACTTGATGAATGAGGCCGCGATTTTGGCAGCGAGAAAAAACAAGCAACAAATTTCTCAACACGAGCTCTATGAATCCATAGACAAAGTACTGCTTGGCCCCGAACGGAAAAGTCATGTGCTTTCAAAGAAAGAAAAAGAAATTACCGCATACCACGAAGCTGGACATGCGCTTGTGGCTGCCTCCTTGAAAAACGTTGACCCGGTGCGCAAAATTTCCATTATCTCTCGCGGCAGAGCTGGCGGATACACCTTAAAGTTACCCAGTGAAGACAGACACATGAAATCCCGCGCGGAATTTTTGGATGAACTTGCGGTATTGCTCGGCGGCTACGCGGCGGAGAAAATGGTATTCGGCGACATTACTACAGGCCCAAGCAATGATTTGGAAAAAGCCTCTGAAATCGCGCGAAGCATCGTAAAAGATTTTGGCATGTCCGAAAAATTAGGGGCCGTTACTTTTGGAGAAAAAGAACATATGCCGTTTTTGGGCAGAGATATGGAATCCGGAAAAAACTATTCTGAAGCAACAGCCCTCGAAATCGACCGGGAAGTTGCCACGCTCATTGAAAACGCGCGAAAACTTGCGGAACGAATGCTTGAACAAAAGCGCAAGACTCTAGACAAAATAGCCCAAGTTCTGGTAGAAAAGGAAACAATCGAGCGGGAAGAATTTGCGCAGCTCGTAGGCAAACCTGACAAATCCTCGTCCAAGAAAATGCGCGTGTAGCTCAGTCGGTTAGAGCACAGCTCTTATAAAGCTGGGGTCGATGGTTCGAATCCATCCACGCGCACCAAATTGGACT
>Ga0209541_10003189_pt1 | contig 30394 bp, 33 predicted proteins | sample RifCSPlowO2_01_FD_184027 | JGI IMG/M metagenome (GOLD analysis project Ga0209541, IMG submission 184027) | Groundwater microbial communities from Rifle, Colorado - Rifle CSP2_plank lowO2_0.1 (SPAdes) (version 2) | ecosystem: Environmental > Aquatic > Deep subsurface > Groundwater | place... | reverse complement strand
TTCTTCCCTTTCCGCCTTTTCATCAGTCCCATCCTTATTACAAAAACAAGAGGGTTTATAAACTTTTAGAGAGAGAGCCATTTCCTGAACAAATATGCCCCAAAAAAGAAATCTTTAAATAGAACGGCTCTTTCATCCTGCTATAACAGGTGATAGCATATGAAACTCGTCCTTACTAAAAAACCCAAGAATGTTACTATTATTGAAGGCTTTCCCGGATTCGGATTGATCGGGACCATCGCCACGGAATTTCTCATCGAGCATTTGAAGACGGAAAAGATAGGCATCATTGAAGTGGAAGAAGTTCCGGCGATGATTGCCATCCACCAGAATAAAGTCATTGAGCCTATTTCCATCCATTACAGCAAAGCGAGCAACTTGGTATTAGTCCATGCCCTCAATGTCGGAAAAGACTTAGGCTGGAAATTAGCTGATATTATCAATGAATTAGCCCAAGTCCTCACTGCGAAAGAAATCATCTCTCTGGAAGGGGTGGGTTCTCCTAATCCTACGACTGGAAAGGTGTTTTACTATGCGACTGGTGATGGGGCAGTCAGCAAGAGATTGAGCACTGTGGCTCAGCCTTTGATGGAAGGGATCATCGTCGGTGTTACCGGTGCCTTGTTAGCCAAGAACTTAAGCACGCCCATCATCGCCTTATTTGCGGAAGCACAAAGTAATTTGCCGGACAGTAAAGCAGCTGCCGAGATTATTAAAGCCCTGGATGCGTATACCGGATTGAACGTTGATCCCAAACCCTTGTTGAAGCAGGCGGAGATGTTTGAAAAGAAGCTCAAGGGCATCCTCCAGAAGAGCAAAGAAGTCGAAGAGAGCAATGAAGAGAAGAAATTGAGTTATGTGGGGTAAAACACAGGAGTATGTAAATGGTAAGCGTTACTATCGGGTTAACTGATCCACGATTATTAAAGTGGTTTAATGAAATAGATGCTACATTAAGAAAAGCAGAAGAAGGATATCGGAATGCTTCTACAATAGAGGAATCTAAAAGGCATGCGGGATTAAATGAAGGGGAATTAATACATCCTGGAAAAGTGTTTGGTGGTAAATATATCAGTACACCAGGTGCAGTAAAATTATATAAAGAAACAAATTCTTACTTAATAGCAGTGCTTCAGTCTGTTATCAAAGAAATACAGGGTACATCTGCTTTTGTGGAGGATGGTAAGCGTTGGACTAGAAGGTCAATACTTGCATACACCACTCGAAAGGGCCAGTAGAGCAAATGCCCGGGAATATAGAACATCAAGATGATGAAAACAGTAGAAGGTAAAGACGATGAACACTAAAGCAGCTCTCTCCACTTTTCTTAGTATCACTCTGGTGGTGTTGGCAGTCATTATTATTTTATCTCTTATCCTTTTAGTAAAGCGACTCTACGGAGGGTAATCGTATGAAATCATCTAGTTTTACGGAGGTAACTTCTATTATTGCCCTAGTAGTTGCATATATTCTTGCCATAATACTCATTATTCAAATAGTGCGTGCCATTCTGGGTGGAACCTGGGCAGTTGAAGACATCATTTTGGCGTTACTTATTTTTAATTTGACCATTACCTTTGGGATAGGTGGGTATCTAATTAGCCTTAACAATAAAATTTCTGGACATCTTGGATGGCATAAAGGAAAGGAATTAACAGAGAAAGATAAGTAATGCAGATCTTTCTGAATTTCCGGAAACTTTGTAGGAACCCCTTTACAATATTTCTAATTTTCTGGAAACTTTAACACTAAACTTTCCGTATTCTTGGAAACTTTCAGTCACCACAGCGAAAGAATCAGCAGCTGCCGTTCATCCAATAGCATAGTCTGCTCTGAAAATCCTGATAACTGCCGTCTGGTTTTAGAAGAACCACCGACTTCCACGATGATCTTCTCTGAACCTTTGCAAATCATATAATCAGGGCTTTTCTTTTTCCCTTTGATAGTATATACACTCCATCCCCTTCCCATCAAGGAGAATACTGCCAGTTCTTCTCTTAAGGCCCCTTTATCTGGAGACACTTGCAGAGTAGCGCAGACCGCACTTCTGATATTGGGATGGTAAAATAAAAGCTTAGAATCACCTCTCACTGCTTTCGGACCTCGTCCATATGGCCGTACCAGACGCAGGATTTTCATTTTTTCTAACAACCAGATTAATTCATACCCCTTCTGTTTTTTCATCCCCAGATTATTACTTAAACTATTTATGCTCATCTCTCCTAATGATGAAGTCGCGATGGTTAATAAAAATCTTTCCATGAGCATAACATCCTCTCCACCAACTTTGGCAAAAAAAGGAGCATCCTCCCGGATAGATTTTCTGATGCCGTTATATACTGCTTCCAATGTTTTTTCTTTATAACTAAGATAGATGGGAAATCCTCCACCCTGCCAATAGTGTTGGAAATATTCCTGGAGCTGGCTATGGGCGGCCAGAAACGAGAGAGTAGTGTCAATAGTTCGCCAAGCCTCAGATTGGTCCGTGATGGTCTTATTCTGGATTTTTATAAATTCCCGCAAAGAGAGGGGGTTTACTGGTATTATATGGTAACGGCGTTCTGGTTCAAAGGCCAAAGGTGCACTCCCGGAGAGAACCAAAGATATCTTTGAAAATTCGTCATATAATGCTTTACTGTCTCTCTTCCATTCAGGATAATGGTGTACTTCATCGATAAGTAAACTAGTATATCCAGCATTAACGAAGGCTTTACCTAACTCGTACAAAGAATACCCCATACAATAAGGGTGATCCATAGAAAAATAAATACTCTTTTCATCAACCAGTTGAAGAAGTGCGGTAGTTTTACCCAGTCCCCTGAAGCCCACCAATACTTTTATCCTGGGTTCTTTACCGATGATTACTTCTGGTACAAAGTCTCTCCGATTCCAGGGCACTACTGACTGGACTAAACGTAATCCTATCTCTTTGATTTTAATAAGGTCTATCTCGGGCATACGAGTGCTAAAAACGTCTTAACTATATAAATCTTTCCCTATTTCCGGAAACTTTAACTCTAAACTTTCCGTATTCTTGGAAACATTTGCTTATTTTCCGATAATACGTTTATGCTTTAACTTGGTCTTTCACTTGCTCTAAAAGAGTAAATGGCTCTTCTTTAATGGCTACGGTAGTCATTAAAATATTCAATTATTACTAATAATCTACCCCATTAAATAGTTTAAGCAATAATTATATAATTTAGAAAGATATAAGTATAAATTGTTTAATCAAATCTTAAACTATTTATTAATCCATCGGATATAACTACTTAATAATTTTAGTCTATTATTAAACAGAATAAACCATCAATATTTGAGTATAATTTAAATCTTTTAGATTTTATTCTGCTCGATTTAAACTACTCATTTTAGTCAAAAAGACTAATTTTAAATCAAAAGTACGGGAGCTCAATCTAGGTTTAACGAGGTCGGATAAATAAGCAGAGGCCATAATGCCTCTTCTCACTGAAAAGAGTGCTTAATTTATCTAAAGACCAGTTAATTCTAAATTTATATATCTAGTTAATGATCATTCAAGAAACTACATAAAAAACAATCATTATAATATTAACCCAGTCAGCTAAAAGAGGAAGTAAACAGTGTATTTACTAACCTAAAATCTATGAGTTATGCTTAAATAGTTTAAATCATTAATATTTAAGTATAGTCTAGGGATTTAGATAACACTCCTATTAATTATCTTTCCGACGACAAAAACACAATATTTATATACTAAGGGCTCCCTATGTACACATAAAAAGGTGTTAAATGACCCTAAGTACACAAAATATACCCATTGCGAAGCCGCTTGCTGCACTCTATGTACGGGTTTCTACAGAAGACCAGGCTAAGTATGGTTTCTCATTAGCGGCCCAGGAAGAGGCATTAAAGAACTATGCTACTGCATTAGGATATGAAATATATAAAATATACAAAGATGAAGGTAAATCTGCAAAGGATCTAGATCATCGCCCCTCAATGCAAGAACTTTTAAGCGATGCTCAAACTAAGTTGTTCTCAGCGATATTCATATATAAACTAGATAGATTTAGTCGAAGCTTAAAAGATTTGATTATCACTATTGATCAGCTTAAAGGATGGGGGATTGATTTTGTTTCATTACAGGATAGAATTGAAACGACGTCTGCTAGTGGAAAACTGATGTTTCACATCATAAGTGCCTTTGCAGAGTTTGAGCGAAATATCATCGGGGAAAGGACTACATTCGGTATGGAGCGGAAGAGTAAAGAAGGTGGAGCGATAACTAAACCACCCTTAGGCTACAAGATGGTTGATAAGAAGCTGATTGTTGATCCTGAAAAAGCACCCCATGTAAAGGCTATTTTTGACGAATTCTTAAATAGTGATATCAGTTTGAATCAATTAGCTCATAAGCATAATTTAACCGTCAATGGGCTTAAAAAGGTGCTCAGTAATAGAGCTTATTTAGGGGAAGTAAAGTTTGCCGGAAAAGAACATCACGGAATACATGAAGCACTCTTTAAAGAAGAACTATTTAATCAAGTACAACATAAATTAGTAAGATAAACTTTGATTTATGATTAAAAATATTAGTTAATTTAGTTTAATTAATAATTAAATATTTTAAACTTGAAAGTTTTAGAATAAATGGGTGTGGGTTAATAATTTAATCAGAATCTACTTTATGCTGCTGGTTCATATACTATACACGTTGCCTCTTCTCCATTGAGAACTCTTTTCCAATATTCTATGGCCTTAGCGGGTTCTCCTACTTGGAGAGAAGCGAATCCCGCTTCAATGAAATCGCCGGCTTTATCCCAATACCTTCGTTCTCGGTGATAATCACCCAGGGATTGCGCTAAAAAGGCAGCTTCTTGTAAGGCTTCAGGAGATCCATCACGTTCATAGTATGTAAAAGCAGTAGTATTCTTTCCCAGTTTAGCAGCACAATCGCCGGCTCTTTTCCATTGTTGTTCATGTTCATAAATAGCGAGCATCCGGGAAGTACGATAGGGAAAAAAGGTATCTGCAAGAGCAGTGCCGACATCAGATAAAATATCAGATAAGCTTCTTTCTTCTCTGAGAGGAGGTTGATAAGCGTCCATCCGGGAAGAAAAGTAGTATAAGTATATAAATGTTACCATTATGTATACTAGTTGGGTATACGATATTTATTCAAAACCAGCATTGGTCAGAGTTCTCTTTCAGCCATTTTTCTTTCTCACGATAATCGGGCAGGGCACCTTCTACGAGCTTCCAAAATTCAGGTGAATGATTTCTCTCTTTTAAATGGGCCAATTCGTGGATACAAACATAATCTATAACCTCATCGGGGGCAAATAGCAAGCGGGTAGAGATATTAACATTATCTGAATGGGAGCAGCTCCCCCAGTTGGAAGTATTATACTTTAAGAATACTTTCTGGAACTTAAAATTAAAATGTTTTTCGTTGAGATGGTGGATTTTTTGTTCAATATATCCTTTCTTCTTTTTTGCTACCAGGCGGCTCAAGAGCACTGAAATATGTTTTTGTTGAAGGGTGTCTGGAAGGATGCTAGAAACATTGATATAAAATGTATCCCCCCTTATTTTTGCGGAACTGCTCTGCTTTTCACTGGAAGAAAGGCGAAGAATAAATTCTTCATTGGCAACATTTAGTTTATCTCCATCGTTATATATTCTGGATCCTTGGTGTTTGAATTCAGGAGGCTTTTCTTTTATCTTTTCCATCGCCCAGCGTTTTAAGCGCAGTATCTCTTTACACTGTTCTTCTCGTGGCCTTCCTACCGGGACTCTGATATAAATTCCGTTTTTTCCTATAGAAACCCTGCTGCCCTCTCTGGATTCAAAGCGGAGGTAAATCTCGTACTCTTTTTCGTTGATAATTATTTTTTCTTTTCTCATTAATTTATCCTGAATCTCATTGGAGAGCTAGTATAGATAATTGCGGTAATTATGTGTATACATTAGCAATTATCTATATTAGAAATGCGTTCTTGATGTATCATTATTAACGCATTTCTCTATATATCCCTTCTTCATTCATTCTCGCAAACTCTTCCCCTTCATCTCTTTTGGTTTTTTTATTTTCAAAAGATCTAAAATGGTGGGGGCGATATCAGCCAATCCTCCCGGATGCAGAGTGCCGGGATGGTTCACCATAATCAATGGAACACTATTTGTCGTATGGGTAGTCTGGTGCTCTCCAGTCATGTCCTCAGCATTGCCATGGTCTGCAGTAATAAAAATTATTCCGGGAAACTCTCGGATGATTCTGGTTATTTCCTTATCGACAGCTTCAACGGTGTTGATGGCTGCAGCTATATTTCCGGTATGCCCCACCATATCAGCGTTGGCAAAATTAACGACAGATAGATCATATTTATTTTTTTTATTCAGCACAGCAGCGGTAATCTGCTGCACTTTCATTGCCGGCGTTTCGTCATAGGTAAGGACTTTCCGGCTGGGAATGTGGATCCTTTCTTCATTAGGGAAGATGCATTCACAGAGCCCATTGAAAAAATAAGTCACATGCGCCCATTTTTCAGTTTCGGCTATCCGCACTTGTTTTAATTTTGATTTGGCAATAACTTCCCCCAGTGTATTTTTAAGGACTATCGGCGGGAAGGCGACTGGAACTTTGATAAGGGAGTCATACTGGGTCAGGGTTACAAATTTCAGATCTATTATTTTCTTCCGCTGAAAGGTATTGAATGTTCCCCAGACAAAGGCGCGGGTCAATTCCCGGGCGCGGTCAGAGCGGAAATTAAAGAAAATAACGCTGTCATGCTCTTCAACGACGCATTTAGTAGTGAGGATGGTCGGTTTCACAAATTCATCGCTTTCTCCACGATCATAAGCATAGGCTAAGGCTTTCCAGGGATCAGCGATCTTTCTGCCGACACAGTTCACCATGCAGTCGTATGCTTTATGCTCCCGGTTCCAGCGGTTGTCCCGATCCATAGCATAATAACGCCCCATCATCGTCGCTACAGTCCCGAGCTGTAATTGTTTCATGCTCTGTAATAATTGGGCCAAATACTTCCGGGCCGATCGTGGTGGGGTATCCCGTCCGTCGAGAAAGGCATGGACATAGACTTCGGTAAGGTGATGCTGTTTCGCTAATTTCAGCAACGCTATCAGATGATCAATATGGGAATGGACGCCGGCATCGCTCAACAATCCCATCAGGTGTAATTTCCGGTTGTTTTTTTTGGCATGATGGATGGCTTCCAGGAGAGCTTTATTGTTGAAAAAAGATTTATCGCTGATGCTGTTGTTTATCCGCACCAAGTCCGAAGGGATGATTCTTCCGGCGCCGATGGTGAGATGCCCTACCTCTGAATTTCCCATCACGCCTGGCGGCAATCCGACTGCTGGACCGGCAGCCTGCAATAGTGTGTGGGGATATTTTTTCCATAAAGTATCAAATGTGGGTGTCCGGGCTTGTCGGATGGCATTGCCGGTGATTTGCTTCCGAAAGCCCCAGCCATCGAGGATGAGGAGGAGTGCTCTGGTCATGGAAGGAAGGAAAGAAAAGGGGTAGATAAAGGTTTTTGTTTTATATGGTGGAGTTCAATAATGTTTATAAATCAGTTAAGAGAGGGTAATTTATTATGATAGTCGAGCTGGAAACGGTCTTAGGGGAGAAATTTACTGTTGATACTCACGAGCTAGATTATGAATCAATCTGGTGTGAATTAGAATTAAAGCCGAGGCAAAAAGAAGGGACCCCGAGGATTATTGACTTATACGAGTCAGCCAACTTTTATGATAGAATTATCATAGTTACTGCTTTTTCTGGGATGAAGCCAGATCGTAGAGAAGCGCAGCGGCATCAGGCAGACCATTATAGAACGAGATCAGAATTGGAACGAGTTGCAGACGATAATAATTTGGTACGAAAACTTATTTATAGGGATGTTCTGGAACTCCATCCCAAATGGGAGTCTTATTTGATGAATCCGAAAGGTGGTGGATATCAACAGCATCCTCAAGCGCCATATAGGTTGAATGTAGGGACACTTTATAACTTAGAGTTTTATCATCTAAATCCGGACTATTATGAAGAAAGCCCTTGGGCTGATTGTTGAGGTGAAAAATATGAGAATACTCTACTACGAAAAAGCTATCCATAGCGGTCCGGCGCCTTTTGAGGGTGGGGATAGTACGGCATATTTATATATCATCAACCCCCAGAAACTCCTGAATCTGGGAAGGCCCAGGGCTTATGGTAGTGATTGCTCTTTGGTTGAAGATCAGGCTATGCTGGAGGAAGCAGAGGCGATACTGCGAGGTAAAGGAAAACAATTATATGCCGGTGATAGTAGAATAAGAATTGAAAAAGTCAGAGAAATGACCTATGCACCCTATGGTCTCTTTGAAATTCTTGAAAGCGTTCAGGTCAGGGATAGAGCACAAAGAAGCATCGATGAAACTTTGGGTAAAATACTTCGACGGGTTTGATTCTTTATTTCTTCCCCAATATCGGATACTGATAGCTGGTAAAGGTCAAGGCCACCAGCGCCGTGCCGAATTTTTTTTGAGGTAAAAAAGTTTTAGTGATGACTCGGGGTTCCTGTAATTCATATTGTTCAGAGAATCCAGAAGTATAAATCTCTTCCAGGCTGCGGCGGAGGGAATCCTGGGCCTCCCGTTCAGAATCGTTCCCACCATATTCACACACCAGACCGCCATGTTTCTTTTTGGTGCCCTTATCGTACAGCCAGCCGTAAATGATACCGGCAGTGGCACGTTCTCCTTTACGGACATTGGATATAGCGACGATATATTCGGCTACCGAACCATGAACATAGTCTTTAGGCCGGGAGACTTCCCGGGCGATAGCGGGGAGGATGGAAGTATAAGGGATGCAGTTGAAGCGTTCAATTCCTGCTTCTTTCATGGCCAGATGAAAGGAACCGGCATGGACAGTTATATCACTCTCTCCCGTGCCCTTGCTGATAAAGAATTCATAAGGGATGCGGTTGCCGATGATGAGATGTTCTAATCCTTTTTCAGTATTCACGCTATGCCATCACCCTGAAAAAAATTACATGTAGTAGACTATGGTTAAGAAATGCTGAAAAGCATTTTCCGTCGTTAAAATGAGAGATAAAAGCGATATTATTAAACATTCTGCAGTAATCTAAACTTCGTTCCTCCTTTTTATTTTTAGTTATAAAGATAAACCTACTTATAAACCTTTCTTTTTTGAGATTTTCACGAGAAAGAAAAAAGTTAAAATAAAATCCCAACCACCGCCAGCGGTGGGGTATTTTTAATGTTTAATACCCCGCTACGCCGTGGGAAGAAAAGTTAACCCAGTCGCCCCCAGGGGCGGGGTATCAAACAAATAAAAATTTACTTCTTCCCGCCCGGAGCTTCTTCTTTCTTCTCCGGCGGAACCAGTTCGTCGATGATCTTCAGAGGTATCTTGGCATCAGTCATGGCGTTCCGGATCTTCTTCTTTTCCTGGCCTTCCATCTCTTTCAGGATCTGCTTGGCCCGGGCTTCGTACTCAACCCGGCGCTTCTCGATCTCTTCCTGCAGGCGCTTCTTCTCCAATTCAACGTGAGCTTTCTCTTCGGCAGTCAGTTCAGTCTTGCCGCTGGCAATCTTAGCGTCAAATTGTCCGGCATCAATCGCTTTCAGGGCTTCCGGAGCGGGCAGGCCTTCCACCAAGATGCCCATAGAATGGCAGGAGCCGATGATTTCCTTTACTTTTTTCTTGAGATCCTTGCCCTGCAAGACATCTTCTTTCATTTTAGCGATCTTAATGATCTGTTCAATCAGTAAATCAGCCACCTTGTCAGTTAAGGGGTTACTGGCACCTTTTTCAATGCCGGCTTCTTTCTTGATTAAGGCGGACGCTGGTGGAGTTCCTACGACGATGGTGAATTCTTTAGTGGTAGTGTCAACAGTGACTTTGATCGGAACCTGCATACCTTTCATGTCAGCAGTCTTCTTATTGATCTCCATCACAACCTGGCCGATGTTCACTCCAGTCGGTCCCAAGGCGGGGCCTAAGGGAGGCGCAGCGGTCGCTTTTCCGGCTTCTACCAACGTTTCCACTGTTTGTTTAGCCATCTGAATTTACTTGTTTATGCGTAACTTTAGGTAAAAAAGGGGGTTTATTTAAATAGTTTGCTTTTGGAAAGGGGACGGAAATGGTTTTGAAGTGGAGACAATACTGGGTAGAACTTTAAAAGTGAATGGTGATAGTTATGAAATCAAGTCCGTGACTATAACTTCATTTAGATCCTTTTGTCCCACTTTTCCGGGAAATATTTTTATATCCCTCTTCCTTATCCTACAGTTATGGTCTCATACAGCTCAGCATCAAATGCCCAATATAACTCTACGAGCTCAGCTTCCTATTCCGCTTCCGGCAACATTTATACTATTAACGTAAAATCAGTCTGCTGTGGCTCTTTCAGTCGGGGGCAGCGCTGTATGGGCTGTCCGGGCGAGTAGTGTTCAATTCTCTACCAGCTGTATATACCACTGATCATATTCAGTATACATAAAATGTCGTGGAATATCATACACAACTTTTCCTACAGGTTGCCGAAGAATTTATAACTACTCTCCTCCAGTTGATGAAAGAATGAATCCCATCTACCTCGATCACGCCGCAGCTACTCCTTTAGATCCCTCCGTACGGAAAGCCCTACAGCCTTATTGTACCAAAATCTACGCCAACCCCAGCAGCATCCATGAAGCGGGACAGCGAGCTAAAACGGCATTGGAAGACGCCAGGGTCAGAGTTGCAGCCATCCTACGGGCGTCACCAGCAGAGATCATCTTCACCTCCGGAGGGACGGAAAGCATTAACTTAGCCTTAAAAGGAATAGCCTTCCATCAAGGCCAGGGACATATCATCACCAGCAGCATCGAGCATCCCGCCGTCTTGGAAACCTGCCGGTATTTGGAAACCAAAGGTTTTTCAGTAACCTATCTCTCGGTAGATCGTTACGGACTGATCTCATTATCCGAACTGGAGAAGGCTATTCGTAAAAATACTATCTTTATCTCCATCATGTATGCTAACAATGAGATCGGCACTATTCAGCCCCTGGCAGAGATCAGCAGCATAGCGAAAAAAAATAAAATTCCTTTCCATACTGATGCCTGCCAAGCGGGAAATTTAAATATAGAGGTCACTTCCTTAGGAGTAGATCTGCTTACCTTGAACGGTCCTAAGATATATGGCCCGGCCGGTATTGGTATCCTCTACAAAAAATCCTCTGTACTTTTAGAGCCGCTTCTTCATGGAGGAGGACAGGAATGGGGATGGCGTAGCGGAACGGAAAATGTTTCCGGCATCATCGGCTTTGCCACTGCCCTGGAATTGATACAGAAAAATAAAAGCAAAGAGAATAACCGACAAGCTGCTCTCCGTGATTATTTCATCCAGAAGATCTTGGACACTATTCCTGAGGCACTGCTTAACGGCCATCCCACTCAAAGGGTGCCCAACAACATTAATATCGCCTTCAAGGGCGTGGAGGCTGAAGCACTGGTCCACTACCTCAGCCAGAAAGGCATTTATATCTCGATGGGCAGTGCGTGTACCTCGACTGAAATTAAGCTCAGCCCCGTTCTCAAGGCAATTCAGGTCCCATCTAAATATGCTATAGGAAGCATTCGGATCACTCTCGGGAAGGAAACCACTAAAAAAGAATTGGATGTAGTCGCAAAAGAGTTGAGAAAAATTATTGAAACTATACGAAAGGTACGCTGACGAATTTACCCTACTGCACCCTTGGCATTATGGGGATAAAACACCTGAACGCTGGCGGGACTCACTCTTCTTCTGGCTTCCGTTTTGGATAAAAAAGATCAAAAATAAAGTGATAAATAACCCCCGATCCGACGTAAAAATCAAAAAAAGAAAAGATTTATAAACAATACTATAATCACTATTCACTATGGTGGTGTTCGGAGTAGTGTGGGCCTCGGTCGCATTACGAATCGTTCTGGGGGTAGAATTTATAGTACACGGCTACCCCAAATTAAAAGATGTGCGAGGAACAGCTGGTTTCTTAGAAGGATTAGGGTTTAAGCCCGGAATGTTCTGGGCAGTGGTGTTAGGATTAGCTGAATTTGTAGGTGGATTAGCCTTCTTAACCGGTGCCTTCACCAGAATCTTTGCCGCAGCCTTGACCATCAGTATGCTCATCGCCCTGTTAGTCAAGAAATTCAAGTGGAAGGTTTCTTTCAGCAAGGGCAGTGATGCCGGCTGGGAATGGGACTGGCTGATTGTCGGCGGATTGATTGCCTTGTTTTTCTTAGGTTCAGGAGCGTATTCTGTGGATCAGTATATGGGATGGATATGGGGATAAGGATTTCAGAAATTTCAATGCTGACGGTCTGCTCTTTTTTCACTGTTTTAACTTCTTCAGCAATTCTCTCTTCCGGAGCTTAAACTCACATGGATTCAAGTCCAGATAATTAAAATCCTTAAATTCAGTAATGATTGTCAATAAACGAGGCCAGAAATGTTCTAAAGCATGCTCTTTTGGCAGGTGCTTATATTCCATGAAATTAACTCCAGAAGCAAGCAGTAAGGTCATGATATCGATTCGGTCTTTCCGTCCTTTCACCGACTCTTTCCGATCCAGTTCCGCTCCTTGCTTTAAGATCAATAATACTTCCGGAGATACGACGGTGATGTTTTCTATCCTACTGGTATGCTTGATAATCTCCGTCATCGGTAGGGCTAATTGAGAATAATACGGTACATAAATATCGACATCAATCTCCTCCAACTTAATCTCATACTTTTTCAAGTTATCATTTTTTCTAAGATCATATTCCTTTTTCAGATACTCTAAATCTTTAAAGTCAGCAACAATGATATCAATATCTTTAGATTTATGTGATCTGGTCCAGAGATAAGCTGCCCAACCACCGATGACGATGAATTTGAACTGCTTTTGTTGTAGTTGGGTCAAGATAGTCCAGGATTTTTCAGTGAGCAGGGAGTTCCAGAATTCCATATTACACTCCTATCCTTTTTTTAAGAGCCTCTACAAACTCTTTTGCATACCATTCCGGCAGATTCCAGAGGTCCACCATCGTTTGGGCGAGAGTGGTGGTGTTTCCATATTCTGCTATCATGTTGTCCGGCTTCAAAACAAACATATTGGGCTGTTGCGGTTGGTTAGGAAATCGTTTCTTCATCTCCATCTCATCGCCGTAAACATAAACTTCGGAATAGTCAGCCGGGACATCTTTGAATTTGTATTTGTACGCAGAATACGCACCCCATATAATATTTGCCGGCATTTCCGATTCGATAGTCCGCACCGGCTGCTCTACCCTCGTTTTGTAAACGATATCTTTAGTGATATTCCGCACCGAAGCCCAATGATAAATTATTTTAGCGGCATCCAGCACCCTAAAATTCTTAAGTCCGATCTCGATTGCACCCATCTGCTGTAATGGCTGTAAGGCATAATGGACTGTAGAGAGGGAAAGATGTAATTTTTTAGCCAGAGCTAGCTGCGTCAACGTGCTGTTTTTCTTCTCCAGGCACTGGTACAAAATCTCCCGATATACCCATTCGATCTTTATCATAGTTTCTATTTAAATAGTTCTTATTTATAAATGTTTCGATAATTATCGAAAGTTCGCTTAAAATAAATAAGTATTATCGAAAGTACGCTTTTACTGAAAAATAGCTATAGGATGATATTAAACTATTCTTGTTTTTAACTCAAATACAAAAAGTAGCGGGGGAAGGATTTGAACCTTCGATCTGTGGGTCTCTCAATAAAGGCAGTCTGCCTTTATCAACTCTTAGGTATTAACACCCACTTATGAGCCCACCGGGCACTCCTGGCTACCCTACCCCGCTGTAGAAAGAAGAAAAAAGAAGCCTCTTTAAAAAGCTTTAGGATTAAATCCACGCTGGTAGTTGATGTTAAGTGAAATTTGGACTGGTTAACCAAAAGCAAAATATATAAACTAAAGTTGATTAACTAAAGATATGAAAATTGAATTACATTTTTTCGTAATTTTCTTCATTACCATTCTCTTAACTCGGGTTTTTCTTTACGTTCATCCGACACCAGCACCAACAATCAATGGCTTTAGAGCACATCACTACATGTATGGCTTAATTCTTGCTCCAGCAGGAGCATTACTTGGAAGCGTTACGATCTTTGCCGTTGGTGCCGGACTATTTGTTGATGAACTCGGATACCTATTGATCGGTGGAAAAACTCATGAAGAAAATTACTCAAAAACTTCATTGGTTCTATTAGTAATATTTATAGTTTTAGCTTATATATTCAGAGAACAAATTCTTTTTGGGAGATGAGCCAGTCCAAACTCTCGCCAGCCCTTCGGGGACGTTGCACTTTCGCCTCGCTCACCTCGTATAACAGCGATCGCATACGTTTACAGAACATAAGGTTATGCTGCTTTTTGTTCTCTCAATATTTCCTCGATGCTGAAACCAGATGGAGATTGAGCATACATAAATTCAGGAACAGCGCGCTTTAGTTGGTACAATTCATTTATTATATAGGATTGTTTTGCCGTGCCCATATACTGAACAACAAGAGTAGTACGTTCATAGTTAGTGCCGATTTTTACCACTAATCCTCTAGAAAAATCTTCTTTTTGACCATAGGCTACCCCAACTTCATTATCAGATCTAAGATCTCCTAATAAATGAGACCCTTGCAGTTGAAGGTGCTCTTCCAGACGTTGTTTAGTATAGGCAATAGCAGATGAATTTCCATCTAATCTTAGATTAGCCCAGGATACTCCTCGATCTATTGAGCCTATAATTTCATTTATTTTCTGCTCAGTAGATTTCATAATAGATGATTTTTCAAAGAACTATATAAATCTTGTTAAACAATGTAGGTGCATAGTTCGTTCGGGGTGCTCGTCTAATTGTTGAAAAAGAGATACGAGCACACCTCTTTTGCTTTCCAAAGATACAAAGCCCTCACTGGCCATTTGGCACTGTGCACATACTAACTATACTTTAAATTGCCTCTTCAAACCGTTCTAAAAACAATTCCCATTCTTCTTTCTTGATCACTGCGCCACAGGCATTGGCATGCCCCCCGCCATATCCTTTCAGGCCCACTAAAGCTTTTTGCAGTGCCGGAAGTATGGGAAACCGGGCTCGTAAGCTGCATTTCATCTCTCCCGATTTCTCCCGGCAGATGATAATTACCTTTTCCGGATAGAGTGCGACCAGCTCATTGGCTAAATTAGCCGTGAAGGACCAGTGCTCTTCAGTATAATGGAATAATAGTATCTTGCCTTCAGTCACGGCGGTGGTTGCTTTCTCCAGCAGCACTTCATATTTCTTATTGATCATCTCAAAACGCCGGTATAGAAACTTTCCGGCTGGAGTCTGCTGTTTCATGATCTCATCCGGGGACTGTATTTTCATCAGGACCTGGATGGATTTACGTACTTCGGCAGTAGGCCCTTTCAACAGAAAGAAAAATAATTTCACTAATTGTCCCACCGGTTCATGGAATAAGGCCGTCGGCAAATCCGTCTTTTTGGATAATAGATCAGGATATCTCTCAATGAATTGATCGATACAGTCCGGCATATAATAATCCGCTAAACATCCGGTCACGGCAATCCACAGGTCAGCGGGATTCTGGCTGACCTGCCAGGCCATATAGGTTGTCGGAACATACGCCTCGGGATCTTTCAGGCGCGGGTTGAAATAATGGATATTCTGCAGGTCCAGCGGCTGGTGATGGTCGATCCAGAATATCGGCCGTTTCGCCAGGTCAATGAACTCCTGCTCTACGATCGGAACATCCAACACCAAAATAGTGTCCGGGTTCCACTCTTCTACTTTCCGGGCGAAGGGAGCATCAAGTTTAGGGGACGTTTTCAGCAGCATATATCTTCCCCGGCGGTGCATCCTATATAATAATAAGAAAGAAGCTAACCCATCAGCATCATCATCGAGGAAAAACAAAGGATTCTGGGCTGCAGCCAGGGTTTCTCTCAGGAGGGCACTTTGGGGGGGGGTTAACATTTCCAACAGGATTGCCCAGAGCTTTTTAAAGCTTGGTGTTCGATTTAAACATACGCTGATAACAACGGCTGGAGTGTCTGTAAAGCTTCTTCTTTCAATTGCCGTATCCGTTCCCGGGAAAGATGGTGCTCCCTTCCTATCCTGGCCAGGGTTTTCTCTTCCTCTCCTAAGAAGTGTTCTTCGATAATTTTTTTGTGGATCCCTTCCAGAGAAGCCAAGGCCTTTGATAAGGCCTTCTCTAGACCTACTTGGTCTTCTGGCTCGATGTATGATTCTTTAGCCTGAACTGGAATTCTGCTTTCCAGATGGTTATGAAGGTACCCTTCCGGCTGGGCCCAAATATCTTCAATTTCACCATACAGTGCTTCTAAAGCTGCACGTCTGTTCCTATATCTGCAGGGGCTCATCATACTTTCCATTCTTATATCTACTATGTTTTGGGGCTGTTTTACTATCAACAAGGCTTCTTGACGTGCACGTTCTCCAACATGGAGAAGTGATTTATATTCTAGCCCTGCCCGGTACATCGCGCCGGCGGCATATTCATTTATGAATGAACATAATGATCCCCGAGCAGGATCATAATTTTTAAGAGAACGTAATATTTCTAGGACTCCCTCCTGGACTAAATCTTCTGGTTGGAGGTTGATCCCTGCCAGTGAAAAAGTATGGTCTCTAATAGTATATCCTGTATTCAGTATAGCTCTCGCCATACTCTTTAAGAGTGGGAGAGTGCTGGCAGTAATCATGTTGGCTATCTCAATCTGCAGCATACTTCGTGTTTCTGCACTGGTTCCTTCCCCCTGCTGGACTAGTTTATGATATTGGCTGGCCAGTCCGTTCAGGTACTCCCAACCCGATCTGGAATAATCCATAACTACACTAAAATTACAACGATTTTTATAAATCTTACCTAAAGATTTATAATCCAGCGTTTCTATCAGGACTTGTACTCAATAGTGGGGAGTGCTAGGCTGGCGCGCTGGTGCTGCGGCCAGTTATAGTAAAGGACACCAATAATTAATCGGGTTGTGGTGTCCTTTAGATATAGTGGGGGTTATTAATAATTCAATTATTTATGTTCCCCACTATACACTAGGCGAGTCGTGTTCAAGTGGGGCACTCACCTCGTTCGACCCCACGATACGAGTTTGCAATATCCAACATGCAACCTCCACCATCATAATCATCTCATAACCATCCCAGTACACCATCATATTCGAAGAGGGAAAGCTAGGCTGGCGCGCTGGTCCTGCGCTGTCACCGTGAACGGACCTTACACGGAGCCGAAGCCCGCGGAAGGGCGTGCTAGGTCTTAGTGGTCCTGATACGCTTCGTAGACAGCTTGTCCCAGAGGATGGACATGCTGGGAACCAGGTCAGATCCGGAAGGAAGCAGCCTTCACCTGTATGCTCTATGTTTCTGGGGTCGCAGGCTCGAGAAGCCTTCGGGAGTAAACCAGTAAGGCTTAGTGTGTTCGACCAAGGGCGTGCCCCTAATCTTTATTGTTACTATTCTAGAATTAAAATAAATCTTTATAAAGGTAGGTGTTTTTGTTCTAGAACAATGTTCGTGATTTGTACTAAAAGGGGTTGAGGGTGGAATGAAAAATAAAAAACTATTGCTGATACCATTTTTGCTTATACTGACTTTACTCGTTTCGTATTTTGCGTATTCTTTAAGTGTTGGGACTACTGGTGGGGGTCAGATTTCATTCTCAAATGTTTCCCGGGTAGGTAAGGAAGGAGTAACGGGTAATTTTACTAATGTGAGCGGGAGTATGCGATTAAATGCAACAGTAGCATATTCAACAGGTACTGGTCCTTTTGGCGGTATCACTAACCTTAGCTTTGTTTTTATTCATAGTGACGGGACACGTTATTACGTTATAAACCTCACCAATGGGACTGTCAATGCTTCATCAGGTGATGCTAATTCTGATCACCTTAATACTACCTTCTGGAATGCTAGCTTTGATAGTTCAATTCTTCCAGATGGGAACTATACTATTGTAATTAACGCATCTAACTATACTGGCTCTACGTTTACTGCCAATGATGCTCTCGGTTCTGGTTTAGGTAACGCCAGTGCGAATAATTTAGTCTTTGCAATCACTATTGATAATAGTGCACCTTCGCTCCACTTCATATTTAGCAATGTGTCTAATAGGACTAATGTAACCACCAGCACTGCTGGAAGTATTGAGTTTAACATCTCTGCAAATGATAGCACTACATATACACAAGCAGTAATCTTAGGATTGCGAAATAGTACCAATGAAATTAACACTTCCGCTAGCCGGGCGGCTTCATTCGCAATTTTTACGGGGATCGTAAATTTGCAGAACCTCACCATAGGTGATGATGAATATCAGGTCTTCCTGTATATCAATGACAGCCTTAATAACACTAATGCAAGTGTAGCTGGAAACTTCTCAATTAGGAAAGATACTGTTTCGCCGCGTATCAACAATTTTTCTATAGTATACAGGGGTCTTTATCATTTCAATCTTTCCAATTCCTCTAACAGTACTCCCCAGTTTATGGTGAACTTTAGCGATAACATGTCTATCTCTGCTAACTGTACTATTTTCATCAATGAAACCCTTAATGTGTCCAATGGTGCGACGCCGAATGCTACTGCTACAAATATGACTGCTACTGGTGTGCTTGCGGAAGGCGATCATATAGCCTATGTTTCTTGTATTGATGGGGCTACTAATGTTGGAAATAGTACTAACACTATTGGTTTAGGTTCATTGGTGTTCAGAGTGGATACCACTGCTCCTTCGCTCCATTTCCTCACCAGCAATGTATCTAATCGGACTAATGTAACGACCAGCACTGCGGGCAGTATTGAAATTAACGTTTCTGCTAATGATACTATCACTTTTACACAATCAGTGTTGTTAGGGTTACGAAATGGCACTAGTGAGCTTAACTTCTCTGCCCCCCGAGTAGGTTCATTTGCTGTCTTTAGTGGGCTGGTTTATATGCAGAATACCACTCTTGCAGATGATGAATATCAAGTCTTCTTGTACATGAACGACAGTGTCGGGAACATCAACACTAGTGTAGCTGGAAACTTCTCAGTTAGGAAAGATACTGTTTCGCCTAGCTTCAATCTCTTCCATATGTTTGGCCGAAATGGAACTACTGTTAATCTCACTAACTTATCAGCGACCAGTGCGGATTTCCGCTTTAATTTCACGGATAATCTTTCCATCTCTGCCAACTGTACTTTATATGTGAATGCCACCTTAGCACAGAGCAATAGTTCATCTGTGAACAGTACTGCCGCAAACCTTACTGCTACTAGCATGGCAGAAGGCAAGCATATTGCCTACGTGAGTTGTACTGATGGTTCTACAAATCAAGGTAATACGACGAGTGCAGCTGCAGCTTTGGGTGCACTTACTTTCACCGTAGATACCATTCCTTCTAACTTAAGTGCAGAAACGTTTATTTTCGGTAACTATAGCGGTTACGCTACTCATGGTGTCGGATATGTTGGTATTAACTTAAGTGCTGGATTGTCTGAAGGAAACTATACCTTGATGGTTATGGTGAATGATTCCTCTACTCGTCAACAACATGTCCGCTTTAATATAAGCAATGGTAGCGGCATTGTTGGTGGTTCCGTGTATCCTTTCAATCATACTGCAGTGGAAAATAGTTCCAATTATACTACTGGATCAACTGGTGCTGGTGCTACTGCTAGCAGAGGCAACTTTAATATATCTCGCTTAGCAGAAGGTTGGTACAACTTAAGTGTCTGGACTAATGACTCGGTGGGTAATATTAATAACAGCTTGCACTTAACCTTTGTCATAGATAGAACTGTGCCCTCAGTTTCAGTGGCTTGTGCTCCTTCCAGTGCAACTGCAGGTGAAACGGTTACTTGTACTTGTACCTACTCTGAAACTAGTATAGGTAGTGGTATACTGGCCTCATCGGTGAGTATGGGTACCGGAATTAATAGCGAGTCAACGACAGCTTCAGGCTCAGGAAGCTTTACTTCCAGTGTGTGTAATGTCCGTGATTATGCTGGTAACCTTGCAACTGCTACTGGCACCTGGACCGTCACCGCAGCTTCAAGCGGTGGTGGTGGCAGCAGCGGCTCTGGTGGAGGATCATCCAGTGGTGCCACTGCTAACATTAGTGAGAAAGGGGAAGCAGTAGAAGTTCCTGCCCCGACTGAAGAAGCTGCTGTGGGTGAAGAGGCTGCTGTCGGAGAGGAAGCAGCTGAGGAAGCTCCGACTGAAGAAAGTGGCGTAGTGAAGAAGAGTAAGCTCTGGGTCATACCTTTAGTAGTGGCTATCGTCTTAGTGGTGGTGCTGTTCTACTACTGGAAGAAGAAAAAGTAAGCTTTCTTTTTTATTCTCTTTTTTTATCTTTTTTAGCTAGATTTAAGCAGGTTATTTCTTGTTTTAACCTTCTTTGTTTACGGAGTAATCTTTATTTTATCCCCAATCCGGCTTATGTGGGGATGATCCTGGGCCAGTTCAATAACATATTTCCCTTTCCGCTGGGCAGTCCACATCCTCCAGGGCTTGAAATAAGGCTTTATTTCGACGATAGTGAGATGTTCATCCAGGATTAGGACTTCAATGGGGTAGAATACAAAGAACGTATGCAGGCTAATGCTTCGTTCGGTGGGGAATTCCAGGATCAGGTTCTGTCGAGGCCTGAACATCAAACCGATGGCCTGAAAGAAGTGGCTCTTATAATGCTTCTCTTGTTGAGAGATAATGATGTTCTGGGTTTGGTTGATGATCATAAAGTATTGGTCTCCGTTATTTCCTCAACCATAAAAATATCCCCATGATCATAAAGTATTGGTCTCCGTTATTTCCTCAACCATAAAAATATCCCCAAGAGGAGAGTAAGGATGATACTGATGATGACAGAGCTGGTTAATGGGAAATAGAGCTTAAAATTATCGTTCTCCAGAGCAATATCTCCGGGAAACTTTCCCAAATGAAGATATTTGCTGCTTCCATACCACAGTATCCCTGCTATCAAGAGAGTAATCCCGACTATTATCAGCAATACCGGCAGTTCATTCATATTTCCATCCTCCATATCTCATCTCCGACGTAATGGATGTTTTTGATGACTTTCCCAGACGCTAGGCTGCGCATTTCAGCGGTGTTAAATAAGGCTATGCCCACCGCCAAGGGCTTTTTATGGTTTTGGTCGATGATGGCAACGACATCATCCTTATTAATCCCTGCCTCTATCTCCACTATTCCCGGGCGCATGACATCCGCACCCTTGACCAGGAATGGTACTGCTCCCATATCGATAGTTACGTTTTTTACCAGGATATGGTTTTGCAGGTATCGTAGCGTAGGGATGGGTTTGGTCTTATAATAAAAGAAAGCCGGCTGATGGTTGATCAAGAGAAGCTTACGGCCATCATCCTTTATTACTTCTACCTGGTCTTTCTTGGAGAGAAGGACTCCGTACGGCTGCAGTTCTGCTTCTACGTCCTTACTGCGGAGCTGGGTGCGTTTCATGATGGTTTTAGTAAGCTAATGAGGAGGTATCTGGTGTAGATATAAAATTAACCTTTTTTGGTTGTTCTTTTATAGTAATAAAAACCAAAAAGTTTATAAATAAGGGCCTCTTTTAGGGTGCTATGGCTACACTATTGGAGGAATAAATCATGGTAAATCAAAGTCAAGTCAATGATCCTCGTTGTTGGGAACAATGGAAGACTGCCGGAGCAGTCGGTACGCTGGACGATGCCGCTCGTCGTGTACTTCCCGGAGCACCACACTTTTCACGATATTTAGCGCAAACTCTATCCGGAAGATTGGAAATATCCGGTCCGGACGTCATCGATACCAGTTATGGTATCCCTTTCGCTAAGCAATGGACGGTTATGCTTGACGGAGTAGAAATAGGAAAGTATCGTACTTTCGGGCCAAAACCAGGTGAAGAAGAATTTGAACAGAAATATTGCGGAAGAATTCCTGGCTATGTCAATAGCTGCATCGCTCTCGGTAACCAATTTAAACCTGCTGATGAACAAAGTCCTGTTGACGTGGTTACACTCGACTTTTCCGGTAAGAAATTTATGTATATTGATGAAGCACTTCTTCCTCATCTGGAAAGGTATGGAGAGCCATTAACGATGGAAGCCTTACGACGTTTAGAAGAAGAACATCCTTATCGTGCTGGAGGGTATCAGCAGGGATTAATTGTTGAAACTCCCTGGCGGAGACAGGACGGGCATGCTCAGATTCAGTTTCCTTGATGGTGATGACAATGACCCTTGAACAAAAATTGACGGCAAAATAAATTGTACTCCAGGCTGGAATGCAACCACGCCCGGAATATTATAGTGGCCGAGGAGCAATAAAAACAGATTTACGAGCGGGTGCACCAGAACGCTTGGCGTGGTTGAGCCGCAGCGAAACCCGCAGTTGAATGGTGATATGTAAAACACCCGCTAGAGTAAAAATAGAATGCGTTGTTTAGCTTCTCCGGTTGAGGAGGGGGTAGCCCGACCGTGACGCCACGAGTTGAGCCCGCAGGCGAAACTCGTGGTAGTTCACATGATCAACGCCTGGAGACAATTTATCAGGAAATTAAGAAGGAATATGGAGAACAACCTGCTTAACAATTTGTCCAGATGGTGGCGGATATACCTAAACTCTCTGCAACTGATTTCTTGCTTAATCTGTACAGTTTAGAGTATAGAAGGGTTTGAATAACCTATCTTTATTTGTCAAACCCTTCTAAGAAGAACTTTGAATTCGATGCAAAAGAGGGGTTATTCAAAGTTCTCTATAATCATTGGATTTGGGATAAAGAATTATTGGGAAATGAAAAAGGGATTTATGCCGGTGACTATGAAGGATCATTTGGAAATCTATTTGGAACGATAGCTTCTGTTTATGGGGGTATGTCTGTACGAGATGAAACTCCTCTGATAAGAGATCAGTTTCTCAGAAGACATGGAATATCTTAATTCGTCCCCCTTTCTATCCTCAGTAAGGGAGGTTCGGAAGAATCCAATCTCCAAGGAGTGGTCAACTCTATATTCCCTTGAATACGACCAAAGGTATACCATACCACACCCTTTCGTGGTTCTTCTTTCTGCACTATAAAATGAGGCTCTTCATCCAGAGGAACAGGAGAGGATCTCTCGGCCCTCTTTCCATAAGAAAAAAGCTCTTTTTTAGGAGCATATTCAAATGCCTCTACTTCCCGTATGAATCTCAACAAGGTCTGGTCTAGCAACTCATTGGGGATATCATCTTTTCTGGCGGCAGCGCAAAAATCGATGAAGAATTCCGGATTAAGAGAACCGGTGCCTATCTCTTCCAGGGTCACCCAATAGTCTGTTCTCCGGGCAAACTGCCATACCCGATTATAAGTCTGGGGGATTATCGTTGATGCCTCGGAGTGATAAGCATTGATTACGGCCGGAGCGGTCCCTCTTTTCACGTCGTTATTAACAAAAAAATCTGAAAATAAACTAAATCGGGGTATGCGCATGAATCTCAGTATAGCATCAAGATCGGGCTCTTTTTCAAAATCTATCCTGCGCTGTTCTACCGGCAGTTGTTGAAGATGATCAGCATAGCTGCTATAACGATTATACAGCGCCTGTATCGTCTGCGTAAAACTTTGTGTGATCATTTCCATTCCCATTCAAAGTAAACAGTGAATATTTTATACCAAAAGACAGTATTAATCTATAGAGGGGTTTGATTAACCTTATACCTTTACTTCAACCCCCTCTAAGAAGTACTTTGAATTCGATGTAAACAATGGTTATTCAAAGTCCTCTATAAATCACTTCTTCTTTCCTTTCCAGTCCACAAACGTATCCTTCTTCCGATTGATGAAATATAGCATCACAAAGAAGGTTACCACTAAAATGATGAATCCGATCTTGCTCCTAGTGTCAAAATAGCGTATGGTTGCGCCAAAGGTTGCCGCAATACTTCCTAGGAATAAGCCCATGCTGACACTATCCTGGAGCTTGGGAACAAATAAGGCCATGAGCAGGATGGCTAAATTGAATAAAGCGATCAATACATACTTCCAGCCTTCATATCCTAATTTTTCCTGTTCAAAAGCATCGGCTTTCTGCTGGTATTCTTCCTGGCATTCCCGTTGATGTTGATCAAGGGCAGAACGCTCTGCCTGGCTGATAGTCTCCGGCTTTTCGGGATAAGGATACTTCGTATAACAATCATCATATCCGCGGTAATAGGCATTCGAGCCGGTGTATTTCGGAAAGAATACATTTGTTCCCAAGAATACCATCGGGACATATAAGAGTACAATGATAAGGATGTATAACAGTTTGGTCCAGTTCATAGGAAATGGAAAGCACTGGAAGTATTTAAATGCTTTGAAATTGCCATTAGTACTCCCGGGCAAAGAAAAGCTTTTATAGTCTTATCGAAATAAGTAGGTGGTATGGTTAAACCGGCAGATATAGAACGGACCTCTATCTATACTACCATCACTTCTGCCTTGGAACACAATTCAGATATTCTTCTGGTCAATTCTTCTTCTCTGGAAGGAATCGAACGGTTGCTCCCCAGTCCTGAACATAGATCCAGCCAAGTGGGAGCAGTATTAAAGCTGGATTATGCCCTGGCGCCAAGAAACGGAATATATGATGTTAAAGAACTACAGCAATGCCTGGACACACTGGTGCCTTCTTTAAAGCCCATCGATACCGTTCCTTTCCGCATTGATGATTCCCATCTCCACTGTGGGAGATTATATTTCATCGAAAAGGTAGGAACAGAAAGAACTATTATTCAATATATTACCACATCTCCAACAATGGTACGTGATGCTGCCAGTCGTCAAACAGAAGCTAGTATTAAAAACATCTATTGGGCCATTTCAGTCAGCTTATATCCTGATGAGAAAATAGCGCTTTCACCTTATGTTCATTCAGTAACTCTATCTAGGATCCCTCTTTCGGGATTGAAGTATATGAAACCGAGAACGACGGGTCTTTTTGAGCGGTTACGGAAGTGGGGGTAAACTTTTAGAGTACTTTCATTCCACCACTATCCCTACTTTTCCCGGCCAGGCAGATTTCGCTTTGGGATGCGAGCTTTCTTCAGCTATTGCTATCTCTACTGTACCTCCAAACTCTGTGGCTAAAAATCCCCGGGCCTCCTTCATGATCTTAAATTCTTCTTCTTGAGAAGTCACCATACTGGGAAGTTTAGACACATCGTTCAGCACGCTCATCACGATGGCGCTTACTTCCTTTCCTTTTATCTTTAATTCCTCCACTTCGAGAACTCGTTTCATGATTTCGCCAACATTGCGGGTGACCTGGATCTCTTTTGACAGCAGTGCAAATAATTCATACCGCCAGGATTCGGCGATGAACAGAGTGAATTTAACGGGCTTCTCAATCCGTGCCAGCTTTATAACCTTTCTCATCCCTTCCACCGTCCCTTTGACCAGTTCTTCTCCTGCCTCCGCTTTCAGGCTGATTTTCCCCGGTTCGGCGTGGGGCCAGGATGAGGATGAAACCAAAGTAACTGTCTGGCCTTTTCCAGCACTGCTATGCAATTCTTCACTGAGATGGGGAGTGAGCGGATTCATCACTATGCACCATATCCTGAGGATCTCTTGGATCACCGTCTGGTTTTCCCCTCCCCGGCGGACATACCAGCGCAGGTCATCGTACATGGTAAAATAAACGATGGACGCTAATTCCCGTAACTCATACTCTTTCATCGCTTGCTCAATTTTCTTAAGATGCTGATGAACTCTGGAAATGATCCATTCATCGACGCTCTTTTTCTTTCCGTGCAGAGCGCGTAAGGACTCAGCCAGAGTATAGATCCGTTCCAGGGCCTGTTTGTAATTCAAAACAACCTCTTCATCCCACACCACATCAATATGGGGGCTGCCGATATGGGCATAGTATAAGCGCATAGCATCGACACCATATTTTTCGATGGCACTGGGAATGGGTTCCGCACCGCCCTTGCTTTTGGATATTTTGCTCCCTTTTCCGGTCACCCACCAATTTACCATTATTCCCCGGGGCCATTTCTCTTCTGGTAGGATGGCCACATGGTTCATCAGGAAGACCGGGAAATGCACCGTCTTATGTTCTTTCCCCCCCAAATTAAGATCCAGCGGATAAAAGAAATTAAATTCCTCCTGTATCACTTTCCACTCTTCTTTTCCCTTTCCTTTTCCCAGGAACACATAATCAAAAAACTCTTCCGTGAGATCTTCAACGGCGAGAGTCTTATCATTGACAAACTTGGACACGATATAATATGCTGGATAGAGGGTGGAGTCACTGATGGGTTCAATGGTCCACTGGGGATCAAACGGCAATCTGCTCCCCAGCCAGTTCCCTAATCGGGCACAAGCCCGGTCACCGAACCATTCCAATATGGCAGGTAGATTATCATGATACTCTGTCGGGAAGATCCTCATCTCTTTAGCCTGTTCCTTGCTTCGTTCCGTCAATTCCGGATCAGAATACTTAATGAACCATTGGTCGTCAATGCGCTTGATAACGACAGTATTCCCGCAGCGGCAGATGACTTCTTCGCTTAAATCATGGAATATTTCTGCTTTTCCTTTTTCCAGCAGCTCCGCTTTTACCAATTCCTTGGCCTGCTCTACCTTCATCCCGCTGTATTTCCCGCAATTTTCTCTCATGATGCCAGTATGGTGCCCGGTTTTATAGATTTCGGTGGTTGCTTCTTCCAGCTGCGGATCATCTAAAGATACAATCTTCATCTTTTCCACTATCTCCTGAGCCGGGAAGTCACCATATCCTTCTGACTTGATGATAGGGATGAGCTGAAGGGACTGCACTTCTTCCGTGATTAATCCCCATCGTTGGCTTTCTTCCGGATGTTCCTGCAGGAACTTTAGTGCTACGTAATCATACGGTGCGTCGCTGGGAACACTGGTGACGATACCGGATCCTATCGCCGGATTGCAGAATGACGTCGGCAGAATAATGATCTCCCGTTCTAGGCCGGGAGCCAGCGCTTTTCGGCCGATGAAAGTGGTGGGGTCAATATTTTCTTTAAGGATAACATCATCCTTTTGGTAGCGCAGCTTTTCTGCCGCTTCCTCACTGAGGATCCAATTCTTTCCTTCCACTTCCACCCGGACATACTTGGCCTTAGGGTTGATCCAGAGATTGGTCTGTCCATAGATGGTCTCCGGGCGTAGGGTTGCGGCTACTAAGAAATCATCCCCCAGCTCAAACTTCAGCAAGGTGTATTCTACTTTTTCGGCCTGGCCACCTTTAGCGATGTCAGTTTCGCTGGGATCTACTGCCACTGGCCCGCACACCGGGCAGGCGGTGGCAAAATATGGTTTCTGCACCAGTAAATCCTTCTGCTGAAGCTTCTTGAACTGCCACTGGATGAACTTCTCGTAATCCGGGAAGATTGTGCAGGTAAACCGATCCCAATCGCAGAGGAAGCCAAACTTTTTCCAGTAATCGTTGACATACACTTCATTGAAATACTCCACAACCTTTCTAGCCTCGGTCAATTCCTTGATCTTGGTTTCCGGGCAGCCGTTATTCCGCAGATAATTCAGCCAATCCTGGTCGCCCTTCTTCACTTTATTGGCAAAGGCCAGAGCCTGGTTTCCGGAGGCATGAGTTCCGACTGGAAAAAGGACTTCTTTCCCTTGCAGGCGTTCATACCGGCAGATGGCATCAGTATAGGAGAATCCTCTCATATGGCCTACATGCAGGAACCCACTGATTCCTGGGTAGGCAAAGATCATCATGAACTTTTCCCGGTGTTTTTTAGCTATCGCTTTGCCTAATTCTGCTTTTTCCCAGGCTTTTTGCCACTTATCCTGGATCTGGTGCCAGTCAAGAGTCATATCTTCAGCAAGGAGTGGGGTGTTTTTAAAGGTTATGGGACAGATTATGGGTCTGGGTTACCTCTTCTGCAGTTTCATAAATATATAAACCATGCTCGTTTCAGAATCAACATGACTTTGATTATAGCTAAACCCACTGGACTGACTGTAGGGGACAATACTATCCCTTTTGAGGAAAGGGTTAGGTATACTTCGGGCTTTTATGATGCAGGATCCTCCGCGAGTGAAGATTTCTTTTTGAGGTATGCTGCCCATTTGGCAAAACAAAGAGGGATAACTCATTTAAATCATATATACACCGTAGGTACCTCTCCTAATTATTTTAGTTATTTTTTAGAACGAGAAGTCATCAATCCCCACCAGCTTACTCCTGAATTTCTGGTCAACTCTCCTAAAATCAATACAGAAGAGATTGTAGCTGCTATTCCTCCGTTTGTAAAATATTTATCAATAACACTCCCTGACACCAGAAGAGATTTAGATAAAAAATTAATGGATTTGGAAACTAAACTCAATAGTTTTAGACCGAAAAGAATAGTAGAAGCTATATACATCCGTCCCAGAGCCAGTCTTAGTAGTCTAAAATTGGCCTTAACTAAAGGTTGTACTGTTAATATTACATATTAATGGTGTTCTACAATCTATCAACCATTTGTTTTTTTTGCTTGAAATAATAAAATAAAAAATAAAAAAAATAAAAAGTATTTAATCACTTCCTCGGCCGCTATTGGAAGAGCCACTGTTGTCTTCAACGTCAGTTTCTGATTCTACTTCCACTTCGGTCTCCGACTCTACTTCGCTATCTTCAGTGTCTTCGGCTTCGGTCTCAGATTCTACTTCCATCTCCTCGCCGTTGACTCGTACTTTCACTTTCATTCTCTCTTCTGCTCTTCCCTGTGCTTCCCGGATCCGGCTTTCGATCTCCGTTTCGACTTCTTCTACTTCCTCATCCGTCTGTTCGCTTAGGACTTTATACTTCACTTTGACGTTCTCGCGCTTTTCGGCTATCCGTTCGTCAACCGTCCTGGCTTTCTCCATGATCCTGGCGAAGACTTCTTCCAGATGGGCAAACTGCTCTGCGCTCATGCGGGCTTGCTGTCGGGCCAAGATAGCGGTTTTGACTTCCGCTACCTTTTCATAATGGCTTTTTAATTCCGCATGCACTTCTGCCACTTCTTCTAAAGCAGCTTGGGCGTTTTCAGCATCGCCATCGCTTTCAACCGCTTCTACGGCTTCCTGGGCATCTTCCAGATCTTTACCATGGGCTTTCTCCGCTTTGGCCGCATGCTCTAATCTGTTCTCTGCTACCATCACTTGCACTTCGGCCAGTCGCTCGCGGGCATGGGCTAAGCCTTTTCGTGCTTTCTTGGCTTTATCCAAGGTCAATAAAAGGTCTATCTTTTCAATAGCCCGTTCCACTCCCCATAAAGGGCTGTCCGGAGTCGTTCCCGCATCTTCAACGGCCTCTTCGCCGACTTCTGCGGCTACTTCTTCAGCAGTAAGCTCTACCACCGCTTCTTCCGTTACCTCAGCGTCGGTATCCGCTTCTACCGCTGTTTCTTCAGTAGTTTCAGCTGTCGCTTCTACAGTCGCTTCAGCAGCTACTTCTTCCGTGGTTTCTTCCGTTACCTCGGTTTCGACCGTTGCTTCGGCCGTGCTATCAAGGTCGTCAGTCGTAACTGTCGCATCCACTGTTGCATCAACAGTTGCCTCGACTGCGGCATCGGTTCCTTCTTCAGCTAAGGCCAACGGTATGCTCAATACCATCAGCATAGCCACCAGTAAGGCTAGTATTTTTTTCATGTCGCACCTCCCTGTTTAAGGGTTATGGAAGCTAGAATTCAGGCAACTATTTAATTAATCTCCGATATGGCCTGAAATAAAGTGATATTTTCTATTTGTAAGTAGTAATATTTATAAAGAACCCTTCTTCTGAGTCCCTCTATGAACCTTACTATCATTGATGAGACCTCCGGAAATCCCTTCCGGTATTTTGAGGATGACTGCAATTCTGTGGAGACGTTTCCGCGATCGTATAAAAAACCAGAAACATTCCAGACTATCTGGAGTGGACTCTTCACTCTTCTCGGCTTGGAAGGAAGAGCTGCTTCGTGTCTGGAGGTAGGAGCAGGGCATAGTCTTCTTTCTTCCCAGGCTTTATCATCTGCTGGTGCAATGGTTACAGTTCTGGATGCCGATAGGGAAAGAAGGCATACTTTCATCACCTCTGAAAAATATTTTGAATTTGGAGCCAAATTAGGAAAAGATATCGCCATTCCCCGGTTAGCAGGAAGAGATGAAAAGACAGAATATTATTTGGGTGATGTGGCTTTCCTTCGCGATGAAAAAAGCGCCTTAAAAGAACATGCGTTCGATCTCATCTATTTTTGGGGTTCCCTCCATTCTGAAGGTATCTGTAGTTCAGTAACCCAGTCCAGAACTCCCCGGGAAGCAGGAATACATATCCCCTTTCGGGAGAGGATTCAACAAGTCATTCCTG